>ENA-OOYR01001284-OOYR01001284.1-human-gut-metagenome-genome-assembly--contig:-NODE-1284-length-11202-cov-2.012021_pt1 | contig 11202 bp, 14 predicted proteins | sample MGYA00241701_ERZ501374 | MGnify/ENA primary metagenome ERZ501374 (study PRJEB25962, sample SAMEA2042655) | human gut metagenome | biome: human gut; feature: human-associated habitat; material: faeces...
CAGTATGTTAAACATTCATCTCCTCCACGATTGATTGCATTTGGATTTGCAAGTGTTATTTTAGCTAAAACTCAATTGAAAGTCAACCATCTTTCATTTGAGTGGTCAAAAAAAGTCCCTGAGTGGTTGTCATATTATTGAAAAAAACAAGTCAATTCAGACTATCTTGAGGTTTTCGGTCGTGAATATGCTCCCAAATTTATCGATTATTTGTATTATACCACATCTATTTTCATGTGTCAAGGGAAAATACCAATATATCGTTGGTTTTACATCGTAGAATACAAATATATCGCTTGTTGTATTTTTGTCTATTGTGCTGTACAATATTATTATAGCGACGTCAACGGGTACTTGGGTCCATGGAGGAATAAAAAATGAGCGATATTTTGTCTGATATAGGTATGCGCCTAAAGCAATGGCGCAAGGAGAATAAATTCACACAAGCAGAAACCGCATCGCTTTTAGAGATGTCATTGAATTTTTACGGTGATATAGAACGCGGAAGATGTAGGTTGTCAATAGAAAAGATTATTCTTGTACACGAAAGACTTGGTATTGATCCGACGTATTTACTTACTGGAGAAAGACACCAGCCCATAGGGTTTTACGATATAATAAAAGATTGTCCTAAAGATAAAATTTTTGACATGGAACAAATCGTAAGATATGCAAGCAACCTTTACAGAAAGGATGATAAGAATGGTTAAAATTGCCGTATGCGATGATGATTCTATGTTTATATCTAAGACTTTTAAATATGCTGTATCTATTGCAATAAAAGCGTCGGGGCTCGACCCCGACGTGCGTTTTTTTACCGATGGAACATTGCTCCTTAACAAATTTCAAAATGGAGTATTCTACGATATCGTTATTTTAGATATAGATATGCCAAAAATCAATGGTAAAGAGCTTGCGTCAAAACTTCGTGAATTTGATATGTCGTTCTTCCTTGCATTTATCACATCGTATTCGGATGAGCTTGTAAATACTGTTCCATACAGAATAAATGCATTCATACCCAAAAATGGGGAAGTTAATCGTTATATAGCAGAATTAACGCGAATTTTTACAGAATATAAGAGAATAAAGCCCGACCGTGAAATAATTGAAATCAACAAAAACGGTGAGCTAAATTATATTACAATTCCTCTGAACATGATTTACTGGTTCAAGTTTTCCGATAAAACCATAATAATGAATAGCGCATTAGAAGGATATATCCTGTCGGAACGCACTTTCTCGAAAATCTCTGAAAAATATATTAGCAAAGGCTTTTTTGAGATTCACAGAAACATACTTGTAAACTTAAAAAAGATTCGATCAGTCGGAGAGTCCTCCGTTGTGCTAGATAACGGTGAGCAGTTGCCTTTGAGCCGTAGAAAGCGTAAATCATTGTTAGAAGCCATGGCAGAGAATATAATATCGGAGGTTACATAATGCCTAAAATAATAGAATATATGTTGTGCTTAATTGAGAATGGCATTATCTTTGTGTTTTTTAATTCACTTATTGAAACAAGGTCAAAAAATAAGTTTTTCATCTTACCCATTATTTTTATTAATGCAACAGTAATTTTTCTTTGTACAGATATGTTCATTCCTTTGCGGGCTATTATTTTGACTGCAATAACTATCATTGGAAGCTGTATATTGTTTAAAGGTGCCCTTCATATAAAAGCCGCACTTTCTTTCACAGTACTGTTTATATTTAATATAATAGACATAATGTTCGGGCTTTTATTATCCCTTGTTTTAAGTGAACACGTTTATGCTATTTTTTTCGCAAGCACCATTAGACGTGTGATATTATGTTTAATCATAAAAGTAGTAGACATTCTGGTAATATATACTGTTTACAAAATGTTCTCTAAATTTCGGCTTGAAATAAACCGAAAAATATGGATTTTGTTTTGTTTGATTATATCAACTTTCCTTTTTGTTACGGTAATTTTTACTGAACTGTACCAGGAAGCTCCTAAAAATTTATCCGTATCAATGTTATATTTCATTGCATCATTAGCATTTTTCATAACTGGTATGATTTCATTATACTTTTTTGCATATATTTGTAGCTCATTTGCTAAAGAAAAACGTATGTATATATTGCAGAATGGGTATGATGGAGTGAAAGAGCAGTTAGCAATTCAATCGGACAATGCAAAAAGATTATCAAAAATAAGACATGATACGAAAAATCATTTGCAAAACGCAAAAGCTCTTTTATCGCAGGGAAAATATGATTCTGTAGAAAGCCTTATTTCTGAGATGATTGAGCAAACTAACAATATTCATCTTGAACTAAACGCCGTAACAGAGAATGAAATCATCGATGCAGCAATAGCCGTGAAGTATGCGATTTGCAAAAGCCAGGGCATAGATTTCAAGCTTACCTGTGAACCGCTTCCTAAACTAAATATAAGCGAGATCGACCTATCATCACTGATCTCTAACATTCTTGATAATGCCATAACCGCTGCCAAAAAAACAGATAAACCACGGGTAAAAATATCAGTCCTTACACGTGGAGATTATCTAAATATAGTCTCCGAAAACACATATATCGGCGAAATAAAGAAAAGTGATGAAGGAAAGCTAACAACATTTACTTCAACTAAATTTAACTCCAGCAAACATGGTTTTGGGACACAGATAATCGGTGAAATTGCCTCAAAATACGATGGGACTTGTGTTTATGAGTTTGAAAATGGTGTATTCAAAATGAATGTAATGCTGAATTACACAACAACATTATCCAAGTCAATTTAATTGTTTCAAATAGTTATGACCACTCAGAGCCTTTTTTTGACCACTCAAAAGAATTATGATTGATTGATAGAAGCCATTATGCTATAATCAAGTCGATGAGGGCAAGGTGATCAACATGTTTAGAAATATAGCGGATGATTTATCAATAATGCTTGCCGAAAAGAAGATAATTAAACCGGAGAACCGCGAATTTTATTTTTACGGCTTGCAACTGGCAATTAGCAAATTATTCTTCTTTTTGGTTATTTTGATTATTTCCATTCTTACCAAAACGTTACTTGTTAGTATGGCCTTCGTATTTATGTACTCTGCGATAAGGAAATATTCGGGTGGACATCATTGTCGTTCCGAGGTATGTTGTTTTTTTGTGTCAATCTTACTGTATTTAATAATGATACTTTTTTATGATATGGATGCATATGGAGTAAGGATATTCTTATGTATATCTGCTTCCGTATCAATTATATTCATTATTATTTTTCGCCTATTGAACATAAAAACAAACCTTTATCAACTGAAGAAAGAACAAAGTACGGGATAATATCAAAGATGGTTGCAATTACTTTAATCGTAACTGTTTATGTTTCTCTATTCCTTCACATCAATATATTATTCTACTCATCTTCGTATACCTTAACAGTGGATGCTGTTTTAATTCTCTTTGCTTTGAATGGAGGTGAAACACAATGAATACAATTCTTAAAGTAATTGCTCGGGTTGCTGAAAAAAATATTGCTATCAGCAATAATACTACCTGCTGCTTTTGGAGCTATCAGCCAAAGGTGCCCAAGAACATCAAAGACTTTAAAAAGTAACTTGAATCATTAAGTTCGCCGTTTTCGGATCCAACGGAGCAGTCGTTAATATCGCCGAACTGTACGACGATCTCCTCAAAGGTTTTCTCCTGCTTTCCTTTTCTGATATGTTCGTAGTAGTCGGGAATGATCCTGTCACGCCTTTTCATTCTGGAATTGTATTCGGCGAGAGCTTCTCCGAACAGCTCGGAATAAAATTCACGGATATTCTGCTTTTGCTAACCATAAGTCTTTACCTGATTCGTTTATTTCTGCTGGTACCTTGACTTCTACCCATATATCATTTTCTACTACCTGTGATATGTTACTTCCAACTTGCTTTGTTTTTCTGTTCTGATTAGTACATTGATTGATTATTTGCAAATCTGACATATATTTTACCTCGCTTTCTATGCCATCTTTTTTATGGTGTTTAATCAATATATATCTGAATCTTAGAATATTTAAAAATATCATAAAAAAAACAGATACACACTTATGCAAAGAAATGAATCTTTTAGGATACCTTGAATCTTAAATAATGATAAAAAAGCCGAAAGTTACACGCTTTCGGCTCTGTTGTTATAGATTTTCTATGTTATTTCGCAGCACGTCAATTCCGGTTTTGGAAACGGCAATATAATAGCGCTGTGTGACCTGAATATTTCCGTGTCCCATCTGATTACACAGCAAATGAGTTGGAGTATTCATTTCAGCCATTAATGTTCCGTAGGTGTGCCGCAGATAATGATACTTGAAATTTATTCCTAGCTTGCTTTTGATTTCTCTTGTGGGGTATTTCATTGAATTTACAGTCTGGATTTTCCCATCATATAGACAGTTGACAAGCGCTGTCGAGGGGATTTTCTTTCCGTCCAGATCTTCTATCATGCGTTTGTTTTGTTCACGCAATGCCGCAAATTCAGTTTCATATCTCTGTCGCTCTGCTGCCAAAGCTTGAAAATGGGTTTTAAGAGCACCACACATATATAATGTTCTTTTAGAATTGTGTGTTTTTGGAGAAACAAGCTTTATTAACCCGTTCTGATATTGCATTTGGCGGTCTATTATAATTGTACCAGCGTCTACATCAACATTATCCCATTTAAGACCATAGCATTCATTTATACGTAATCCGCAATATCGCCCCAGGAGATATGCCGTTTCAGCATTTGTGCCTTTGAAATAGTCGTCGAGGGCAGAGAGTTCCTGCCTGCTAAATGCTACTATCTCTGTATCATCTTCTGATTTTATTTTCGGCATTTTGATTTTGGTGTTTTTATTTACACATATTTTGTTGTATGTATCAACATCAAGATAATTTCGTGAATACGCCTGACCGAAAATCAGGTAGAACATTTTCAGGAAGCTTTCGGTGTACTGGAATGAATATCCATCAATATAATATAGTTCTGAAAGGAAATCAGACACTTCCGCAACCGAAATACTGTCTACAAAACGCTTGCCAAAGCGTGGGTTAATATGATTTTCCCATAAACTGTCCTGCTTCCTAATAGTCTGATACGCCTTGCCAAATCTGCCATTTTCGCTGTACTCCTTAAATACATCTGCCATTGTACGGCGCACAACCTTTTCAGTACGCTTCATTTCTGTATGCGCCTGATTTATTGCTGCTTCTCGCGCCTTTTCGGCTGCCCTTTTTGATGTAAGCTTTATACCATTTTCATCAGTAAACTTTCTGCGAGTAATTCGCTTACCATCGATTAACAACGAAAACCGATACCCCCATTGACCCTTTGCATTTTGGAATACTCCATTGTTACTGTTACCGCTCATGAATAACACTCCTATACATTGTACTAAAATGGTACACAACAGTGTGTTTTTCATTTCGGGGTGTACATCAATGGTACATATCAACACAACCTCAAAAAAGGCTATCAAAGCAAGTGTAATGAGCCACCTTTCGATCTCGTTCACGAGATGGCAAAGGACGAAGCAAGACACGGAAAGGCTTTCGAGGGTCTGCTGAACAGATACTTCAAGTGATCCAAGAAACCGCATTATAAAGCCAATTACGGGCAGTCTGCAAGGGCTGCCCTTTTTTGCTTATTGTGTGATTTGAAGTGAGGGTGATTGTACAAAAATGGTACATTCTTTTTATTTTTTGCATGATGAAATGCCCCGAATGGTACACACAAATGGTACACATTTTGTAACTATATTATACTATATCTCATTATGGGAGTCAATGCTTTATTGTCATTTCTCTCTTCAAAGTTACAAATTTTTTTGTTTGACATTAGTCAGTTCTAATATATCGAATAAGTGTAAAAATTGGCGATTGACAAATAAATCAGTTAGTGATATAATATATGAAATATTGAACAGTAAATTGGTAGTATTAAATCTGTGATTATTATGTTGAAAGAACGGGTGATTATAATGTCAAATACCACAAAAGACATATTTAAGACAAATATCTTTAATTCCATTATTAATCCTCCAAATTCAAGTAACTTCAATTTAGTTGGAACTAAATTGCCTTCAAATCAAGATATTTACTTTATTTCGAAATGGCATGAATTATTTGATAGATATTGCTCTGCAAGATTATTCATACGCGAAGCTCTGAAAGATGAATGGTCAGATTGGCAACATTGGTTTGGTTTAACAAAAGATGAAAAAATTAACAAATTTTTTAAGCTGAAATTTATTGCTGAAATGTATGAAACTGCTTTGATATATTACAACATATTAGTTGATTTATCGTGGACAATAACGTATGTTTCAAGTGAATATGTTCTATATAGATTTGATGGCTCTGGTAATATAATAAACCACAATGAGATTTATGGAATGCAACCCATAGAGCAAGCATATGAAGCTTTGAGAAATGCAGAAAACAATGTTACTAGCCCAACAGCAGCTAATAACCCTTTTAAGTATTTAAAAGAACAGTGCCCACGCTTTGAAACTTCAATCGATTTAATTATTGAATTCTGGAGTAGTTTTTCTAATAGCGAGATAAGAGGTATTTACAACTATATTAAGCACAAGGGAAAACCAGTCTACTATGAAATTAACGAACTAAACCCAGTACGTTTTTTTGATTTGCATATAGGAAATGAACAATACCCATCTGATATTAGAGATGTTCAAAAGATATTACGGCTTTATGATAGTATATCTATGCTGATTAATTTTGATGATAACGAATTGTTTCCTTATCTTACGCAGCTATTGAGTAGTTTGAAATCAGCTATCAATCCATCACCAATGGTGTTTTAACTCTTATTTATTTATTTGTATTGGTGTGATTTTAGTGATGAACTAAATCGTAAGAAACACAACATGTCTCTTTTCGGTTCTGCAACCTAACTATGTTTGCTTACGTAAAATAAGTATGCAAAAATATGTCGTGTAAAAATTACCTTAAATAATCAAATCGAAAGGTACACCCGCATTTAAGTGTTAGTTTTGGACCATTTTTCCCCTATTTTGGGCCGTTTTAAAGGCTTTTAAAAATAATTTTTAAAAAATTTTGAAATGCGTAAGAGTACAAATAGTATAGGTTTATTTAACATTAGCGATAACTAATAACAGCAAAATGTAAAAAAATAGGGGTTGACAAATTAAGTAATTGGTGATATAATGCTAGTCACAGGGGTTAATTAATTGTAATATAACCTCATTGATGTTGTAAAGTTATAGATTGGTCACAGAATAGTTATAGCAGTCCTAACACGGGTACAGTATGCCCGTACTAGGACTTTTTTGTTTCCTAATCCAAAAAAAATTTTGAAAGGAAGGTAAAAAGAAAATGAAGGAAATAAAAGAGGCTATAATGGCGGGCGTATCATCACGCCCAGAGGTAGGAGTAGGTAGGACTATGGCACCAACTGCTAGTGCAATACTGCTGTTGGTATTGGTGCTGGGGGCACGTCAGAATCTGCGTAACGATGATAATATAACAATTACCGCAGATGATGTGCAGGGGTATTATCCATTAGCAGACGTTGATGATTGTATCACGGACCTAATAGAATATGGAGGGTATGTGGATTGTAGACGTTATGAGATAATTGACTACTATGAGCGTGTCAACAATGCAATATACATACAGTCACCATATTTGCAGGCACTGTACCACTATATTGCTGCACAGCGAGATAGTGATGCGCCGTATGCGGATTTGGCTGATAAGTTGTCGGCTGCATTAAATGATATCAACAAGGAGGTGATGTAATATGCCAAAGATAATAGATATACCTTATGGTACTTATCTAGGACAGGTGATTGATATATCAGATGTAAAAATAAATGATAAGGAATATGTACAGTTAAAAACCGAAATAGTATATGGCGAGTGGCATGACTATTTTGGTGCGGCAACAAAAGCCAAAAAACTTGGCTTTTCCGAAGGTTGTTACAATCGTTCTGTTGCTTTGCAAACAGAAAACACCACACGGATTTCAAACTATATAAAAAATTATCCTAATAGGGATAAAATTTTGATTGCTGTGGAGATTGATAAAGTTAGATTTGGCAAGGAAAATCAGTATCATAACATAACAAATCTGTATGATTGGCGAACATGTGACACATTATCCCCTGAGGCTAAAGCATGGGCTGAGGCACATTGGAATGATGATGTATATGATAATACCCCTACTGTCTATGATATGTTGCCCTATGCGTTGCAGTATGCACAGGCGGGGTTAAAGATTTTTCCTCTTAGCCCCTGCTCCAAAACTCCACTTGCAGAAACAAAGGGATTTCTTGATGCTACTAACGACATTGAGAAGATAAAAAAATGGTGGAGCGATAACCCATTTTGCAATATTGGATTAGCAACCGGAAATGGGATATCAGTTATTGATGTTGATGTTGGCAAAGATAACAATGGTAAAACAAAAGATGGTGACAAGAGTATTGAAGAATGGCAAGAACAGAATGGTCGGCTGCCTGATACTCTTTTCGCAATATCAGGTAAGGGAGGCAGACATTTATATTATAAGACAGAAAATATATGCAGTAGTGCAACGGGTATAATTAAAGATGTTGATGTACGTTCTGACGGTGGGTATATTGTACTCCCGCCTTCCGTACACGAAAACGGCAATAGATATAGATGGGTAGGGGAATTTGAAATTAGCAAGATGGCACCTGCTGATGAAGTTGTCAATAAATTATTGTCGCTTGTTGGTAGTAACTCTAAATACAATGATACAGTGGTCACAAGGAAAATATCCACAGTAGATATTTTAGAGCGGTTAGATTTTGCCGAAGGCAGAAGAAACGACAGTTTATATAGATATGGTTGTAGTTTGCAAAGTAAAGGAGTAGAGGATAAGGAAATAATAGCAGCATTATTAAAAATCAATACTGAAAAATGTTCTCCTCCACTATCAGAAACCGAAGTCAACAAGATATATAGTAGCGCAATCCAATGGCCCAAAGGAGATAAAAAAAGTAGCGGTAAAATGATACCAGTAATCAATAAAAATATCGCAGCTAATAACAAGGACTTTTTCCTTGCAAAGAACATTTCAGAATTAGACGATATAACCTTTGAAGAATATAAAAAGGATTTGAATTTAATTTATCCATATGTAGAAGCTTTTGAGGAATTGAAAACAGGAGTGATATCATATTCGATAAAGTCGCAACAATTGGCTGCTTTTATTCGCAAAAATGACCGTTACTTTTTTATTGAAAGTTCAGGTGAAAAACCAGTGCCATACTGGTATGAAAATGGCTATTACAAGCAATGTAATGATTTATTTTTCCTCGGGAAAATAAAAAAATATGTTGAGATAATAGATGAGAATTTGGTAGAACCATCAGGGTTAAGCAAAGTATATAAAATATTGCAAACTGATTTAGATAATACCATAGAACCCAGTGCATTAAATGAAGATAGCAATATCATAAATTTTGTAAATGGATTGTTGCACCTGGACACTCTAACGCTGCACCCGCATACCCCCGATATATACAGCACTATCCAGATACCATGCAGTTGGAATCCGCAAGCCTTGTCCAGTCCTGTATTTAATAATTTTCTGCACACCCTTTCCAACGGTGACAAGAGTGTAAAGAAATTATTGTGGGAGTATATAGGATACGCAGTGTCAAACATTCCTGGGTACAAATGCAAGCAAGCTTTGATATTGTACGGCGCTGGAAACACTGGAAAATCACAATATTTGTCGTTGTTAGAAAAATTGATTGGACCCGAAAACTATTGTAGTATGTCATTGCAACAGTTGGAAATGCGCTTTGGAACGTCCGCATTGTGGGGCAAAAGGCTTGCAGGTAATGCAGATATGGGGTCAGCTAAAATCGATGAGTTAGAAAAATTTAAGGCTATCACAGGAGGAGATACCATAGATTATGAGTTTAAAGGCAAGGACAGATTTAGCGCTAAGTACACTGGCTTGTTGATTTTTTGTTGTAATAACCTGCCTAAATTTGGTGGTGATAGGGGCGAACACGTGTATGACCGCATGATAACATTACCATGTAATAATGTTGTACCATCAGAAAAGCGAGACAGAAATCTAATAGATAAAATTTATGAAGAGCGAGAAGCGATAATATACCATAGTGTCATAGCCTTAAAAAAGTTGATAGAGCGAGGTGGATATTTTGATGTGCCTGAGATATGCAAGGCAGCGCGCGAAGAGTATAAAACAAGTAATGATAATGTCAGACAATTTTTAATTGATTGCACGAATTGTAATGGAAGTAAAGTTAGTGGCAAAGGAATAAACGAATATACCCGCACATCAGCCATGTACGACTATTATAAGCGTTGGTGTGCTGATAGCTGCTATACTGCCACTAACCGCAGGGAATTTCGGCGTGGCATAGAAAATTATTTTGGAAGAAAGATTGACACCATAGAATTTATACACAATGGTAATATGTACTATCTTTTTTCCTTGAAATCTGAAATCAGACAGCGCTATTATCCCTATGGTGTCTAATTGTTTTGGTGGGTTATTTTTAAGTAATCCACCAAATCCACCAATAACCCACCAGACCTAACACCACTATTATAGGGCGTTGACAGCGTTTTTGGTGGGTTTGGTGGGTTATTAATTGTTTTTTATAAAAATTTTTTATTTATTAAATAGTAGAAAAAAAGATAATATATAAAAATACGAAAAAATAACCCACCAAATCCACCAAAAAACTCCGCAAGCCTTATTATAGCTATGTTTATCCGTGGTGGATTATTGGTGAGTTTGGTGGATTATAAGTCACTAACCCACCAGAAAAGAAAGGAGTAAGATAATGGAAGGAAATAAAACAGAAGAAAAGATAAGAGAGTTAGAAATGGAGTTAGAGGAGCTGCATAATCAACACCCCCTAGAACCAATTGAGGTGGAGAAGCTGTTAGAATATTGGGACAAGGAGGATACCCTTGTTGTGCAAATCAATGAATTATCATCAGCATTATCCAGGGGTATAGATATAGTTGCTGTCAATAACCGCACCCCAGCTGATAATATACAATATCTAATTGACACGTTTGGGGTTGAAGAGGAGGGGAAAATATGAATAAGGGCGGGGCAATGCCCCACCATATTTGTGTCATTATTGATGCAGAAAAAGCCCAGGTGATGCGGGAGCGTCTAAGGGATATATAATCCCGCTAAAGTCCGAAA
>ENA-OOYR01001290-OOYR01001290.1-human-gut-metagenome-genome-assembly--contig:-NODE-1290-length-11155-cov-2.216847_pt1 | contig 11155 bp, 6 predicted proteins | sample MGYA00241701_ERZ501374 | MGnify/ENA primary metagenome ERZ501374 (study PRJEB25962, sample SAMEA2042655) | human gut metagenome | biome: human gut; feature: human-associated habitat; material: faeces...
AGCTCCGGAGTATTAGCCTGCAAATAATGGGAAATGACAACCGGCAGATTTCCATTAGTCGTATAGTCACCGGACCAGGGAGGAGTCATAGTAGCTCCCCAGATACCTTGAAGATTGGGAGGATTGATGCCTGTGGCACAAATAACATTATAACGTGCAGCATCGAAAATCTTCTCTATTAAAGCCGGATTGGAACCACCTGCTTCCAATAATTCTTCGGAAGATTTCATACGGTCTTCTTTAGAGGCACCCAAATCAATCGATACACGCTCAAATAATTCTTTATGGATTTTTTTATGCGCATCCAGTAATTCCGCATAATTAGTAGGATATAAACTGAGGTCTTTCATCATATCAGGCACTTTCGATATTTCCATATTGTCAGAAGGTTCAACACGAGCTAATATCAGCACATCCGTAGCACCATTTATGACTATTTGATCCGAGTTCATCTCTATATCACCGTCCATGTTCACGACTTTCACTACCCCTTCGTATCCCTTAAAGCTTTTTCTGGATTCAAATTCCCAAGGCCTTTCGTACCATGCTTTAAAATAAAGTCCGTTTTCCATTACACCGGATTCAACTTTATCAATGCAGTTCTTCTCACTTAATGTAAATTTCTTCTTACGTCCTGCATCATGCCTCATTATCTGTGAAAGATTCAATGTTGTATGGATAGAGCCTTTTTTTGAAGATAACCGTAGGGCAACCACATTGTCCGCTCTGGAAATAAATAGTTTACGCGAATAGATTCCATTATTATCCTCCCATTTAACCTCTACTTCGCCCGTAGTAAAATCCACAGTCCTATTATACTCCTTCACAGAAGAAGTATCACTTGAAATGTTGAATTGAAATGCCGGAACGAAAAGGTCTGTTGCGTGTTTACCTTGGTATCCCTCGGAATTAGCTAAGTCTACAATAAACTTAGAAGCCTCCGTATATTTACCATCCAGCATCATTTGCTGAATCTTCTCCAAGTTCTTTCCCTGGCTGACAGGCTTTCTCGGAGAATGAATAGGCAAATAAAGCAAAGCATGGTTAAGAACAATAGATTCCCTGTATGGGTCTCCCATTACCATAGCTCCCATCACACCGTTTCCGGTAACCAACGATTCTTCCCAAATATTAGCCGGACGATTGCTATGAAATCCCCGTTCCGGAACATTACCAACATCATTGATTTCTGTTTTACAGCTTAAAAAAGAAAAAACAGCTACACAGCAAAGAAAAAATATTCTCATAGTACTTTCATTTAAAATATTGTTATAAAAAAAATGCCCACTAAGCTCGTATTGCTTTGTGGGCAAAGGTAGCGCAGGTGGAACAGACGCCTGTGCATTATTTATGTGATTCTGTGCACTATTTATTTTAGTTCTTTATCTTATATTCACTCGGAGTACAATTTTTCAACTCTTTGAATACCCGACTAAAATATTGAGAAGAAGAGAAACCACTCATGTATGCTATTTGGGATATATTGTAATTTCCTGTTTCCAATAATTGTATAGCTCTCTTTATTCTCATATCTTTTACAAGCTCAATGGGAGATACCCCCAAAATAGATTTTACCTTCTTATAGAAAACAGAACGTCCAATATTCATACTATCAGCCAAGTCTTCAATTTTGAAATCAGAATCTTGCAGCCTTTCTTCCACAGCCTGAATGATTTTATGAATGAATTCTTCATCATAAGAAGTTATTTGCGGTACCGACGGAGATAAGTTCTCCAAAGCATCACCTTGAATAGCAACAGGCTCTTTACCGACAACAGGTAATACTTCTTTCATAAAATGTTCACGCAATATGCTGCGTTGCTTTAATAATGAGGAGATGCGCGCACGTAAATACCCGGAACTGAATGGCTTTGTTATATAATCATCCGCCCCATATTCCAGCCCCTTTATACGGTCATCCAACGTAGCTTTCGCTGATAACAAAACAAAAGGAATATGGCTTACATTATAGTCCTTCTTTACTTCTTCCAGTAATTCTATACCATCCAGACAAGGCATCATAATATCACTGATAACCAAATCCGGAATTTTCAACTTGATTTTCTCCAGCCCTGTTTTCCCATTTTCTGCTTCAATCACATGATAATCTTTCCGAAGTATATTCACCATAAAATGTCTCAGTTCCTCATTATCTTCCACTACTAAAACCGATATCCCTTCTGCTTCTTCATTATTTTGCGTTATACCAGAATCCATCGGCATTGAAGATTCGGAATCACTTAAAATGAACTCGACATTTTTATCGGACTCAAAAATCTCATGTTCTCCCGGCAGGGAAATAGAGAAAGTACTTCCATACCCCAGTTTACTATCTACCGTAATCGTCCCATGCAGCATATCAACCCATTCTTTTACCAAAGAAAGCCCGATACCGCTTGATAAGTTAGCGTCTGTCTGTCCCAAGGTCTCGAAACGTTTAAATAACATATCTATTTTATGCAGTTCAATTCCATTTCCCTCATCTTTAACCTTAATGAGCAGGTTCTTTTCTTTAAATTCAAGAATTAAATCAATATTCTTCCCATCCGGAGTATATTTAAAGGCATTTGACAGTAGATTAAACAATATTTTTTCCAGTTTATCTATATCTGTGTAAAGAGTATAATTATCATAAGAACAAACAAAATGGAAACCGATATTCCGCTGATGAGCCAAGCCCGTAAAGTTATCATAGATTTTTTTAGACAGTGTTACGACGTCCGCCTGCTCAATATACAACTTCATTTTGTTGTTCTGTATCTTCCTGAAATCAAGCAATTGATTAATAAGACGCAACATACGATCAGTGTTCTTCTTTGCAAGCTGTATGTTTTCCTGTCCCTCCTCACTTAATTCCTCCCGATTAATAATCTCTTCTATAGGGCTTGCAATTAAAGTTAGAGGAGTGCGTAATTCATGAGATATGTCAGTAAAGAAACGAAGTTTCAAGTTGGTAAGTTGCTGTTCAAAGTCCACTTTCCGTCTCAAATTAAATATGTAAGCAAAAATAGCCAAAATTACCACTACTATTAACACTATATATAACAGCCATGCCCAGCCTGTCTCCCAGAAGATAGGTTTCACATGAATAGCCAGCTGTGCCGTATTTTCCACCCAAAGCCCATCTCCATTCGTTGATTTCACTTCTAAAATAAAGTCTCCCGCCGGCAGATTCACCAAACTTGCCGTACGGCTATTTCCTATATAGTTCCATTCTTCATCTATATTTTTCAGCCGATAAGCATATTGCAAATGCCCCGAACCTGTAAAATCCAAAGCAGCAAAAGTAATTGAGACATTACGCTCATCCTTTTCCAGCGTTAATTCCCGATTGGTAACAGGAGAAGATTTTTCCTGTTTATAATTCTTTCGGGTTCTCACATCTGTGAAAACAATATGTGGAGCAAACTGGCTTTTTTTAAGTTTATCCAAATTCAAGTATAAAACTTCCCTATTCAAGGCTACATACATACCATTGTTTTTATCCCTGATGAATGGTATTTCGGACACGGCCAGGTGAGAATGGAAATAAAAGCGATCATAAGTATCTATAGTATTCTCAACCGGATTATATTTACAGATATGATTCTCAAAATTAATCCACAACTCATTATCCTTTCCTTCTAAAATTGCATAAGCCAGATCGGAAGGCAAGCCGTTTAATTTATTCAAATGAATAAATTCTATATGATCACATAGAAGATCTTTAGAACTAACCAGATTTAGTCCACTGCTATGAGTAACCACATAAATATCTCCTTTGCGACTTTCAAATACATATACTACATCATTATTACTAAGACTATTGGCACGTTTTGTTTCGCATTGATTCAGATTAAACTGTATTTTTTCCCATTGATCCGCATTTGTAGAAAAAGTCAGCAGCCCATCAGTGGTTCCTGCCAGCATAATTCCTGCTGAAGTACAAAGCAGACTTCGCACCCTTAGATATTTGTTCTTGGGATAGAGTTCCAGCCCATTTTGGTAATGCGTAAATTTCAGATTGGGAAAGCTCCCCTCCACTACATTCAGTCCTCCCCCATACGTTCCAACCCAAATATTTCCTTTTGTATCCTGACAAATAGAGAAAATAGCATCAGAACTCAATGAATTTTTATCTTTCTCATTATGCTTGAAATGATAAATCCGGAACTTTCCCGCTTCCGGAACTGCTACATAGATTCCTCCTGTCCTGCTCCCCATCCATATCCTGTGCTGCTCATCCTCAAAAAAGCAATAGATATCCGCACCAAAAACAAGTTGCTTGTCTTTTACCAAATGCCCGTCCCGGCTAAGATTACCGCAATAATCATGATTATCATTGTAGATTTCTATTCTTTCACTTTTATCAGCCACCCATATTCTCTGTTTGAAATCAACAAACAGCCCGCGTATCTTATCATTGTGCCCTGTAGAGAAATAGCTGTAACTTTCATTTAAGAAGGTCAGCTGATCAACACCGGAATCACAGCTTAACCATATATTTTGCTGATTATCTATCAGAAATTTCCTCCCGGTTGCATGATAATATGTATGTTCTCCATTTATGTACGTATAGCCTTGCTCAAAAACATTTGTTATAGGATTGTAAAATGAAAATTCGCCATTTGGAGCCAATATCCATATACGTCCGTAATTATCCTCATGGATAAAAATATTCGCTTTTTCCTTTTGGCTCAAAGGATAATTTATAAAGCTAATGCTTTTCTGCTTTAAATCACACCGGATAACATTTTCCTTTCCGTTAATCATCCACAGTATGCCATTGTTTGAAAGTAAATGATAAGATGGTTGTATATCAGGATGATTCTCATTCACCAAAATACTTTCTGCATGGTTGTTTTGAGTATCGTAGATGATTATACCCCGATTAGTCATAATACCCATTTTCGCATTGGGTAGTTCCAACAAGTCTATGATACCGTAATCAGTTTCTTTTATAGATACCTCTTTTATTCCTTCTTCCGGTGTATACGTCACCAGTTCTCCATCCGGAGAAGACATATAAAGGATATGATCGATACATATTGCATTATTAAAATTCCGGCTGTCCGATAATTCCCGTTTTCCATAGACAAAGCATCCCTTATCAGTCAATACCCATTCATTATCATGAGCATCACGTACAACTGAATAAACACGGTTACCATGTTGCGGAACAGAACCGGAAGGAAGGAACATAACCCCTTTATCTTTTTTATACAGGGCTTCATCAATACGCCACAAATTACCGTCAGAAGCTATTATCCATATGATCCCATTTGTCAATGGAATCATTTTCTCTACCAACTTGCATTCCTCTATCTGTGGATGATAAACAAAAATATCATTGAATTTTTCCTGGCGCACATCAAATAGATAGACCTTATCATCGTATGTATGACACCACAAAGCATCATCGGCTCCTTTGACAATGCTTACTAGTCTATTGTATTTTAGTTTAGTATCATCTGTAGGATACGATTTATAATTCTTAAAAGTATATCCGTCAAACTTTTCCAGTCCATTCCATGTAGCCAACCAAATGTACCCATCATTATCCTGAAGCATATCCTGCACAATATTTTGTGACAAGCCATCTTCTATTGAATAATGTCGTACGTTGATCATCTCTTGTGCAGACAGTACAGGAAGCAGATGACACCATATTATGGTCAGTAATAATTTTACTTTTGTATTCATCATAGCATAAGATAAGAAAGATTAATCCGGGGCAAATTTATTCCTTTTTCGGAAATTACAGATGAAAATCTGTAATAAAGCATTCCGACTACCCAATTTGAATATACTTATCCAAACAATCCGCAGCCGATAAAGTCAATTTCCCTTTTATACGTTGCTTTGCCTTCAACACTGAACAGGGAGTAATATTAAAAAGAACTGCAATAGCCTTATTTCCTAACCGTGCACGAATCAGATAGCATACCTTTAACTCTTGCATACTCAGCCCGTATGAAGATAACTGCTCTGACAGGCAACCGCCATAAAACATATCAATGACAGTGAACAGATTCGTCCATTCAGTTTCCTCCCGGATTATACCATAGGAGGGGTTCTGATGAAGGCGAAGCAACTGTCCCAGAGACACAAGTAAGGAAGAAGAACATTCAGCCAGTACCGAAGCATTCTGGTACTCTTTCAGTTGTTTAGTCAGTTGCTTATTGCGGAATAACAAACAAGCATTCCAGTTATCATGATAAGTTTCCATATTCTATTTCTCATTCTTTTAATGTTCCACATAATCCGTATTCCAATTTTTTGCTATCTCCTCCACTTCTTGACGCATCTCCTCAATGGCCGTGGAATGAACTTTGGGCGTCCGGTTCAGCACATTCCATTTCATATCCTCAAATTTGTCTTTATCCCGATAATTCGGTTCAGAATAGAGTTTAGCCAGTAGATAGTAAGGATAGATTCTGCCCGGCAGGCGACTGACAGAAATAAGAAAAAAAGCCTCGGCACATTTATATTCATGCAACGCCTGGCAATTTTTACCCATAATATTCAATATCATCGGATCATTACTATACAACCGTGCCCGATCCAAACACTCAAAAGATTCGTCATAACGACCGGATTTGTGCAAGCTATGTCCATATTCAAACAGGAATGTGCCTTTATTCCTCAAAGACGGATAAAGCTTTTCATAAGCTCTGTTGGCAGCTTCGTAAGCCCCCGAGCGATAGAGTATTCTCGCATTCATCCAGTCCCGGCAAGCGTCTTTTTCTTGCGTCCATTTTTCCGTATAGCCTCCGAGCCACACCACCAGACAAACACACAGAATAAGATACTTACCAATTACATCACCTATCCCACAGGCAAGAAGCAAACATATACCAGCGACAATGAAAGCCGGAAGATGCAGCGGATAGGAAGAAAAAGAAAATACAAGCAAGGAGATAAGGGCACCACAGACACCATAGCGACGGAGTCTCACTCCTATCCAAAGACAACCAAAGATTACAAACAGCGCCAGTATACACATAACAATACCATACGTCAGGGCAAACTCCAGATACTCATTAAATGCATATTCAGGACTTCCTGCCACACGTTCTTCCCAAGCAGCATGGTTCCCTGAGGCAAAATATAAACTCTGAGCCCCACCATAAGCACAAGCGAATCCGGTATGACATCCCCACGGATGAGCAGCGATGGCCCGGCAAGTCATCTTCCACATAAACAGACGCCCCAATGCTGAATCGGGTTTTAAAAAGAACATTCCCGCAGCAGCCAACGACAGAATTAAAAATATCCCGGCTCCCCACAATATATAACGCTTTTTATAGCGACGCCACAATATATTCCACTTCCGTTTGTCACGATACATATATGCCACCCAGATACAGCTTATTGCCGCAGCTATCCAGGCGGAGCGGCTCATGGTGGAAGGCAATACACAAAGAATAAGCATACCCGCCACAGCAGCTGTAATTTTTTCTATCTTTAGTGACTTACATAAATATCTCCACTTTTCCGGCACCCTCAAATAATGATATAAGCATATCGGTAATATCATTGCCAAATATCCGGCATAAGGACCAGGATTGAAAAAAGAGCCAGTCAACGCATAATGAGAATGTCCCGAAGCCGTAAAACCATACAGTTGCCTCATTCCCCATACAGTTTCTACCATACCAAAAAACATTAAACTCCAAGAAAAGTAGATAAAAAAATAAGGAAAACCCAATGCCTTTCTCAAAGGTACCCCTTCATATAGCTGCATCAAACAAACTGCAATAATAGAACCAGCCGTGAAGGGTAAAACCTTTCCAAACCACACCCATTGAATAATAGTTTCCCCACTTGAAAGTTCAGGCGTAACCACATGCGCCATGCTTAATAGTAAGCATAGAGTAGTAAATAACAAACCGTGTTTTACGTACTGCATTATTATGAATACCAATAATTAAACAAATATCACTTAGTATAATATTTCAAAAGAATGGAATGTAAGTATTCATATGTAAATTTTACATTTTCCTTCTGTGGAACAAAAACATTATTTATTCTCTCATCTACAAAAGAATAAACAAACAGATACGGCATACCTATATCTACTAATACAGAATCCAATGCATTGCTAATGCCATAAATATCAAAATGAATGTTATTGACCCTCTTAAACTTTTTTACATAATTCATATTCTTAGTACTAGTAAATAGTACAATATTCTGTAAACCAATAGAGTCTTGATAAATATTCAATTTACTGACTATGCTATCTATACAAACATCACAATGCATTTCTGAATATCGCAAAACCAATGTATTATCAGACATTATATCTGAAAGTGTCTCTCTACCCCCCTGTAAATTTGTAATCTCCCAATCACGCGATATTTCATTTCCATTCAATAGTATTTCATTAGCTCTACATTCTTTCAATGCTTCTAATTGTCCAATCTTAATATCCGAATCTTTTTTCAATTCATATAAGAACGATTGAACTTCACTTATCTCCTTATATTGGATATAGCTATAGATATTGCTCAATAATAAAAAGAGAACAAGTATAATAGCCAAATTTAGTTCTTTCCTTTTCATTTTGCCATTCCTCTAAATTTACACTTAAATAATATTGGATTAGAATCATCACCTATTTCTCCAACAATTGAATCTATTTTCTCACGATAATAGCTATTCGTACAATAAGTTCTCAAAGATTTCCAATTAAAAGAGAAAGTATCCGCATCTTGTAAGATATAAAGTTCACCATTTGTTGTTGTATAAAAATAGTGAAATATCATATTCCCAAACAAACCTATACTAAGCCATTTCCCAACACGAATATTAGTACTGAGTTTGTCATATATAAAATATTTGAAAGAATCATCCGAATAGTAGCCTAATAAATAATCCTTTGAATTTTGTAAATATTCAAACCCTTTCAAATATCTATTTTTGCGAACGAATCTAAAAAGCATGTCTTTATCAACATTTACATCTTCAGGAAGACTTCTAGAGGTGTAATTTATAACATAAAAGGGGCACACTGTGTCCTCTTTCAAGATATAAATCGTATCATTTAGAGGGTAAATTAGTGTAGCTTCATTATTGTATTTGCTAGCGTATTTCCTTAATCCATATCCAGATTTATCAATCTGTTTTCTGTTAAATGGAATTTCAGAAGATATGACACTAGAGGTAGCTAAGTCAAATTTAAAAAGATTAAAATCCCCATAATCCGATCCCTCATAATTAGAAATTAAATAGGCAATATTATCGAATGATATAATGTCTTTATGATAAACATCATAAGAAATCTCTCTATGCGAATTGCTGTATAAATCATACGCAATATATTTATTACGATATAGATCCTGAATTAATATGGAATCACCTTTAAAAGTAAAATTCCCCAAACGAGAGTATTCACCAGGTCCCATGCCTTGTCTGCCAAGGCTATTAAGAAAGTGTCCTGTTGTAGTAAACACGAATATTTTTGCATTTCCTTTATCAGACACGAATATTTTGTCTTTATAAAGCTCTATTTGTTTAATATCTGATATTAGGCATTGTTCCGTTGTCTCTAAAGGTATAATTTCTATTGAGTCTTGTAGTATTTCGGATAAATCTAAATATTCCTCAACCACTTCCGGATCTATAAGAATCTCATTTAAACCTTCATTAGGTACATACTTATCAGATGAAGAAAAACATCCCCCAAAAAGCAAACACAAAAAAAGCAAAATAATATTTTTCATTTCAATAAATGTTTTATGATTAAGTTTTTAGGGACTATCGTTCAATCAGATAGTCCCTAAAAATTAGAACGGCCAACGTCTAGTGCAAGGATATGGAGAACAACTTCCTGTTTTACCCTCACACTCTCCCAATTCCCCTTCACGAATAATCTCAGCAAAAATCGGATTATTATCAGAATCATAAGCTACTATAACCTTCTCAGGTATACCACATCCAAATTTATGAAGAGGTCCCAATGCACCGCCCGAAATTTCATCATTATTTGCAAAAGCTTCAGATTTTAAAGATACCAAATCTACAATTTCATCACTATTGCGTATTGTAAAGACTGTATTAACAATAGCAATAGATACGACAACTAAAACATAAATAATTTTTCTCATAAATACTTTTTTAAAATTTAAATAAATACTTATATCCCACTTTCGAAGAGATATTTTCGTAGAATAGGCAGATATATCCACTCACTCTATATTAAAAATACTACTTTACATATTATCCTCCTCCATTCTTTAATTTTTATTATTTATACTTTTAAACGTCCTATCCCACCGAATTTCATCCGTTCCCCTATCCACCGACTTCCATATCCTGACAGCCTTACCCACAATAAAAGGTTCCGGAAGCAAGCCCCAATAACGGGAATCCTGGGAATTCATCACCTTATCGCCTGCAACAAAATAATAGTTCTCTTTAAAACGGTAAGCATGAATCGCGCTATCATTCAGTAAAACCGTATCACCATACAGGAAAAGTTTCTTTCTTTGTTCCCATTCTATCACATTCCGATATAGGACAGCATGTTTAGGGTTCATCTCTATCTCATCTCCTTTTGCAGGAAGATAGAGGGGACCGAAGTTCACGATATTCCAGTCCACCAATCCATTATAAGGATACCCACTCATCACTATTCCATAATCTTTTTCTCTGCCATTTGCTACTATACGCATCAGTGCATCCTGTGACTCCACATTTCCCAACGACATTTCACAACTACGCACCCAGTAGTGAGCCTTCCTGATCTCAAACGTATCCCCCGGCAAAGCCACACATCGTTTTACATAGTAAGACATCACGTTCAGGCCTATACTGTCCCATTGTGCAGGATAGGGAAAATTAAAAACCAACACATCATTCCGCCGTATCTTTCCCAATCCCGGCAAACGGGAAATCTTGACTTCTTTCCCTTCAAGAGCATCCCAAATATTAAAAATGCGTCCACCCATCACCCATTTATTCACCAAGATATTATCTCCGGCAAGCAGGGCAGGTTCCATTGAGTCGGAAGGAATCTTGAAAGTAGCGATACTAGTCACCTGAAGCAGTATCCATATCACCACTACTCCACAAGCTATCAGGAACAGGTTGAGGAACTTGTCAACAACCCAAGACGCCCCTTTCTTTTTCTTACCAGAACTGTTGTTTTCCATCTTTATATTCAAATATA
>ENA-OOYR01001291-OOYR01001291.1-human-gut-metagenome-genome-assembly--contig:-NODE-1291-length-11152-cov-1.969271_pt1 | contig 11152 bp, 8 predicted proteins | sample MGYA00241701_ERZ501374 | MGnify/ENA primary metagenome ERZ501374 (study PRJEB25962, sample SAMEA2042655) | human gut metagenome | biome: human gut; feature: human-associated habitat; material: faeces...
CGGTAACGGCATGCCATATACCGGAAGAGAGGTTAAAGCTCTTTATGACAATGAAGTCAACAGGCTTACGTCAGTTAAGACTAAATACACAAGTCCTGAAATTGATATAATCCCTGTATTTGAAGCAATATGCAGGAAGCACAGACCGGACATCACAGATGAAGAGGTGTGGAAAGCAGGAGAACAGTTCAGGATAATTACAACTAAGATGATTAAGCTTTATCCTAATACCAAAAAGGTACTTACCGGGCTTAAAAAGGCTGGGAAAAAAGTATATCTTCTTTCTAATGCACAGCGTGTATTTACATGGCAGGAGCTTGTGAAAACAGGTATTGTGGATGATTTTGATGATATTTTTATATCATCAGATGAAGGCTGTAAGAAACCGGATCCTGAGTTTTATAAGAAACTTATCAATAAGCATAATCTTGATATAGCAGAATGCATAATGATTGGCAATGACAGTACAAGCGATATTGCCGGGGCAAAGGCGGTAGGAATGGATGCACTTTATGTGAGAACGGCTATTTCGCCTGAGAATGACCCTGTACCTGATTGCAAGTATGTATTTGAAGACGGAGATATTGGACATGTTCTTGATATTTAGGAGAAATTAATTATGTATTCAACAGTTATTTTTGATCTTGACGGAACCTTGCTTAATACACTTGATGACCTGATGGACAGTACCAATATGGCACTTGAAACATACGGCTTTCCTAAAAGAAGCCATGAGGAAATCCGATGTTTTGTAGGAAACGGTATCAGGAAGCTTATTGAGAGGGCAGTACCTGACAATACGGATATTGCCGATACAGACAAGGTTTTTAATGAATTTAAGAGAGTGTATCAGATTCACTGCAATGATAAAACGGGTCCATATCCCGGAATAATCGAACTTCTGCGTGAACTCAAAAAACATAACATTAAAATGGGAATTGCTACCAATAAAGTTAAATCAGCAGCGGACAAACTCAACGAAATCTATTTTGAAGGTCTGATTGATGAAGTTGCAGGAGTAGAGGATGGCATAATTCCAAAGCCTGACAGATGTATGATTGACAATCTGATGAAAAGACTTAACGCAACAACAGATGAGACGTTATATGTCGGAGACTCACAGGTTGACGTAGCTACGGCAGGAAATACAGGACTTGATATGGTGGCGGTACTCTGGGGCTTCAGGACAAGAAAAGAACTTGAGGAATCAGGTGCCAAGGTATTTATTGATGATCCTATGGAAATTTTAGATAAAGTATTATAAAAAAGTAACAGCTATAGGCATACACAGGTGGATTACTGTGTTCCTATAGCTGTTTTATGTCAGATAGTAAATTTTATATCAGAGTGAAGCTCTGACATATTATACAAAGGATATTCTGCCTGTAATTTCTCATAGTCTTCCTTTGATACTTCTTTGTCGATTGTATATATTCCATTTTTTTCATCGGCAAGGTAGAATTTATCAATACCGGAAAATCTGGTAAAACTTACTTTATAGTATGTGTTGACTCCCATACCTTCATTAAATAAGATAACACTGTTACCTGCAACTGTGAAATTTTCAGATTCCAAATCACATACAAAAACCTTATCCTCGCTATTGGTCAGAAAAACAATACTCTTATTGTATGTAGGAACTTTACATATTAAATCGTTAATTCCGTCACCGTCAATGTCTATTGCGTAGACGCCGTTTACAGCATCGATAGGGCGTTCTTCATTATCATAATATATCTGAAAATTTTTAAGTGTAGTAGTTTTTTCATTATGTGTAGTATCGATAAATTGTCCGTCATCTGTGAAAATTTTCTTAATATTCTCAGGAATATCGAGAGCATTTATTTTTGTAATTGCGTCGCTGTTATTGGATGCAGTACCATTGTTGATTGTAAAAGACAATTCGGTGAAACAGTCTTCCATTTTATATAATGGGTAAGGCTCTATGAATTTATCATATTCTTCTTTGGAAACTTCACTTTTAATTTTATAAGTTCCCCAATATTCACTGCCAAGATAATCTTCATGCATCTCATCATCGTTAAACGTTACTTTGTAGTATGAATTTGCTTCGGCGCCACTGCTTCCTAAAATAGTTCCTTTTTCAGCAACCTGAAATCTAGTTGAATTAGGTATATATGCAGTAACTTTACCTGAGACATCATCTGTATGTAATATAAGTTCTGTAAGGAATGTTGGTAAAATACATATTAATTCGTTGATTTCGTCACCGTCAATATCTGCTGTATATATGCCGTCAATGTAATCAAGAGCCTTTTCGCCATCTGTATGAAAATAACGAAAATCTTCAAGTGTGGTTACTTTGCCGTGATGGGTAGTATCAATGAACTCACCATTATCAGTGAAAACTTTTTTGATATTTTCAGGAACATCAAGGGCATTTATTTTTTCAATGGCATCCTTGTTATCGGGTTTGACCGGTAATCTTTCTACCGGGGTTTCTTTGGTAGTGGCAACAGGTTCTGTAGTCGAAGAGGAAGCAGCAGATGCCCCCGGAGCTTCTTTTTTATTGGAACATGCTACAGTAGATAAGGCTATTAATGCGGTCAGGGTAAGCACTAAAAATTTATTGTGGGTTTTCATATTTATACCTCCTAAGTAAAATAGTTAATTTTGGACATGACATTATATATGGTATTTGAATAACTTCGTCTTTCTGCATAGTTTAATTTGTTAGGACTTTCAATTTCCTTAAGAAAATAATCGGAAACACTATTTACATCTTTTAAAGTTTTAATTGTGTCCCATTTTGATTTATATGTTGTGTTACTTTCTATTCGCATATACAATAACTGCACATTAATATCGCTAACATTTGATAATAGATTGTTAGAAGCTTGTAGAAGCCCATACTTACGGTCTTTGGCAGTCCATTGCATAATTCCATAACCTTTTTTATCATTTATATTATATTTGTAATCAGGATTATGTGCACCGGCATACCCTTCTGCATTATCAGATGAAAAATTGGATTCAGCTTTGATATTGCCGAGAACCCCGGAAGCCTGAGCTTCACTTAACCCCATGCCTACGCATAGAAATGCCCATGTTCTCGCAAAATTATCTTTTTCATAATAGTCCATGTAAAACTGTGATGGGATTGAACTTTTCTGCAATGCCTGTGCAGCCTTTGATTTATAGTTACTCGCAACATCTAATTTGATAAGTGTATTGCTGTCGGCAGTTCCCGTAACATTTAACCCATATACTTTCTGAAATCGTATAATAGCCTTTTGTGCAGCAGATGAGCTTAAATCATCGTCATCGGGTCCAGCGTAGAATCCAAGGTACTTGAGTGCCAGTTTTGCCTTTCTTCTGGTGTCTTCAATTGAACTTGAGCCATTTACCCTTGCACTGTTTATGTTAGAATAGTTAGTAAAGCTGTTATGCTCTGATTTGATATACTCTACACCGATATGTTCTTTGGATGAAGGCGTATCTGATATGGTACGATTCTGTCCATTTGATTCTGTTGAGTTGGTGTACAACTCATTTTGTCTTGAAATACTGTTAATTTGCATCATTTGGCTCCTCCTAAAAATAGTTTTTTCGATACATTCAACGTATCTTTTTTACATATGAATCTTCCTTCTCTGTGGCGAAAAAAAACCACAGATATGTAATCTATGGTTGAGGAGTAAACTATATGATGTGCCTTATTAATTATGTATTGTACTCCTTAACTTAGTTACGTTATAGCACATGCATATTATGATGTCAACGAAACTTGAAAAAAATGTAAAAAATAGCCCGCATCCCAAAAGAAAACTTTGGGATACAGGCATAATGTTTTATTTATGATAATGCAATCTGGTCGATAAGTGCAAGATCTTTGAAATTAAGTGGCATACTGCCAATTGCACCCAGGTCTTCAAGAAGCTGTTCAGGTCTTGAAGCACCGATAATAACGCTGGATACGTTCTCATCCCTTAATGCCCAGCTTATAGCTAACTGTGAAAGAGTCTGGCCTCTTAATGCAGCTACTTCGCTAAGTCTTGTGAGCTTGCTTAACATATCAGGAGTAAGTGCATCACTTGTAAGGAAAGGACTGGCTGAAGCCATACGGCTGTCAGCAGGAATTGTACCGTTAAGATATCTTCCTGTAAGGAGACCCTGCTCCAGCGGTGAATATACGATAAGCCCCTTGCCTGAATTGGCTGTTGCTTCCTTGACACCGTTCTGGTCAATGGTTCTGTCAAAAATAGAATAACGGTTCTGATTCACTATGTATGGACACTTAAGGTCATTAAGAATAGCTGTTGCTTTCTTAAGTGTATCTCCGTCATAGTTGGAAAGACCTATGTAAAGAGCCTTACCACTTTGAACAATCTGATTAAGAGCCAGCATTGTCTCTTCAAGAGGAGTATCCCTGTCCATACACTGGTGATAGAAGATATCAACATAATCAATACCCATTCGGTTAAGAGACTTATCAATACAAAGTGAAAGATATTTACGGCTTCCTCCACGTCCGTAAGGACCGGGCCAGATTTCAAAACCGGCCTTTGTGGAAATAACCAACTCATCTCTGTAGGCATGTAAATCCTCTGTAAGGATACGACCAAGGTTTCTTTCTGCTGCACCTACCTCAAAACCGTAGTTGTTTGCAAGATCGAAATGTGTAACTCCGTTGTCAAATGCGGCAAAACATATTGCCTTCATGTCCTGGACATTGTTGTAGTTACCGAAATTGTGCCAGAAACCAAGTGAAATAGCCGGAAGCTTAAGACCGCTCTTACCGGCATTACGATACATCATTGCACTGTATCTTGTGGAATTTGGTGTATAACTCATATAACCCTCCATATACCTTTATTTGTTATTCTATTATAACATTAATTGTGATATAATCAAATAAAAGTTTTTTAAGAAAGTACGATTTATGGAAAAAAATAACAAAAGAAAATTAACACCTTATTGGAAAAGCGTTATTATACTTTCTGGGGTAATAATTATATGTAATATCCTTGCAAGAATCAGGGCGGTATGTGATTTTTATGTGGATAATATTTTTTTTGTATGGTCGAATACCTATGGACGCATAACCGGTATTTTTCCTTTTTCGGTAGGCGGGGTTCTGATTATAGCAGCAGTGATGATAGTAATTGCTGCACTGGTATTGGGTATACTTTTAATATTTTTACATCGTAAGACAGGATTTAAAAGGAGAGCGGTCTGTTTCTATAAGGTTAATTTAATTATTGCACTTGTCACGGGCCTTATTATGACGCTTAACTGCTCAGCTCTTTACAGATGTTCCAAGTTAAGCGACAGATGCAGGGAATACAGTACCTCAGAGTTAAAGGAAGTATGTGCTTATGTTGTAAATAAATGCAACGAGCTTTCAAAACAGATAGAACGTAATGAAAATGGAGAGGCTGTATATAATGGGGATATAGATAAAGCAATTAACCTTGCGGTTAAAAAAATGGCCGGAACTAATAAAAGATACCGTGGATATACACCCGACGCAAAGCCGTTTCTTTTCAGTTATATAGCATATAAGCAGGAACTTATCGGAGAGTATTATCCTTTTACCATGGAAGCAAATTATTCTGTGTATATGAATGATCTGGCATACGCATATACGGTGTGCCACGAGCTCTCCCACCTGAAAGGATATATATATGAAGATGAAGCAAATTATATGTCGTTTATAACCTGTATTGAAAGCGATGATCTTTTTTTGCAGTATGCGGGTTATATAAGCGTAGCGGCATATATCTGGAATGATTATATGAATGTTGCGGACGATAAGAACATGGATAACTTTGACGAGATTATTCTGGAAAATGACTTTGAAGTATATAAAAAAAATGTTGAGGAGCTTGTAGCAAAGGACAGGACTTTTGAATCAATGGACTGGGTTGCGAAGGTTGAGGATACAATAACCGGCTCATCAATGAATTATTATAAAGCAGAGTATAACTATGACGAAGTAACAAAGCTTGTTCTTATGTATTATGACAGTCTGGGCATGTTTGACTGAATGGAGATTATATGAAAGATTTTTTACCTATATCAAAGGAAGATATGAAGAAAAGAGGATGGGAACAGGTGGATTTTACCTATGTCATAGGTGATGCTTATGTTGACCATTCATCGTTCGGACCTGCGATAATCAGCAGGGTTCTTGAATCAAGAGGGTTTAAGGTGGGAATAATTGCCCAGCCTGACTGGAAAAATGAGGAAAGCATAAATGTTTTTGGCAGACCAAGGCTTGGCTTTCTTGTATCCGGCGGCAATATGGATCCTATGGTAAATCATTACACGGTTTCAAAGAAAAGAAGAAAAACAGATGCCTATACACCGGGCGGGGTTATAGGAAAAAGACCTGACCATGCCACGGTTGTGTACTGCAATCTTATAAAAAAATTATATAAAGACAGTCCGATTATAATCGGAGGAATTGAAGCAAGTCTAAGAAGGCTTGCACATTATGATTACTGGTCCGACAGCCTTAAAAGGTCAATTCTTCTTGACTCACAGGCTGATATTATTTCTTATGGAATGGGAGAACATTCCATTGTTGAAATAGCGGAAGCACTTGATTCTGGACTTGATGTAAAAGACGTTACATTTATTGATGGGACTGTATATAAGACAAAAGAAATTGAAAATGTGTATGATTATGAGATGCTGCCTTCTTATGAAGACCTTAAGGCGGACAAGCTTAATTATGCAAGAAGTTTTAATATACAGTATATGAATACGGACCCATTTACAGGTAAAAGACTTGTAGAGCCTTATGACAAGGGGATTTATGTGGTTCAGAATCCTGCTGCCAAACCCCTCACACAGATTGAGATGGATGATGTATATGCCCTGCCTTATATGAATACATATCATCCTGTATATGAAAAAGACGGAGGGGTGCCCGCCATCTCCGAAATCAAGTTCAGCATAACAAGCAACAGAGGATGTTTTGGCTCCTGCTCTTTTTGTGCCCTTACATTTCATCAGGGACGTATACTCCAGACAAGAAGTTATGAGTCGATAATTGATGAAGCCAAGGCAATGACTGAAGTGCCTGATTTTAAAGGCTATATCCATGATGTGGGTGGACCTACCGCCAATTTCAGACAGCCCGCCTGCAGTAAACAGATGGAGCATGGGGCATGCAAAAATAAGCAATGTCTTTTTCCTGAACCTTGTAAGAACATGAAAATAGACCACAAGGATTACATTAACCTTTTAAGGGAATTGAGAAAAATACCTAAGGTGAAAAAAGTATTTGTACGTTCGGGAATCAGATTTGATTATGCCATCGCCGATAAGGACCATACTTTTATCAGGGAATTATGTAAATACCATGTGAGCGGGCAGTTAAGGGTTGCACCTGAACATGTGTCGGATAACGTTCTGAAATTAATGGGTAAACCGGGTAATGATGTATATGAGAAATTCGTTAAAGAGTGTGAGCATATTAATGAAGAACTTGGACTTAAACAGTATCTTGTACCATATCTTATGTCGTCACATCCGGGTTCAACACTTAAAGATGCGATTAAACTGGCAGAATATGTAAGGGATATCGGATATATGCCGGAACAGGTACAGGATTTTTATCCGACACCATCAACGATTTCTACATGTATGTATTATACCGGAGTCGATCCAAGGACGATGGAGTCTGTATATGTTGCCAGAAATCCTCACGAAAAGGCAATGCAGAGGGCACTTATACAATACAAAGAACCATCTAACTATGAACTTGTAAAGGAAGCTCTTATAAAAGAAAAAAGACAGGACCTTATCGGATTTGGAAGCAGATGCCTTATTCCGCCAAGAAAAATTGAGCATCATAAAAAGAAAAGATAAGTTTTTCCATTTAACATCTTTTGGTTGAAAAAAAGCACTTCAGGCTATAAAATATATTATATATTGAGTAACGGAAAGGAAGTAATTATGTATAACGGAAATGAGAATATTACAATATGTGACCATCCTCTTATTAAGCATAAGATAACCATGCTTAGGATGAAGACCACAGGAACTAATGAATTCAGGGCTTTGGTTGAGGAAATTGCCGTGCTTATGGGATATGAGGCATTGCGTGGACTTGAGATAGAAGAAATAGATGTTGAGACTCCTATCGAGAGAGCTAAGTGTCCTGTTATTGCAGGTAAGAAGCAGGCTATTGTTCCTATTCTCAGAGCAGGTCTTGGTATGGTAGGAGGACTTCTCACACTAATGCCGGCTGCTAAGGTAGGACATATAGGTATGTACAGGGATGAAGTGACACATGAACCACATGAGTATTACTGTAAATTGCCTGACCCTATTGACCAGCGTAAGATATTTGTTGTAGATCCTATGCTTGCAACAGGAGGGTCTGCGGTAGATGCAATTAACCTCATAAAGGAGAAGGGTGGTAAGGATATAACATTTATGTGCCTTATTGCAGCACCGGAAGGACTTAAAAGATTAAGTGAAGAACACCCGGATGTTAAGATTTTTGTTGGTAATTTGGACAGAGAACTTAATGAAAATGCATATATTTGTCCCGGACTCGGAGATGCCGGAGACAGAATATTCGGTACAAAATAATCTGTTTTAATTATGACAATGAAGAGTAACATCTGCAGTGGATGTTACTCTTTTCTATTTTACGGAAAGGACGTTAGATTAATGAGCAGAAGTATTGATTTAATAAAAGGCAATGTATTTAAGTCGCTTGTTATTTTTTCACTTCCATTTTTATTTTCAAATCTATTTCAACAGCTTTACAATACAATTGATACATACATAGTCGGCAATACTTTAAATGAAGAATCACTTGCAGCAATAGGTGCATGTGCGGCAATTTTTGAATTGTTGGTGGGATTCGCAGTCGGTGTCGGAAATGGTATGAGTGTTGTAACCGCCAAATACTACGGAGCCGGGGACAAAGAGATGGTACGTAAATCCATAGCATCATCTTTCATAATAGCTGTAATAGTTACCGTGGTTATGAATCTTGATGGCGTTATTCGTAAAAGTGGCGAAATAGTAATATTTTCCATTGTATTCATGCAATTCGGCTGCCCAAATTTCGGGTTTAGGGCCCATCCAGGAGTCAGGATCAGTTTCAGCTACACGATAAGGGCCTTCCCAACGGGCAAGGTCTTTGCTTTTCCAGAGGAGGCCGCCGGTACCGGTCATGTAATAAGTGGAGGTTCTCTTATCGGCCAGTATGCAAGGGTCACTCAGATGGATGGAATCGAGAGGGATGTTGGTACGGAAGCGGTTTGGGACTTTCTGCTGGGCAGATACAAGGACAGAACACAAGGAGAATAAAAGGAGTAATAGTTCTCTTTTCTTCATGCTATAATAATAATGAGTATAATAAAGAGTATCTCAATTCCCCTCCTCCTGGGAGGAGAATTGAGATAGATTTACTTATTCAATTTCTATACCGTGTTGTACCGGAGTAAGAATGAACGTAAATTCATAGTCACCATAAGGCAACTGATATTGTGGCAACGGCCATGCACCCCAACTGTTCACACATCCTAAGCCCATCTGAGCCTTGTCGATGCAGAGATTTGTCAGGTTAGCTTCTTTCACTTCAGGAGAGTGATTCTGGGCTTTCTCCCAACCATCGTCCAAAGACTCGATAGTATAGTGCAGGGCTGATGCAGAGAACGGAGCGTCAGCTACAATCTGCAAACCGCGTCCGGCATCATTCAGTTGCTTCCACCAGCGGATATCGGTCTTCGTACCTGTTTCCTGCGGACGGATATAAGAATAGAATTGTTCATCTACACTCTGGCGATACAATCCCAGATCTGTACAATGATTGCGGTCACTGTAGTTCTCTACCGGGCCACGGCCATAATATTCTACAGTTTCAAAAGTCTTGGGCATCTGCATCTGCATACCGAAACGGAACATATGAGATACTTTAGCCTGCGGATCGGCAGTCATCTTCTGAGTCACCTTTACAGCACCCTTGTTATTGATTACATAAGTAAGATCCAGTTTGGCAGAAACATTCTTCATTTCGTATTCTGCACGTACCACAGTCTGATTGTCTACTGTTTCCCATTTGAAGGAAGTCAGCTTCAGACCCGGGTTCTTCCAGGCAGCGAATTTCTGTTGCAAACCTGCACCAAAATCATTGTCTGTAGGTGCACGCCAGAAGTTAGGTACCAGTTCGGCATCTTCGTTCATCAATTCCGTGCCTGCTACGTTGTAGCGATTCAGGTAACCGGTATGTTTGTTGAATTCCAAACGGAAGTTATCACCGTTGATAATCAGATAACGCCAATCGTTTTCCTGAATTTGAGGAGCAACGGTGGGGATATTCACAACTTCCACATTCTTCAAGTCCATGGCAGGAGCCTTGTAGGGGTTCAGTACAAGTTGGTCTTTGGCTACGGCATATCCGCCAGGGAGTAAGCCTTCGCGGTTCTTCAGGCGATAAGTTACATTCAGCAACCATTCTTTGCATTCGCAGGTTTTGCCGATGTTCAATTTCACTTTGGCAGTCTGCTGCGGAGCTACGTTGAGGTCTTCTACACGACCGGTACGAATTACTTTACCGTTAGCAAGTAATTGCCAATCCAGATAGTAAGCGGAAAGGTCACGGAAGAAGTTTTCGTTGTACACGTTCACTTCGCCGTTCTTCAGGTCAGCGGGAGTTGTCCAGATGTTCTGGTAATAGTAACCCACTTCGTACATGTGCGGATTGGGAACACGGTCGGGACTGATCAGACCATTATCACAGAAGTTCTTGTCGGAACCGTCGTAACGGTTGAAGTCACCGCCATAAGCGTAGATAGTTACACCGTCTTTACCTTTCCAACGAACGGACTGGTCAACGAAGTCCCAGATAAAACCGCCTTGCAGGTTGGGATATTTACGGATCAGATCCCAATATTCTTTGAAACCACCCTGTGAGTTACCCATAGCGTGGGCATATTCACACTGGATAAGCGGCTTCTTGGCATCTGTACGTTGGCCATATTTTTCCATGTGCTTGTAATCAGCATACATGGGGCAGTCGATGTCGGTAAATTCGTTTCCGTGTGCCTGTTCGTATTGTACGGCACGGCTGGAGTCTTCATTCTTAATCCAACGGTAGCAAGCTTCAAAATTAGGTCCGAAACCGGCTTCGTTACCCAATGACCAGAAGATGATGGACGGA
>ENA-OOYR01001309-OOYR01001309.1-human-gut-metagenome-genome-assembly--contig:-NODE-1309-length-11056-cov-1.937369_pt1 | contig 11056 bp, 10 predicted proteins | sample MGYA00241701_ERZ501374 | MGnify/ENA primary metagenome ERZ501374 (study PRJEB25962, sample SAMEA2042655) | human gut metagenome | biome: human gut; feature: human-associated habitat; material: faeces...
GGCGTGCTGCTGATCGTAAACGGCGCAAGACAGCTGGCACACCGGGGCAAACTGATTTTCTGAGAATGCAGGAGATAGGATTTTTACGCAGCTCCCGGTTACAGATATGGAACTGCGTAAGCGAAGCTTTTCGGAAAGGAGACCGGCGTGCGCAGGCATTACATTTTTACCGATAAGAGGGAATCCAAAAAAGGGATATTGTCAGCAATGCTGGGGGCAATGTCCCTGATTTCTGTTTTCCTGACCGTCTATTTTACCTGGCAGAATCATGGGACGGCATATGTGCGCTACGGCGTGGTGGCACTGCTGTGCCTGATTTTTTCTGCGGCAGGTCTGGTAATTGGAATTATGGCGAAGCTGGAAGAGGATAAATTTTATCTGTTCGCCTGGATTGGCATTGTGTTGAACGCCCTGACCCTGTTGGGGATCGGGGGGATTGTGGCAGTAGGAGTGTATGGATTATGACAGTAATGGAAGAACGGTTTGAGCTTGCCTCACAGCGTATTTTGGAAATCGAAAAAGAAAAACGGATGCCGGAGCAGTTTCAACGCTATTTTGCAGAAAATGCGGACTATCTGGGCGTCCTGCTCGAAGAATACAAATGGATAGCGTCCGGGGCGATGCGGGAGGCCTCTCTGCAAGAGCTGGAACGGCACAACGAAAGCTGCTTCATCGACCTGATGGGACGCAATTATGAGACGAGCTATGCAAACCCTGACTGGGCGTATGCACAGCTTGGCGAAACCTTTGGACAGCTGCTTTCTGCAGTTGCGGCGGAGCTGCGCAGCCTGCCTGCGTTTATTTATGAACAGGATCTGGAAGGCATTACGATCCGCCTGGAGCTGTTTGTCGAAATTTACTGTGCGTTTGCAGAAAGCTTCGAGGAGACAAAAGAAGCACCGGAATATTCCCAGATCCGGGATATTTTCTACTGGTTTGCAAGCGACTATGCGGAGCTGACTGCAGAGCATGCGATCCGCCATACCGTGGACTGGGGACAGAGATTTGCGCTGGACATCATCGAAAACGCAGACCTGTCTGATATCCGTTACCTGTTCTGGTTCGGGGAATATATCGCGGATGATCAGTGGAAGCTGGCAGAGCATTTGAATGGTCTGCCGGAAGAAAAAATTCAGAAAATCGCAGACACCTACACGGAGGGCTTTCGCAAGGGCTTTGAGCTGGCAAAGAAGCCTCTGGACAAAAAGAAATCCGTCCAGATCCGTTATCCTCTGGGCTTTGAGCGTGTCGTAAAAGCTGCAATTGAAAACTTCAGAAAAATGGGCTTAGAGCCTGTCATCGCCCGCACACCTGCGAGCTTTGCAGAGGGACGCAGAGTGTTCCGGCTCGGATTTTTCGGCGGTGCAGTGAACCGGCAGTTCGACTATGACCATGAAAACGATAAGGCACTGTACCTGGACAAAAAATATGTCCACAGGATGCTGGAATGCCGCAAAAATGCGTGGGAAGAGTACAAAGATATGGCGGTTGTCCATGCAGGTCCCGCTGTCATCGAAGCATTCGGCGAAGAGCCCTTCGAGCCTGCGAGCAAGGAGCATCTGCTCACCTTATCGACCGAACAGCAGAAGCTGTATGTCGAATATCAGAGCCAGGCGGGTGCGATGACGAACGAATATATCGACCCGGAGGAAAGAAGCTTTACCTGTATCGCGTTCCCGGTTCCGGGCATCGGCGAGCATTTCCCGGATATTTTCGACGAAGTGTTAAAGATCAATACGTTGGATTACAAGACCTACGAGACGATTCAGCAGCACCTGATCGATGCGCTGGATAAGGCAGCGTGGGTGGAGATCAAGGGGCGCGGCGACAACCACACCGATATGAAGGTCATGCTCCATACGCTCAACAACCCTGCGCAGGAAACGAATTTCGAAAACTGCGTGGCGGACGTCAACATTCCGGTTGGGGAAGTGTTCACCTCTCCGAAGCTGACCGGAACAGAAGGCGTTTTGCATGTACCGCAGACGTTTTTGCGCGGTATGCAGTATAACGATCTGGAGCTGCAGTTTAGGGATGGCATGATTACCAAATACACCTGCCGTAACTTTGAAAAGGAAGCGGAAAATGAAAAGCTGCTGCAGGATGGTGTGCTGTATCATCATGATACGCTGCCGATCGGCGAATTTGCTATTGGTACGAACACGACTGCTTATATGGTGGCGCGCCGTTATGAAATCAATGACAAGCTTCCGGTGTTGATTGCAGAAAAGACTGGCCCCCACTTCGCAGTGGGTGATACCTGCTACAGCTATGAAGAAGACCGCATGACCTATAATCCGGATGGCAAGGCGATCATTGCGCGGGACAACGAGGTGTCCGCGCTTCGTCATACCGATCCGGAAAAGGCATATTTTAACTGCCACACAGATATTACGATCCCGTACGCAGAGCTGGCAGAGGTAACAGCAGTATGTGCAGACGGCACCAGGATTGGTCTGATCAAGGACGGATTTTTCGTACTGGACGGCACGGAAGAATTAAATTTGCCGCTGTATCAGGGATAAACATCTTACAGTTCACACGCGCTATTGGCAGAAAGCTGCGAGTGAACTGTAATACAAAAATAGGTTGCATCTGCCAAAAAAGTTTAGTACACTGTAGATTGATAAGTTGCGACATATTTTGACAGGAGGATAAAAGCACATGGCACAGGTCAGTATTGTAATGGGCAGTGATTCCGATATGCCTGTAATGGCAAAAGCAGCTGAGATTTTGGACAAATTCGGTATTTCCTATGAAATGCGGATTATTTCTGCACATCGGATGCCCGATACTTTTTTTGAATATGCACAGACCGCGGAGGAGCGGGGCGTAAAGGTGATTATCGCCGGCGCCGGTATGGCAGCTCATCTGCCGGGTATGTGCGCTGCATTGTTTCCGATGCCGGTGATCGGTATCCCGATGCACACGACGTCTCTGGGAGGCAGGGATTCCCTGTATTCCATCGTTCAGATGCCCTCCGGTATCCCGGTGGCGACCGTTGCGATCAACGGCGGTGCAAACGCAGGTATTCTGGCGGCGAAGATTTTAGCGGTTTCCGATCCGGAGCTTCTTGCAAAGCTCAAGGATTACAGCGCAGAGATGAAAGACGGCGTACTGAAAAAGGATGCAAAGCTGCAGGAATGCGGCTATCACAACTACACAAAATAAACAGGTGCACAGGCACGGTATGGAGGATCAGATGGATTACAAGAGTTCTGGAGTGGATATTGAAGCCGGATACAAATCGGTGGAACTGATGAAACAGTATGTAAAGACGACAATGCGCCCGGAAGTGCTTGGCGGACTGGGCGGTTTTTCCGGTGCATTTTCCCTGGAAAAGATCAAGGATATGGAAAAGCCTACCCTGGTATCCGGTACAGATGGTGTCGGAACCAAGATCAAGCTCGCCTTTCTTATGGACAAGCATGATACCATCGGTATCGACTGCGTTGCCATGTGTGTAAACGATATTGCGTGCGCAGGCGGCGAACCGCTCTTTTTCCTGGACTATATCGCATGCGGCAAAAATATTCCCGAGAAGATCGCAGAGATCGTAAAAGGTGTATCCGCAGGCTGTGTACAGTCGGAAGCTGCCCTGATCGGCGGCGAGACAGCAGAACATCCCGGACTGATGCCGGAGGATGAGTACGATCTGGCTGGTTTTGCAGTCGGTGTAGTGGATGAAAAAGACCTGATTACCGGCGAAAACTTAAAGCCCGGTGACGTGCTGATCGGCATGGCAAGCTCCGGCGTGCATTCCAACGGCTTCTCTCTGGTTCGTAAGGTATTCGACATGACCGTTGAAAGCTTAAATACCTATTATGATGAGCTGGGCGCAACCCTGGGCGAGACCCTGCTGGCTCCGACACGCATCTATGTTAAGGCGTTAAAGGCAGTCAAAGAAGCCGGCGTAACCGTAAAGGCATGCAGCCATATCACCGGCGGCGGCTTTTATGAAAACGTGCCCCGTATGTTAAAAGAGGGTACCCATGCGGTGATCAACAAAAACAGCTATCCCGTTCCTCCGATTTTTACCCTGATGGCGAAAAAGGGCAATATCGAAGAGCATATGATGTATAACACCTATAACATGGGACTGGGTATGATCGTCGCAGTAGATCCCGCCGATGTGGATAAGACCATGGAAGCAATGAAATCTGCAGGCGATACCCCTTATGTGGTAGGCACCATCGAAGCAGGCGAAAAGGGAGTGACCTTATGTTAAGGCTTCTGGTCTGTGTCTCAGGCGGAGGCACGAACCTGCAGGCGATTTTCGATGCGATTGACGCGGGAAAAATCCGCAATGCCGAAATCGCAGCGGTGATCAGCAACAACCCGGGCGCATATGCGCTGGAACGCGCGCGGCAGCATAATGTGGAAGCAATCTGTCTTTCTCCGAAATCTTTCGAGAGCAGAGAGGCATTCAATCATGTCCTGACCGAAAAGGTAAAGGAAATCGCGCCGGATCTGATCGTGCTGGCAGGATTTTTAGTCGCTGTTCCGGCAGAGATGATTGAAGCGTTCCCAAATCAGATTATCAATATCCATCCGTCGCTGATCCCTGCGTTTTGCGGCGTTGGCTTTTACGGTCTGCATGTCCATGAGGGTGTGCTTGCGCGCGGTGCAAAAGTGACCGGCGCGACGGTGCATTTTGTGGACAGTGGAATGGATACCGGTCCGATTATCTTACAGAAGGCGGTTGAAGTGCAGCAGGGCGATACACCCAAGAGTCTGCAGCAGCGGGTCATGGAGGAAGCGGAATGGAAAATTTTGCCCCAGGCCATCGATCTGATTGCCCAGGGCAGAGTAACCGTTGTGGATGGAAAGACGATTATCGCATCGTGATGCAAAATTGCATCGCATAACAGCGAAAGCGCCTGAAAATATGGAGGTTCATATGAAAATTCTGATTGTGGGAAGCGGCGGCAGAGAGCATGCGATCGCTGCAAGTGTGGCAAAGAGCCCGAAAGCAGAGAAGATTTACTGTGCACCCGGCAACGCCGGAATTGCGCAGCTGGCAGAGTGCGTTCCGATCGGCGCGATGGAATTTGACCGTCTGACCGAGTTCGCAAAGGAAAAAGAGATCGACCTCGTTATCGTCGGCATGGATGATCCGCTTGTCGGGGGCCTGGTAGACCAGCTGGAGGCAGCCGGGATCCGTGCATTCGGTCCTCGCAAAAATGCGGCGATTCTGGAAGGCAGCAAGGCATTTTCCAAGGAACTGATGAAAAAATACAATATTCCGACGGCTGCCTATGAAGTGTTCGACAAGGCAGAGGATGCGCTGGAATATCTGCATACCAAAGCGAAATTCCCGATCGTTTTAAAGGCGGATGGCCTTGCACTTGGAAAAGGTGTTTTAATCTGCAGCACGTTGGAAGAAGCGGAAGACGGCGTATGCACGATTATGACAGATAAGAAATTCGGCACAGCCGGCAACAAGATGGTCATCGAAGAGTTCATGACCGGACGTGAGGTTTCCGTGCTGTCCTTTACAGATGGCAAGACCATCCAGATCATGTCCTCCGCCCAGGATCACAAGCGCGCAAAGGACGGCGATCAGGGCTTGAACACCGGCGGCATGGGCAATTTTTCTCCGTCTCCGTTCTATACAAAAGAGGTTGATGCGTTCTGTAAAAAATATATCTATCAGGCTACCGTCGATGCAATGTCTGCGGAAGGACGCACCTTTCAGGGTGTAATTTTCTTCGGCCTGATGCTGACACCTGACGGCCCGAAAGTGCTGGAATATAATGTCCGCTTCGGTGATCCGGAAGCGCAGGTTGTGCTGCCGCGTATGAAAAACGACATTCTGGACGTTTGCGAGGCATGTATCGACGGTACGCTCGATCAGCTCAAGTTGGAGTTTGAAGACAATGCGACAGTTTGTGTTGTGCTGGCATCGGACGGTTATCCGTTAAAATACGACAAGGGACTCCCGATTTCCGGCCTGGAAGCCTTTGACGGAAAAGACGATGTATTCTGTTTCCATGCAGGAACCAGGTTTGCAGAAGACGGAAAGACGATCCTGACCAACGGTGGACGTGTGCTGGGTATCACAGCGAAGGCGCCTACCTTAAAGGAAGCGCGCGCAAAAGCGTATGCAGCGACCGAATGGGTCAATTTTGCCAACAAATATATGAGACACGATATCGGTAAAGCGATCGACGAAGCATAATATACCGATAGAGCACTGGCGACAGGCGAAATCGGAAGCCTGGCTGAGGAGTTTGGAAAAGAGAAAAGGTCCGCAGAGACCTTTGCGGATCGGAATCAGAAAGGTACGTAAACTAGAATGATGAAATGGACGACCAAGTTCAGCACTGTGCTGGGATGTGCACTTGCTGCGGTATTTTTATTTACATCCACAATGGAAGTCGGCGCTGTGCCGCTGACCTCTTCCCCGAGCGGAACGACAACGACCACAACAACCGACACCAATGCTGCAGAGGACGGAAATGCTGATGCAGCCGCAGAGGATAACGCCGCAGAGGATAATGCCGCAGAGGATAACGCAGCAGGGACAGCTGCTGCAGGAACCGTTACCAGCGCAACCGTAACCTCTTCCAGCGTTAATATCAGAAGCGAAGCTTCCACCAGCGCAAGCGTTGCAGGTAAGGCAACCAGCGGACAGGAGCTGACCGTTACCGGCGAGACACAGGGCAGCGACGGCAAGACCTGGTATGCAGTAACATTTGATAATGTAAGCGGATATATCCGTTCCGATCTGGTAGAGGCACATGTGTCGGAGGCGACAGCAGAGCCGGCTGTTGACGAAACTCAGGAGACGGAGGAACCGGAGGAGGAGCCGATCGTAGACAACTCCGCAGATTATTCCGTCGCCTTTGAGGATGACGGAAGCGGCAGCAGTGCATGGTATCTGCATGATAATACTATGGGAACCAGATATCAGGTCAGTGACCTGCTGAATGCAGAGGAGACCAACAAGAATAACCAGGCGACCATCGATCAGACCGCAAAGAGCATGCGCTTTGTCGTTATTCTGATGGCGTTTGTAATCGTAGTTCTGATTATCGTTGTAACAATCCTGATCATCAAAGTCAGAAGCACGTATGAAGACTATGACGATTATGATGATGACGAAGATGATGAAGACGACGATGAGGATGAGGACGAGGAAGAGGAAGAAGAACGTCCGCGCCGCAAAAAGGGCAAATCCAAAGACTGGCAGTCCAGAAATTTCCTGGATGATGACGATCTTGAATTTGAATTCCTTGACCTGAAATAAGTCTTCCAAAAAGCAAGCATTCAGAAAACAATAGAAGCACGTTCTGCGAACATTCTATTGCCGTGAATCCATAAAAAACATCCGGCTTTTGCTGCAAACTGCCCGCTGTCTGGCGGGAGCACAGGAAACAGCAGTGCCGGGTGTTTTGTTTTATTCATGACAATAGCATGCTCGCAGCGCGTGCATGCTATTGTTGACTATTTTCAGAATTCTTGTTATAGTGTTTCTATAACACTTTAAAGATGAAATGGATGGGAGATCAGCATGATTCTGGAAGTAGATTTTAACAGCGAAGAAGCGTTATATATACAGCTGCGCAATCAGATCATTGTCGGGATTGCGACAAACAGGCTCAAGGAGGGAGAGTCCCTCCCGAGCGTGCGGCAGCTTGCAGAATCCATTGGGATTAACATGCATACAGTGAATAAGGCATATACCGTGCTCAAGCAGGAGGGCTTCGTCAAGGTGGACAGACGCCGCGGCGCAGTGATTGCGATTGATGCGGATCGGATCAGTGATCTGGAGCAGATGCGGGAGTCGCTGCGGGTCATTCTGGCGCGGGCAAGCTGTCGGAATATTTCCCGCGAGGAAGTACATGCTTTGATAGATGAGATTTATGAAGAGTATGGAGGACTATAACAGATGCAGTCACAGTTTACGGATAAGGCAAAAACTGCCCTGCTTTTGGCGGGGCGGGCGGCAAAAAGCCTGCATCAGAATTATGTTGGGACAGAGCATATCCTGCTGGGCCTGATCAAAGAAGGAACCGGTGTGGCATCAAGGGTTCTGACGGAAAACGGGGCAAAAGAAGAGGCGATCCGGGAAATGATTCAGGATCTGCTGGCTCCGGAGACGCCCAATCCGGTCATAGAGCGGGACGGTTATTCCCCCCGGGCAGAGGAAGTTCTGGAGGAAAGCCACAGACAGGCGGAAAAAGCAGGCAGCGTGCTGACCGGAACGGAACACATTTTGTTAGCGCTTTTAGGAGATGGGGATAATGTTGCAGTGCGGGTGCTGCAGACGCTGTCGCTGCCGCTGCAGAAAATCATGCGGGATACGCTCCTGGCAGCAGGACTGGACCCTACGGCGTACCGCGAAGAGCTGGGACGCAGGCAAAAAAAGAGCCAGACCGGGACGCTGGAGCTTTACAGCCGGGATCTGACGAAGCTGGCTGCACAGGGAAAGCTCGATCCGGTTGTCGGGCGCGATCAGGAGATTGGGCGCGTGATTCAGATTTTAAGCCGCAGGACGAAGAACAATCCGTGCCTGGTAGGAGAACCCGGTGTCGGCAAAACGGCGATCGTCGAGGGACTTGCGCTTCGGATTACGGAGGGCAGCGTGCCGGATACGGTAAAGGATAACCGGGTTCTGATGCTGGATCTGTCCGGGATGATCGCGGGAAGCAAATACCGCGGCGAATTTGAAGAGCGAATTCGTAAGGTCATCCGTGAGGTGACAGACGACGGAAATATTTTACTGTTTTTGGATGAGTTGCACACACTGATCGGCGCGGGCGGCGCAGAGGGGGCGATTGACGCTTCCAACATTTTAAAGCCGTCCCTTGCGCGCGGCGAGATTCAGCTGATCGGCGCGACAACGCTGGAAGAATACCGCAAATATATCGAAAAAGATGCTGCCCTGGAACGCCGTTTTCAGCCGGTTACGGTCGAAGAGCCAACGGAAAAAGAGGCGATCGGCATTTTACAGGGAATCGTTTCCAGATATGAAGAGCATCATAAAGTAAAGATTCTGCCGGAAGCCCTCGAGGCCGCAGTACATCTTTCCAATCGCTATATCAACGACCGGAAGCTCCCGGACAAGGCGATCGACGTGATGGACGAGGCGGCTGCTGCGGTGCGCCTGCAGCGGATGCAGACGACTGACGAGGCAACAGACCAGGCAAAGGAAATCAAAACGCTGGATGAAAAGCTGGAGCAGGCGATCCGCGATCAGGATTTGGAGGAGGCCTCAAGACTAAAGCAAAAGCTAAAGGAGGCGCTCACCCGTTACGAAAAGCACCAGAAACGGCAGGAAAAGAGCCGCAAAAAGGGGCAGCCAGAGGTGACAGCAGAGGATATCGCAAAGGTCATTTCCACTTGGACAAAGGTTCCGGTGAGCCGCCTGACCGAAAAAGAGAGCGAACGGCTGTTAAAGCTGGAATCTATTCTGCACAAGCGCGTGATCGGACAGGAAGAAGCCGTATCGAGCGTTGCGCGGGCGATGCGCCGCGGCAGAGTCGGACTGCAGGATCCGAGACGACCGATCGGTTCGTTTTTGTTCCTCGGCCCCACAGGTGTCGGAAAGACGGAGCTTTCCAAGGCGCTGGCAGAAGCGATGTTTGGTTCGGAAAACGCACTGATCCGCGTGGACATGTCGGAATATATGGAAGGACACTCTGTTTCGAAAATGATCGGCTCGCCTCCGGGCTATGTCGGCTTTGACGAGGGCGGACAGCTTTCTGAAAAGGTTCGCAGAAATCCGTATTCGGTGGTTTTATTCGACGAAATCGAGAAAGCGCATCCGGATGTTTTCAATATTTTGCTGCAGGTGCTGGACGATGGGCATATCACGGATTCCAGAGGCAGGAAGGTCAGCTTCAAAAATACCGTCATCATCATGACGTCCAACGCCGGTGCACAGCGGATTGTGGAGCCAAAAAATCTCGGCTTTGCGGCAAAAGAAGATGCGCAAAAGACTTACGAAAAGATGAAATCCGGCGTGATGGAAGAGGTAAAACGCCTGTTCAAACCGGAATTTTTAAACCGGATTGATGAAACGATCGTATTCCATCAGCTGACAAAAGACGATATGAAGCGAATTATCAATCTGCTGGCGCAGAGCCTGATTACGCGCTGCCGGACGCAGCTGGATATCAGCCTGACACTGACACCATCTCTGAAAGAGCATATCGTAGAAAAATACAGCAACCTGAAAATGGGTGCAAGACCGTTAAAGAGAGCAATTCAGACGCTGATCGAGGACGCACTTGCGGAAGAAATTCTGTCGGGACGGGTAAAATCCGGCGATCATGTGAGTGCAGGCTTCCGCGAGAATAAAGTTGTTTTCAGCGTCAAAAACAAATAAACAGCAAACCGCCGCAAAGGCGGACAGGAGGACAAAAGAATGGCAGCAGTAGCAGAACTCATCAGAACAGAAGCAGACGGAAAGATCAGCTTCGGCAATCATCTTCTGCAGGAAAAGAGCAAGAAGGAGGGCTTTGAGGCTGGCGGCGATGAGTACAAGGTAAAGACTTTTAAAGAGATTACCAAGCTGGAAAGAAACGGCATGTTTGTCTATGAATCTGTGCCCGGCACGAGCGTAGAGCATTTTGCGGAGAGCGAAAATGGCGTCAGCTTCACGGTAGAGGGCACAGAGGACGCGCAGATCACACTCGGTCTGGAGGAAGATACGGAATATGATGTGAAAATCAACGGTGAGGATGCGGGCAGAATGCGCACGAACCTCGGCGGAAAGCTGAATGTGAGCGTGGAGCTTGCTGGAATCGGAGAAGTAAAGGTAGAAATTTCAAAATAAATGGCAACAAAAATAAAAACCAGATTTTTCTGTCAGGAATGCGGCTATGAAACGGCAAAATGGCTGGGGCAGTGTCCGGGCTGTAAGGCGTGGAACTCCCTCGTAGAGGAACCGGTTTCCGTGTCCGCAGGCGGAAAAGAGAAAAAACAGGTGCTGTCCGGGGTGCAGAGCGCTCCGGCAGTGCTGAATGAAATTTCGATGGAAGAGGAAAGACGCACGGAAACCGGGATGGGAGAGCTCGACCGGGTACTGGGCGGCGGAATCGTTACC
>ENA-OOYR01001315-OOYR01001315.1-human-gut-metagenome-genome-assembly--contig:-NODE-1315-length-11026-cov-1.727281_pt1 | contig 11026 bp, 11 predicted proteins | sample MGYA00241701_ERZ501374 | MGnify/ENA primary metagenome ERZ501374 (study PRJEB25962, sample SAMEA2042655) | human gut metagenome | biome: human gut; feature: human-associated habitat; material: faeces...
AACACCTCCCCGTACCAAGGTTGTGACCATTTTTTCTTCATCTTCATAGGCTCTTACATCGAATTCAGTCCCCAACACAGCAATATCCGCCTTTGTTGTATGCACAACAAATACTCTTTTTTTATCTTTTTCTCAGACTGCCTTCTTTGTTCTCTTCTCCTTTTCCACGCATCAAAATCACGTGTTATAAAATCAAGTGCTTCCCCTTCCATCGTTTCCATTCGCTCATACAAATGGAGGAAACGATAAATCACAGCAATCTCATGATAAAGAGATTCATCGCACACTTTCATGAAAGCCTCCAATCATTTCCGGGAACAATTTCCCCAATTTGAAATTTTCTCGACAAACTTTTGGGAAGACGGTAATTAACAACTTTTCCATCTTCCACGAGCATAATCATCCGGTTCGCAGTTTCTCCTCCCCTTACCGGTTCCCGTTCAAACACACCAATCTGGTCAATAAAGCGGTGCAAAAGTCCTGTCTCATCCCGTTTACTTTTTACTAAAATACCAATATCCAAGTAACGATACGCGTCATTTTCAATCCATCTGCTATCTTCTTTTTCCCCTGCCATAGCTAAGATTCTCTCCGGAATACTCCTTACATCCTCTGCAAGCATCGTAGTCATTCCACAAGCTCCGGTACGAATTGACTCTAAGAAACATTTCACCTCCTCGGACTTGATTTCGGACAAAATCAGCCAGTTTGGCAATTGTTTCATACATATTTGGATTGCCTGCGTATAAGAAAAGTTTTCCGCCACTCTCATCTCCACACAATCTTTATTAGGATTCATTTTCTGATAATGAATCTCTAACACATCCTCTATCGTAACGGTTCGCTCTGCAGCAGGAATATACTGCGTCAGATATTTCAATAATTCTGTTTTTCCGGAACCGGAACATCCGCATATTGCAATACTGCAATGCGCTGCCATACATTGAATCAGAAATTCAATCACTCTTGCATCACAGTAGCCATTTCCTGTCATATCCTCTTTTTTCAGCCGGCGCACGGCAGGTGTTTTTTTCAGTGAAATCGAAAGCCCGGAATACGCAACACTTGGATGCACCAGACAGACACGAAGTTCTTCCGTTTCCACTTCCATAACCGGATTATCCCTGTTAAATGCCTTATTTGATAAATTCGATAATAGCATGGAAAACCGATTTGCAAATGACTCAGATAAAACTTCCGGTGCCATATACCGCCCCTTTTCCAAGTCATCAATCCATAACTGTCTGCCATTCCAATGAATATCTGTGACCGTTTCTTCCATCACGTAAGGATATAAAACACCATAGTCCTGACGCTTCAGCAAATAATCTTTTTGAAATTCATTCATTTTTTACCACTCCTTTTTTCGCCTTTGCAAACTGTCTTAAAAAGCTATCATTTACCTCTCTGCTAAAGGGCTTTTCCTGACGGTGTATAAACTGTCGTGCCACCTCCAGTGCATCTACCGAAAAATGCCACTTTTCTTCAACAAAATCTGTATTATCCGGCTCGACATACAAAACCCGCCCATGTATTTCTTCTTTTTTATCCATAACCGGCATTATTGTTTTTTTATGCTCTGTCGAATCTGTCTTTTGTTGTTTTTCCTTTTTTATGGTATCTGTCTTTTCCGGCTTTGGTTTTGCCGTTTTAGTTGGCATAAGGTTATGTTTTTGTTGGTTTTCATTTGTGTTTTTTTGCTTCGACTTAGTTATCTCTGACTGATTTTGTTTTGGCTCCTTTTTCTTTGATTTCTTATTTTCCCAGCCGGTAACCTTGCCATCAGCATAAATCTGCTCCTTCCTTTCATCCGGATTGTTTGTCAATGTACCGCCCTGAACATATAACGAACCGCCTTTTGCCACATAAACAGCTCCACCGACACCTCCGTAACAAATATCACCTTTTCGATAACCTTTGGCCGTATTTCCCGATATAACTCCACCTTTGAACCAGACACTGCCTTCCGAGTAAATCGCTCCACCTCTTCCATCAAACCCTTCCACAGCACCGATTCCTATCGTTTTGTTACCAGTAATTACACCTCCCTGTATCAGTAATCGGCCGCCCTTTTTTACATAAAAGGCCGCTCCACCGGAAACATTTCTGTTGTTACGCACGCTCCCTGCTTTCATAATGCAAACACCTCCGCTGCCAATCTCAACTGCTCCACCTCCGTTGGCCGCAAGCGTTTCATTCACATTATCCTGCAAAAAGCATCCTTTCCCAATCACCAATGTTCCCTGTCTGACTTCGATTAACCTTCCAAATATCTTAGATTTTGTATTTTCCCCTGCACTGCCGGAAACCGTCACACAGCTCCATTCACATTTTTTCCCCTGCACTAAAAACAGACATCCACCATAAACTTTCCCATGCAAAGCACTCCGAACCAGATTATGTCCTCTGCCATGAATTATTTTCTCTCCTCGTATCACTACAGGTTCATCCACGATTATATCCGAAGTCAGCTCGATGGTTTCCTTCGTATCCGATTCACACAACTGCTTAAACTCCGAAAAATCAGATACCATCCTTTTTGCTAAAACCGGCCGTACACTCACACAGAGCGAAAGAGCGAAAAAAAGTGCAATTCTTTTTCTCATTTTCTTCATGCTCCACCTCTCCTTTCATCCATGCTTCCGAATCTGTTCCTGCAGCAAAGACACTGTCTCTTTCACCGCCTGCATAAACATCTCATGGGAAAGAGAATTTTCTTGCATATAATTTTTCAGCAAAAAAGGAATCAGCTGTCCCCTTGACATTGCATCGGAAAAACCGGTATCATGCGGAATCGTGCCAATCTTTGCGCCGGGTATATGAAACTGTTTCATAATCGCCGACTTTGTAAGCTCCGACTTTCCATCATAATTTCCAATCAGATAAAATGCCTTTTCCTGTATGGATGAGTAATTTCGAAAAAAATGAGAAAGCAATGGAAGATTCTGATTCAAATTCACAACAACCAAATCTGCCTGTTGTAAAATTTTACGCGAGCTCGCTAACGGCGCGGCCGACGTATCGACCATAACCATATCGCTAAGCCGCTCTAAACATTCCATCGTTCGAACTGCTTCCCGTTCTAAATAATACTCCAGATAATCAGAACTCTTTACCGGTTCTGAAGGAAGATAAAAAAGACGTTTTCCCAAGTAATCCTTAGTCAAACCATATAAATTTTCTTCAGAAAGTTCTTCCCCTTTTTCCACTAATTGAAGAACCTTCTCCAGACCGCTTGCGGTCTGGTAATACATGGGCTCTCTTACACATCCGGCAGACTGCGGATGATAATAAGTGCTCCCCAGATTCACAATATTTTTGTGATTTTCAAAGACAATTGTCCGCTCATTCGGACAACTTAATGCTGATAATACGCTGATACAAGCCAAATTACTTGTAACACCGGAATGTCCTCTGACATTGCTCCAAAAAGCAATTTTCATTTTGGTACCTCCTTTTTGTTATTGGAGGTGGAGTGTTTCCTATCTTAGCACCTTATTTTCTCCTTGTAAATTATCAATTAGTACCAAAAAAGAAACTAAAAATTTGTTCAAATACACGTTTTTTCAGCGAAAAACGCCGGGAACACAAAAATCCCGGCGTCATACGACATGTTTTCCAATTATTTACTTTTGAACACCGTACTTCTCATAGTATGAGTCGATGGATGCCTTCATTTTGTCATCAATCACAATTTTTCCAAGGCATTCTTTATTATACAAACGCTCAACTACCTCTTCCATTGAAACGATAGCAGCCGTTTTGAATCCATATACTTCACGAATTTCATCCAGCGCACTCTTTTCTTTTGTTTTTCCCTGCTCCATACGATTTAGGGAAACCATAAGTCCAACAATCTCCACATCTCCCTGTGCCTGAATAATCGGGAAAGTTTCTTCGATGGATTTTCCTGAAGTCGTAACATCCTCAATAATTACCACACGCTCTTTATCCTTAATTTTGCTTCCAAGCAAAATTCCGGTATCACCATGATCCTTGATTTCTTTGCGGTTTGAACAGTAACGGATTTCTTTGCCATACAATTCATAAAAAGCAATTGTGGTTGCTACGCTAAGCGGAATTCCTTTGTATGCAGGTCCAAATAAAACGTCAAAATTATCTCCATACTGGTCATGAATCGCTTTTGCATAATATTCGCCTAAACGTTTTAACTGGGAGCCGGTTACATAAGCACCTGCGTTCATGAAAAATGGTGATTTTCTTCCGCTTTTCAGCGTAAATTCACCAAATTTCAAAACATCGCTCTCTACCATAAACTCAATAAACTCTTCCTTATATCGTTCCATTTTCGTTCCTCCTAGTCGTTTAACAGTTTTTCAACGGATGCTAATTTGACACAAAGAACAAACATTTTTGTTGCTTCTGCCATTTCTTCCGGTGTTGGGAAAGAAGGGGCGATTCGGATATTGGAATCTTCCGGGTCTTTTCCATACGGATAGGTAGCACCTGCTCCCGTAAGAACTACACCAAGCTGCTTACATTTATCAACAATCGCTTTTGCACAACCAGGCATTGCATTAAAGGAAATGAAATAACCACCACGCGGTTTCACCCAGGAACCAATTTCAAGCCCCTTGAGTTCTTCCTGTAAAATCTGCAAAACAGCCTCAAACTTCGGACGCAGAATTTCTGCATGCTTCTGCATATGATTTTTAAGACCGTCAATATTCTTAAAAAATCTTACATGACGAAGCTGATTAATCTTATCATGTCCGATAATCTGCACAGTCATGTGCTGACGGATAAATTCCACATTGGCTAGTGATGTCGCAATTGCAGAAACACCGGAGCCAGGAAAACTTACCTTTGAAGTTGAACCAAACATGTAAACCATATCCGGATTTCCTGCTTTCTCACACTCCTCCAAAATGTTTGGAATTTTGTCATGAATTTCATCGTAAATGTGATGAATACAATACGCATTATCCCAGAAGATACGGAAATCTTCTGCTTTCGGATGAAGATTTGCAAAACGTTTTACTACCTCATCCGAGTATGTGATACCAGTCGGATTAGAGTACTTCGGCACACACCAGATACCTTTTACTGCCTCATCGTTATTCACATATTTTTCAACTAAATCCATATCCGGACCATTTTCATCCATCGGGATGTTAATCATCTCGATACCAAATAACTCCGTAATTTTGAAATGTCTGTCATATCCGGGAACCGGACACAAAAATTTAACTTTATCCAGTTTACACCACGGAGTTGAACCATTCACACCACGAATCATGGAACGGGCAACCGTATCATACATAATATTCAAGCTGGAATTTCCACATATAATTACATTGTCCTTTTTTACTTCCATCATATCAGCTAACAACTGGCGGCACTCTCCGATTCCATCCCAGTCACCATAGTTTCTGGTATCATTTCCTAATAAAGTTTTCATGTCAGATTTGCTGTTAATCACATCCAGCATCGGCATAGATAATGCAAGCTGAGAAGCTCCCGGCTTACCACGTGCCATATTTAAAGACAATCCTTTCGCCTCTTCCGTTTTAAACTCTTCTTCCAGACTAGCTTTCAATGACAGGAGTTCCTCCCTGCTCATCTGCATATACGATTTCATATTGACCTCCATTCTAAAGTGTTTCGAAACACTTCCTTTTGTATCTAAACTTAATTTCTTACTATTTTACACATCCGATAATATCTCGGATACTCGAAAGTTTTTCCTTCTTTACATACTCCTCTAATCCATCAATAATCTGGGATGTTACATACGGGTTAAAAAAGTTTGCCGTACCGACTGCCACCATGGTAGCACCTGCCATCAAAAATTCAAGAGCATCCTCGGTATTCTGTACACCACCCATTCCTAAGACTGGAATGGAAACAGCATTTGCCACCTGATATACCATCCGCACTGCAACCGGTTTCACGCATGGACCGGACATACCGCCGGTCTGATTGGCAAGAGCAAATGTTTTTCTTGCTACATCAATTTTCATACCGGTCAGCGTATTAATCAGTGAAACACCATCTGCACCTCCGGCTTCCACCGCTTTTGCCATCTCTGTAATGTCCGTGACATTCGGACTAAGTTTCATAACAATCGGCTGCTTTGCCACTGCTTTTACAGCTTAATTTCTTCTGCCATCTCCGGTTTCTGTCCAAAAGCAATCCCGCCTGCCTTTACGTTCGGACAGGAAATGTTAATCTCTAACATATCCACGTCTTCATCCGCAAGACGCTCAACCACTTCCACATAATCCTCTTTGGAACGTCCGCACACATTTACGATAATATGTGCACCATGCTCATACAGATATGGCAAATCACGTGCAATCAAAGTATCAATTCCCGGATTCTGAAGCCCAATAGCATTGAGCATACCACCGTGGGTTTCCACAATACGCGGTGTCGGATTTCCGGACCACGGCACATTGGCAACACCTTTTGTCGTCACGGCACCAAGTTTCTTCAAATCCACAAATTCACTGTATTCGAGTCCGGAGCCGAATGTACCGGACGCCGTCGTTATTGGATTTGGAAACGTGATTCCCGCGAAATTTACTTCTAACTGTTTGCTCATTTTCCTCCTCCTTATAACTCAATGTCTGTCGATAAAAAGACCGGACCATCTTTACAGATACGTTTATTTTTCACTTTTGAATGTGAGTCGATTTCCTTTGACTCACATACACAGGCAAGACAGGCACCAATACCGCACGCCATCTTTTCTTCCATTGAAATCCACGCCGGAATCTGTTTTTCAAAAGCCCATTGTTTCACACCGCGAAGCATCGGCGTTGGTCCACAGGAAAAAATACAGTCTCCGGTCACACCTTCTGCTTCCATGGCATCCAAAACGGTTCCTTTTATTCCTATACTGCCATCATCTGAAGCAATTACAACACGGTCTGCCGCCTCTTCCAATTCTTCCCGCAAAAAAGCATCGGCATTTCGGTAGCCAACCACCACCGTTGTTTTGCAAGGCAATTGCTTTGCAAGTTCCAAAAGCGGCGGAATTCCAATTCCACCACCAATTAACACTGCCGTCTTGTCTTTTTCACAAGCATCCAATGGAAATCCATTCCCCAAAGGTCCGAGAATCCGGATTTCATCATCCTTTTTTTTCGCCGCAAATTCCTTTGTTCCCGCACCAACAATGCGGAATACAATGCGGAGAAGACCATCTTTTTGATTCACTTCACAAAGACTTATCGGACGTGGAAGAAGTGTATCCGAATTATCGCAGTACAGCGAAATAAACTGTCCCGTTTTTGCCGTTTCCGCACCTCCCAAAGCCGACAGCCACATGGATACAATCCCCTCTGCAAGAACAGAAACTTCCGTTACCTTTGCCATACACTGTATCTTTGCCATCATCATTTCCTTTCCAAAACTATTTTCTAAAATCATTAGAAAATACGGTTAATATCCTCAATCATGTCAATTACTGCCTGACGAGAAGCATCGGCATAATTTTTCTCACCAAATGAAGCATACTTCTCCTGTTTGTAAGCACAAATAATACCACGGGATGAATTTACAATTGCGCCAAGTCCATCTTCATTGAAGTATGGACGAAGAGAATCTGCTGTTCCTCCCTGTGCACCATAACCCGGCACCAGAATATAACTTTTTGGCATAATATTACGAAGCACTTTACCCATTTCCGGATAAGTAGCACCAACAACCGCACCTACCTCGCTGTAACCGCAGGGGCCAACACAATCTTCGCCCCATTTTGCCACATGTTCACCAACTAACTCATACAATGGTTTTCCATCGATTAACTTATCCTGAAATTCGCCGGAAGATGGATTTGAAGTCTTTACCAAAACAAAAATACCCTTCTTTTCCTCTTTGCAGACATCAACAAATGGTTTCACACCATCGGTACCAAGATACGGATTGACCGTAATCATATCCTCATCAAAGCCACGGCAAACGGTAGTCCCAACGGTCACACTGCCCAAATGAGCATTTGCGTAAGCCGTTGAAGTCGAACCAATATCGCCACGTTTCACATCACCGATAACAACCAGTCCCTTTTCTTTGCAGTAATTTACTGTTTTCTGAAAAGCCACAAGTCCCGGAATTCCAAACTGCTCATACATGGCAATCTGAGGTTTTACAGCCGGAATCAAATCATAAACCGCATCCACGATTCCTTTGTTATATACCCAAATCGCTTCTCCGGCCGCCTCCATGGTCTCTCCATATTTTGAAATGGCATCTTTTAAAATCCATTCCGGAATATAAGAAAGCATAGGGTCTAATCCAACAACAACCGGTGCCTTTGTCTTTTTAATTTTTTCAACTAATTGATCAATCATGGTGTCCTCCATTTATTCATATTGATAAACAATGTTTCCGCCTACAATCGTATAATACACACGACCATTGACTTTTGCTCCATCAAATGGTGTGTTCTTACCTTTTGATAAAAAGGTATTCTTATCAATCACATATTCCGAATCCATATCCGCAATTGTAATGTCCGCCGGTGCCCCCACAGAAAGTGTTCCGCCTGGTACCGAAAGAATCCGGCATGGATTCGTACTCATTTTTTCAACTAACTGAAGCGGGGTTAATTTTCCCGTCTTCACAAGATGTGTCACAGAAAGTGCATATGCCGTTTCTGAACCAACAATTCCAAACGGTGCCTTTGCAATCGACTGTTTCTTTTCTTCTTCGCCGTGTGGCGCATGGTCCGTAGAAATTGCTTCCATCGTGCCATCCGCTAAACCATCCACCAAAGCTTCTACATCCGCAGCACTTCGCAGTGGTGGATTCATTTTATAATTCGCATCGTCTCCTGCGATTTCATCCTCTGTCATTGCAAAATGATGTGGACATACTTCTGCTGATACACTGACGCCATCCTTTTTTGCAATACGAACCATTTTTACACTGTCTTTTGTTGAACAGTGACACAAATGAAGATGAACTCCGGTTTCTTTCGCAAGAAGAATATCTCTTGCCACAATCACATCTTCTACCGCATTGGTGATTCCGCAGATTCCAAGTTCTTTGGCTTTTTCCCCCGCATTCATTGCTCCGTGGCCTACCATGTTTTTATCTTCACAATGGGCAAGCACCGGAATTCCCGCTTTTTTTGCTTCTTTCATCGCTTCACGGTAAATTTCGGCATTCATCACGGACTTGCCATCTTCGCTAATTGCTTTTGCTCCTGCTTTTACCATACCGGCAATATCCGTCATTTCCTCGCCAAGCTGCCCTTTCGTAACAGCCCCAACAGGATAAACACGAATCGGACTGTCTGTTTTGGCAATCTTAAGAATTTTTTCAATCATTGCCGGAGAATCTGTCACAGGCTTTGTATTTGGCATCGGGCAAACCGCTGTAAAACCGCCCTTTGCCATCGCGTGCGTACCGGAATAAATTGTTTCCTTGTACTCAAAACCGGGTTCTCTTAGGTGCACATGCAAATCAACAAGTCCCGGCATCACGTATTTTCCTTCTGCATCAATCACCGTACATTCGTCTGGAATTTTATCCGACGAAAGGCTGCCAACACAGGCAACCTTTCCCTCTTTCACATATACATCACATACTTCATCCAGATGATTGGCAGGGTCTAAAACATGTCCATTCTTAATCCATAGGTTCAATAAACAAATCCACCTTTCCAAAATCATCCAGGTCAAAACTACTTGTCAGACCCGCCTTCTCGATATCTTTAACAACTGCCTGATTGGTGATTACCTGAGCAATTTCGCTTTTTGGAACCCACTTACTGTCACGAAGTTCCTCTGCCAAAATCACTTCATCCATCTGTGCATCACACAGAAAAGCAATTCCACATGTACAAATCTCACCTGCGGTAAATCCCCAGGTGTACAGTGGCTTATTTACCTGAACAGCCACTCCTGTTTTTTCCGCCACAATGCGCTCTACTGCTTTTTCCGGTGTCTCTCCGAATTCCATCTCCCCATCAATAAATTCCCACTGATAAGGGTCAAAAATACGGTCATCATACCAGCGCTCCACTGCTAAATAAGAATCCTGATACTGCACAATTCCTTTGACCAGCACACGAAATTTACTCATTCCCATCATCCTTTCCCAATTTATTTAGCTGTTATATATCCTTTGGCTTTCAAAAGTTCCGCCATCAGCACAGCACCACCTGCTGCACCACGTACGGTATTATGGGAAAGTCCCACAAATTTCCAGTCAAAATATGCGTCTTTTCGAAGACGTCCGATACTAACGCCAAATCCATTTTCATAATTTACATCCAAAGCAACCTGTGGGCGGTCATCCTCTTCTAAATACTGAATGAACTGCTTTGGTGCATTTGGCAGTCCCAATTCCTGAGGTGCACCCTTAAACTCAACAAGTGCCTGAATCAGCTCTTCTTTCGTTGGTTTCTGTTTAAAATTAACAAATACCGCAGCCGTATGTCCATCCAGTACCGGTACACGGATACACTGGCTTGTAATCAATGGGCCATCGGCTTTTACAATCTGTCCATTCTCAACTTTACCCCAGATACGAAGCGGCTCCTGTTCACTCTTTTCTTCTTCGCCGCCAATATATGGAATAATATTATGCTCCATCTCCGGCCAGTCTTTAAATGTCTTTCCCGCTCCGGAAATTGCCTGATAAGTCGTAGCAACAACCAGTGTCGGCTCAAACTTTCTCCATGCGGTAAGTGCCGGTGCATAACTCTGGATCGAACAGTTTGGTTTTACACAGATAAAGCCTCTCTTTGTTCCCAGACGTTTTTTCTGGCTCTCGATAACCTCTAAATGCTCCGGATTTACTTCCGGTACAATCATTGGAACATCCGGTGTCCAGCGGTGTGCACTGTTGTTAGATACAACCGGTGTCTCTGTCTTCGCATATGCTTCTTCAATTGCTTTGATCTCGTCTTTAGACATATCCACTGCACTGAATACAAAATCAACTGTAGATGCTACATGCTCTACATCATTTACATTCAGGACTACCAGCTTCTTAACTGCTTCCGGCATCGGTGTATCCATTTTCCAGCGGTCACCTACTGCTTCTTCAT
>ENA-OOYR01001326-OOYR01001326.1-human-gut-metagenome-genome-assembly--contig:-NODE-1326-length-10933-cov-1.876080_pt1 | contig 10933 bp, 9 predicted proteins | sample MGYA00241701_ERZ501374 | MGnify/ENA primary metagenome ERZ501374 (study PRJEB25962, sample SAMEA2042655) | human gut metagenome | biome: human gut; feature: human-associated habitat; material: faeces...
CGCCCATATTCTTGGACAACAGATGAAGCAGGAATACTGTTTGATGATCTTTATGATTTTTATATTAGTGAAAATTCAGAGGAAAACTACTTTTTAGGGAGTATTGTACTTATAAAAAAAGACGATATTCCGTCATCAGATGTAATAGATGGTCAGCAGAGATTGACAACTCTGACCATCCTTTTAGCTATAATTGCACACAACCTGACTGATAGTGATGAAAAAGAAGAATTCAAGGAATATATCAACGAAAAAGGCAAGAAATCTCAGGGTATCAAGCCAAAACCAAGACTGAGGATAAGGGAAAGGGACAATAATTTCTTTCACAAATATATTCAGGAACTCAAAATCAGCGAATTGATTTCTTTGAATCCGGATATAGCTGAAACAGAAGCGCAGAAAAACATAGAAATGAATGCCAGGGAACTTCAAAAGAAGGTGACAGAGCATTTCTCTAATGATGATAGTTTATTTGAATTTGGCTCATTTTTGGTTCAGAGATGTTATTTGGTCGTGGTTTCAACGCCAACACAGGATTCTGCATTTAGAATTTTTTCAGTAATGAATAGTAGAGGAATGAGCCTTCTTCCAACAGATATAATCAAATCTGACATAATAGGAAATATTGACTCCGATGTCAGAGATGATTATACAAGCAAATGGGAAGAAATTGAAACTTCCTTGGGTCGTGACGGTTTTAATGATTTGTTCAGCCATATCAGAATGATCAAAATGCGATGCAAAGCCAAAAAGTCTTTGCATGAAGAATTTAACAAGTATGTTCTTTCAGATATCACCAATGATACTGCGATTAGCTTTGTTGATGACACCCTAGAGCCTTTTGCAGAAGCGTATAGAATAATAAAAAAATATTCTTTCTCTTCCACAAGCGGGGCTGAGAATGTTAATTACATACTTAAATGGTTAAACAGGATAGATAATTCTGACTGGCTGCCATCGGCAATGGTGTTTTATTGTAAGTATAAGAATAACTCAGAGTACCTGTCTGTCTTTTTCAAAAAACTTGAGAGGCTGGCTAGTTATATGAGAATAACTTCATATGATATTAACCACCGTATTGACAGATATGCAAAAGTACTTTCTGATTTGCAGGGCGATAATACTGGAAACATTTATGGAGATAATATTGAACTTACACCAAGCGAACAAAATGAATTTATTGCTGAACTTAATTCCGACATATATAAGATGACATCTCAGAAACGCAATTATATTATTCTTCGCCTTGATTCATTCATGTCTGATGGGGCTGCAGTTTATAATACCGATGTCCTTTCTATTGAACACGTTCTGCCACAGACGGTTTCAAGCGGAAGCGAATGGGAAAAGATCTGGGCTGATATCAATGAAAGGGAAATCTGGCTTAACAAGATTGGTAACCTAATTCCTTTGACTAAGCGACACAATTCGCAGGCTCAGAATTATGACTTTGCAACTAAGAAGGAAAAGTATTTTAAAAATCAGAAAACAGGGGTGACTTCTTACACTCTGGCAACCGATGTGATCAATTATTCGGAGTGGACACCCGAAATCGTCAAGGAAAGACAGAAGAAGCTCATTGACATTTTCAAAGATGGCTGGGATCTTAGTGAATCTTCAGCGGCAACAGGTATTATCGAGATTGATAAAGTGATTACAGAAAATGATATTCGTGCGAAAATACTTCGAATTCCAAATATAATTCAGAAAAGAATCCCAGATACAGTTTCTTCATATATGGTATTGTTCAATGGAAATATATCACAAGAGCTTACTATTTCTAAAGAAAGAAACTATTTTGCCAAAGTGACAGGCTTATATAAGCAGCTTGGGATGATTGATGAAACTAATAATACATTATTCCATTCAAAACAGATCCATTGGAAAATGGAGGGTGACGGTACTTTATACGCTGATATTACATGATATAACACAATAGTTTCCTGAATATTTTTGCATATTGGCTACAAAATTTTCAATAATAACATTGACTTTTTTCTCAAAGAAGAGTATAATATACTCGGCTAAATGAAAATTCTCTCAACAATATGCAAAAAAATTCAGCAGGAGCACACGCCATGGAAATAAAACGCGATCATTACCTGAACAAGCTGATAATGAAAAAGCACAACGGCTTGATAAAGGTCATCACCGGAATCCGCCGATGCGGGAAGTCGTATCTATTGTTTTCTCTTTTCAGAAATCACCTTCTGGAAAGCGGAGTTGACGAGAGCCACATAATCGAGCTTGCCTTTGACAGCTATGAAAACAAGAAATACCGCGACCCGGAGGTGCTTTACCCGTTCATAAAGGAGCAGCTCACTGACGATAAGATGTACGAAGTGCAGCTTCTTGGCGAGTTTGAATCCGTACTGAACGGACTTATGAGGATAAAGAACGTAGACGTTTACGTTACCGGAAGCAACGCACGCTTTCTCTCAAAGGACATAATAACGGAGTTCCGCGGGCGGGGCGATGAACTGCATATTCAGCCGCTTTCCTTTGCAGAATTCATGTCTGTGTATGACGGGAACAAGTACGATGGCTGGAACGAGTATGTCCTGTATGGAGGACTTCCTCCTGTTGTTCTGCTTCCTACTCCAGAGCAGAAAATAGAGCTGCTGAAAACACTGTTTCAGGAAACCTATATCAACGATATTGTCGGCAGGCACAGCATCAAGAACAAGGAAGAATTCGAGGAGCTTATAGACATTCTTGCGTCCGGAATAGGCTCACTGACAAACCCGAAAAAGCTCACCGATACTTTCAAGAGCAGGAAGAACAAAACCATCAGCTCCAACACTATCAAGAGCTACCTTGATTACCTTTGCGACGCTTTTATTGTGAGCAGAGCAACCAGATACGACATCAAGGGGCGCAAATATATAGACACTCCGCAGAAGTATTATTTCAGTGATGTAGGGCTGCGGAATGCACGCATAAATTTCCGTCAGATCGAAGAAAACCACACGATGGAAAACATCATATACAACGAGCTTCTTGCAAGAGATCTCAATGTTGATGTGGGAATAGTAACGGTAAGCCAGAAAGACAAGAATGACAAGCTGGTGCGCAAGCAGCTTGAAGTTGATTTCGTGTGCAATAAAGGCTCGAAGCGGTATTATGTTCAGTCTGCATTTTCGATTCCGGACAGAGAAAAAATGCAGCAGGAATCCAACTCCCTGCTGCGCATAGACGATTCTTTCAAGAAGATAATCGTGGTAAAGGACGCTCCTGCGCCCACCTATACAGACGATGGTATTCTGGTTATCGGAGTGTACGATTTCCTGCTTGATAAGGACAGCCTTGATTTTTGAGAGGAGAATGGATTGTGGATAATGCGTGGAAAACTATGAGCAAGAAAGCGTCATGCGCCCTCAACACCTGCAATAAAGAACTAACAAGCAACTAACACTCCCGCAACTAATCCGCATTACAGAGCCGTTTAAGGTTCTCCAAGAGATAATCAAAGCCCTCACAAACGGCTTTACGAAGCGGTTTGGGGCAATCGGGTTATCAAATTGGTCTTTATCTGGTCTTTATCAGAGAACTTTTTAAATCCTCTCCGATTTTCGGGGAGGATTTTTGTTATGCCAGCTTCAGCGTGATAAGGTCTGCAACTTTCGCTTTTGTGCTTTTAAGGACATCTGCGTATATATTCGCCGTTACGCCTATGTCGCAGTGACCGAGGTGTTCCGATACTACCTTTAGGTCCACTCCGCTGTTCAGCAGTAATGTTGCATTGCAGTGCCGTAACTGATGCAGGGTAAGGAACTCGAACTCCGTGCCTTTGAGGAAACGTTTGAATGACATTCGGAGCGCCGACCTGTCACGATAATTCCCACGCGAAGATGTGAACACCATTTCCGGGTGCGCAAACGTTTTCCCGAGAGCTTTGATCAACTGATCCTGATATAGTTTCTGTTCTCTGAAGATCTGCGCAAGAGTTTCGCTCATACCAATTGTTCGAATGCTGCTTTCAGTTTTGGGTGTAGTAAGCCAGTGTTTGCCGCCAACGTCAGCAAGGTTATGTTCAATTGATATTGTCATGTTGTCAAAATCAATATTTTCCCACGAGAGCGCTAAGCATTCGCCGGAACGCATTCCAGTATACAGCAGGACTTTGATTATCCGCTTGATATCCGGATCGCACTTTTTTTCTTCAATCAGCTTTAAGAACCTATGAGTCTGTTTTTCGTCCAAAACAGATTTTTTTTTATACCTGTTCTTTGGAAGAATCACATTAATGCATGGTGTATTTCGGATAAAACCTTGCTCAACGCCTCTTCTGAAAATGCTCTGGATCACGGTGTAAATTTTGCGAACCGTTTCCGGGTCAAGTTTCAGCGATTGAACATATTATGTAAGCCGAGGAGTATTGATATCCTTGACCCTAGTATTTCCAAAAACGGGCATGATGTGATTTTTGTACGCATTCTTGTAATTGTATGCCGTACCCTCTTTTAGCTCAACCGGTGCATAGTTGCTGAAATACCAGTCAGCCAGTTCAGAAAACCGCATATTTTCATTCAGCTGTGTAAAACCTCTGCAATGCCTTTCAAAATCAAATGCATATTCCTGAGCAAGCTTCCAAGCTTTCTTTTCACTAACACCCAGCGGTGGAGAAAATGTAGTAGATTTGATGATCTGCTTGCCATTCATGTCGAAGCCAAGGGATACATTTATTCTATAGCCTGCCCCTCGCTTTGAAATTGTTGCCATAAGTTAAATCCCTCCTAAATTTAACCATTATGACACATTACCACAATGTTATTATACACTTTAAAGCGGTAAATTGCCAATAGATTAATGAGCTTTTTTAGAGGAATTAGATGTATCATCTGTTTTTCCTGAGTGGTATTTCGATACTGAATAGTCTGTAAATACAGTTCTGTAAAGCATCTCTTCGCTGATCAAATACTTCTTTCCTGCCCTGAAACAAGGTAGTTCTCCGGAAATGCACATTTATCTGATTCTGTATTCGGTAAGACCATCAATAAGCTGTGAAGCCTGTTTAATCGTAAGTATTTTCTTTTTCATGAGTTAAAATTTGTATAATTATAGTGATTTATTTTTACCAACCTCCACATAGTTAGCCGAAGCCATGACTGACTTAGCTATAAAGCAGCCAGGCATAGCTTCAGCTATTGCATATGTTAATTCCCAATGCAGACCCAGGTAGTACGCACCCTGGCATGGGACTTTCACCCCTGCCCATTCCTGTGGACGAATAACCCTGCGGGTTACTCTGCCGTCGCCGGAAGTATCATTATAACTGTGTCCTCCGCGCTCGTTCCTTTAAGGAGTTCCCTATGCGTTTAGGGTTCCTGCGGACTGTCGGCAGGTGGCGGAATATCTGTTATTCTCGCGCGGTAGATTGGTGGTCACGGATAATGAGATATTCCGTCAGATCAACAGCAGGAATTTTGTGGCACGTCTTTAAGGACATCAGTTTGTTGTTATCTGCATTGCTATTTAGTTGTCAAGGAACTGAACGGAATTACATCAGCTAAAAAGTTTCCTAAACCTTTGGTTAGTTTTCTCACACGGAGATTCAATACTTTATAAGCTGAATTTTACTTCCTATCCGATTATATCATAGACTTAAAGCAAGTTTCAACCCCAAATATGGAATAATCTATTCCGTATTTGGGGTTGAAACATTATAAAAGTTAGCTTATACTATTGTTAGGAAAGGAGGTTTATGATAGTGTCAAACATGCAAAATAGAATTAGCTGTCTCAGAAAACAGTGCAGTCTATCTCAGGAAGAGCTTGCTGAAATATTGAGAATATCACAGTCATCTTTGAGCTAATATGAAAAAGACAGACTAGCTATCCCATCTGTCGTTCTTATTCAGATGTCTGAATATTTCAAGGTGTCCGTAGACTACATTCTTGGAATAGATGAAAGTGATTGTCCACTAACAGAAAAAGAAATGGACGATTTTCTGGCACTGCAAATCAAGGCATTAAATCGAAGTCAAAAATTTAGGCTAATTCAATATTTTAATGAAATATCGACTGATCAAATTGTTAAGCTTACATCAGATAAAGCTTTATCAGTGGTGAGAAGCCGTTTTTCTGATACTACCTCAACGTTTGACACATAACGAGAAGCACTTAATTTTGTCCCATTTATATGATGTAGCACATTATTAGTTCCCCTTACTTAAATGTCATTATTGAATAGAAAAATATTTAGGAAACATTGATTTTTTCTCAGTAAAGTGATATAATAAATGTTAGAATTGTGATTGTGGATTACGTATTGCATATCAAAGTCAGCTTTTTATCTTATGGTCTGATTCTATACATACCAATAAATCAAAAACAAGTTTCCGATGTCTAGGATCCAATTTCAAGATTCGTTCAATCAATTCCTTATTTCCTACTCCTTTTATAAAGGAGTCCTTCCAAAAACTGCATGGTATTTTAGCGTTAGTACGCCCTATCAAGTAATCGAGCGACACATCAAAAATATCTGCCATCTGTATCATAAGGTCAATATTTGGAGTGCTTGTTCCTAATTCATAATGGGATATTGTGGCTTTGGAGACATGTAAAGCTCCAGCCAACTGTTCTTGGGTGTATCCTTTATCCTCGCGCAGTTCTTTTAATGCCATTGGAAAATTCCATGATGATTCACATGTTTTCTGTCTCATATAATCTCTTCCTTGTAGGTTATATATATTATAATTATAACAGGCAGAACGCATGCCAGTTTCATAAGTATATGATTTGTATATTTATTTGCAAATTGCGTGCGTTTTGTTTCATGATATTATACAAAAAGAAAGGCAATTTATACATGAGGATAGCAATATGTGACGATGTCCACCCTATGCTGGACTTTTTAGAGCGTGAAATCAAAAGCAAATTTACAGAAAAAGGGCTGGATAGCCAAGTATATTCATATACAAATGGGCAAGATTTTTTGACAGATCATAAAAAAATACCATTTGATGTTGTGTTTCTTGATATAGTAATGCCTGATATGAATGGTTTTGAAGTTGCAAAGCAGATAAGATCAATAAATTCAAAGACATATATAATATTTATTACCACTGAAGTTGGATTAGTAATTGACAGCCTTGATTTTCAGCCATTTCATTTTATTCCCAAGGGGTCTACCTCAGTGATTAAGGACAGATTGGACCATGTAATTGACAAGCTGGTGATTCATCTGTAGGTTAGTTCAAAAATCGAGCTGCCTTTACCATACGGAAAGTCGAAATATGTAGATCCCATGAACATTCTTTACGTAATGAGCAGCGCAAATTATGTTGAGTTTATCTTGTTTAACAAAGAAACTATCAGGGTGCGCGGAAAGCTCCCTGATATGATTGGAAGGTTGAATCCATATATTTTTTGTGAAATACATAACCGTTTTATAGTTAATATGAAACATATCAAAAAAGTGGATTTTTCTGATAATTTTGTTACTATGTACAATGGAGATATACTAAATATCAGCCGATCGTTCAAAGATAACTTTGAGCAATCATATAATCGCTATTTAAGGAGCTTTGAGTAATGCAGGTGTTCTCTAACATGTTTGAACTTCTGGTAAATGTTTTTGAAGCATTTGTGCTGGTTCATTTCATATTTTCGTTTCATAGATATGATTATAAAAGCAAACGTTCAAAGGCGATTTATTCTGCCTGCTCTATTGGGTATGCTGCTTTAGTTACTGTAATGAACTCATTTAATTCTTTTGAGGGAATTTTAGGTTTAGTATATGTTTTATATATTTTTATTATTTCTGTTATTTTTTTGAGAGGATCTATATGGAGCAAATTATTTGCCGCATGCTTAAGTAATATAATAATTCTTTTTATCACTATTTTAGTATCAGACCTTATTTCAAATGTATTTAAAGATGATTTATATACATTATACACAGAAAAAGGAATAGGAAGATTACTGACAATTATATTTGTTCAGATTCTTATTTTTTGTGTTTTTGATGTTATTCTGAAAGCAATTTCTTCTGAAAATGTAAGATTAAATTATAAAGAATGGATATTAATATTATCTGTTTTGGGAATTTCTATAACTGCATTAGTATTGATTAGAACAACGCTATTGGTATCTAAAGTAAATTTAGAGCAGTCAATATATCTTCTTATTTCAGAAATATGTCTTATCATGATTAACTTTGTGTGCTTTTATATGACTTATTCTCTTTGCAAATCTAATTATGAAACAGATGAGCTTCGTATAAAACAGCAAAGATATGATATAAGTATACAATATGCAGAAAGTGTAAAGAATCAATATAATGAGATGAAGATATTGCGTCATGACATGAAGCAGGAGTATATTGTCATATCCGGACTGCTTGAAGCGGGCAAAGCGGAATCAGCAGTTGATTATATTAGATCACGCATGGATTTCTTGTCGAAGGCTGAAATATACATAGACGTAGACAATGATCGAATTAATTCAATTCTGAACTCAAAGCTGTCATATGCAAAATCAAGCGGAATTGAAGTTATATGCAGCAGCTCAGGTGATATAAATGGTATTGATGATGCAGATTTATGTATACTTCTTGGTAATCTAATGGATAATGCAATAGAAGGCAGCCTGGCAAGCAATGTTGACGCACAGTTTATAGAGGCCAAACTCATCGGAGATGATATAAAAATTCGGATTCAAATAACTAATTCAGCTTCTGCAGAATCAGGAAAAAATATTTTGAATGGAGAAACTTCAAAAACGGATAAATCTGCCCATGGTTTTGGAATAAAAAGTATTCAGTACATTGTTCACAAATACAAAGGCTCTGTTAACTATGTTTTTGAACATAGCTCAATCATTTGTCAGGTTATTCTTTATAAATAGTATGTCAATCTAAATCCAATCTATATGCAGAAACAATTTTTCCTATATATTTGAGAATCGGCGGTTGAAATCGCCGATTTTTGCTATTTATCCCAACAATCCGCATAATTTACCATAGTTATTGACAAATAATTATAAATACAGTAAACTGCATTGTAGGGGGACTTAATATGATAGTTACTTTGTCGAATTGTATAATAAAATCTGTATCTAAAAACGTAGACATAGATCCGGAATATTACGATTATTATAAATATGGTATTGAGATAACTATATCTTCAATTTTCAATTTTGCATTAATCCTTTTTTTCGGATTTATTATTGGGAGTTTTTTATCCGCAGTTTGCTTCTTATTGTGTGTTATCCCGTTAAGGCAATTTTGTGGTGGGTATCATGCTTCAACATATTTTCGATGTAATTCAACATTTTTGTTAGCATTTCTTGTTGACTATTGGGTCGCCAGAATGCTTGCATCAGTAAACATCTCATTGAATATACTCGAAGCAATATCTCTCATTTCGATAATTCCCGTCATTTTATATGCCCCGGTTCCCAATTCTCACAAATCCAAGAATCAAGCTAGGGACAACAAGTGCCATATTGTTAGTGTCGCAATAAGCATGGTGATTTCGGTATTTTCCATATCGTTTTCAGAGGTAAGTCTATTTTTTAGTTCATTAATAATCATGTCGCAAGCTACGGTTTCGATTTTGATTATTCTGGAAATAATACTACAAAGGAGGGGCATACATGAAACTTAAGGTTAGTGCTTCCAAGGCAATAATTAGGGTTGCTTCTAAAATGGCAAGTGTTTCCTTTGGCTCGGCTTCAACATATGGATTCTATCAGCCTAAGGAACCTAAGCTGCCTGTAAAGAAGTGCGAAAAGTAATTTCAGCTTAACATTAATGGTGTTGATATCTAATGTGGTACCAGCACCATTGGTGTTTGTACTAATAAGGAGCTTATTTTTATTGTGTTAACGTGGCTGTTCCAACTTTGGACGAAAATCGTTTATATAGATAAACTGGTTAGCAATTATCTCTCAAAGGCAAATTATAATTATATCATATGAAAGGAAAAATGGTATAGTATAACTGTATCATAGATTTAAATCATGGAAACTAAAAAAATCGTTAGCACATTGCTTGCAGCTGGAATGGCGGTTCCTGCTTTACCGATTTATGCTTATGCCGATAGTTCGGCTAGTTTGCCTGAGTCTGCCACAAAGATTGATAACGATAACAAAGAAGATTCCTTCGTATCTTCAGTTGTAGTTATCGATCAGACTGATACTTCAATAACAATAAAGTGGGATGCCAATAATTACAAAGACTATAGTGTTTCTGTTAATAACAAGGTTATTGCTAATAATCTTGTTGACAATACATACACCATAACCGAACTCAAGAGCGCCAGTGAGTATTTTATAAAAGTTAGTGCTTATGATGAAAATGGCGTTCTTGCTGTTTCAAGCGATGAGATATGTGCATATACCAATTTAACAGTTTCTTCTAACTATACATTAACAGATGACATTAAAGCAGCTAATGTCAACATCGACTACGGCACGCTGAACCTTAACGGACACAGTATGACGGTCGCAGGAAACGTATGGGTGAGCCGTAATAACAACAATGCTTATCTCAACATAAACAAGGGAAAGCTGTATGTAAATGGAGATCTGAATCTGTGTAGAGCAAACAAGGAATACGGCCATGGATAACGAAACAGAAGAACCCGTTGATCCTGATCCTGCTGAACCGGACGAAAATACAATACTGTGCTTTGGTGAGTATCTTTCTGAGGAAAAGTCTATCAAGGTATACTGGTATTCTACCGCCGAGGGCGCAGTGTCGATACACGAAAACACGGACGGAAACGGCTGGAAAAAGCTTGCTGAAGTAACCGACGGTGATTTCTATGAGTTTACGATAACTGAAGATTTCGTTATTAAGTACATAAAAGTAAGTCAGCAGACAGCAGACGGCATGATAGAATCAGAGCCGTTTATTGTTGCTGCAAGCGAGGACGGATATGCCTGCACATGGCTTGATTCCGATAACGATGGGCTTCCCGACTACG
>ENA-OOYR01001332-OOYR01001332.1-human-gut-metagenome-genome-assembly--contig:-NODE-1332-length-10884-cov-3.193647_pt1 | contig 10884 bp, 9 predicted proteins | sample MGYA00241701_ERZ501374 | MGnify/ENA primary metagenome ERZ501374 (study PRJEB25962, sample SAMEA2042655) | human gut metagenome | biome: human gut; feature: human-associated habitat; material: faeces...
TATGATTTACAGAAAATCGCAAAAAAATGTGCGGCAGAGACCGGGGCGGATTTAAAAGAGGGAACGTATCTGCAGTTTACCGGGCCGGCCTATGAATCTCCACAGGAGGTGGCAATGGCGCGTACACTCGGAGCAGATGCCGTAGGAATGAGTACGGCATGTGAGGCTGTGGCGGCGAATCATATGGGGATGCGGATTGTGGGAATTTCCTGTATCTCGAATCTGGCATGCGGCATTTCGCCACAGCCATTGTCACATAAGGAGGTGCAGGAAGCAGCCGATGCGGTGGCTCCGGTATTTCAAAAGCTTGTAACACAGATGATAAAGGAGATTGGAACAACATGCAGGTAATTTTTATACATCACAGCTGTTTTCTGGTGGAAGTGGATGATCTGGTATTGATTTTTGATTATTTTGGCGGGGACCGTGTCAATGGTTTCCACTTTACGGGAAAGATTCCGGATTACGCACCGGATACAAAAATCTATATGTTTGCCAGCCACAAACATCAGGATCATTTTGACATGGATATTCTGCGCTGGAGTGAAAAATATACCAATGTACATTATATTTTATCCAAGGATATCCGCATCAGTCCGCATTTTCTGCAAAAGCATGGAATTGACCCTGGGGTGCGGAAAAAAGTGACGTTTGTCTCCGCAAACAACCATTATGAAGTGGATGATCTAAAGATCCAGACCCTTTTGTCTACCGATGCAGGAGTGGCATTTTATGTGAATGTGCGTGGGGTGAGTATCTTCCATGCAGGAGATTTAAACGACTGGAAGATGGAACATGTGGGAGAACTTATAAACGGCAAACAGGAACGCACACTTTCCGGCACGAGATCCGTAAGCTTGCGGACAAGCCGGTCAATTTTGCGTTTGTCCCGATGGATCCGCGGCTGGGACCGTATCAGACACTCGGGATTGATTTTGTGCTGAAAAACACCGATGCAGAATTTGTTTTCCCGATGCATATGTGGCAGGATTATTCTGCAATCAGGGAATACAAAAAACACATTACAAATCTTGGAATGGCAGACCGCGTAATTGAAATTGAAAGGGAGAATCAGGTATTTCCGTTCGGGGAACTCTAACTCTTGAATTTACAGAAAAATTCATATATAATAATTAAGTTAATGGGGTAACAACAGAGAGGAGAAAACTATATGACAGATTTTCTTTTATGTATTGGCAGATATGTGGTCGAGATGGCTGCTTTGGCTTTGATCGGCGGATTAGGGGCATTTATTGGTATCAGACTCCGCAGACACAAGGATGCGAAGGCTGACACGACGAAAGAATGATTTTGGAGGAACTGGTAATGAAAAAGAGTTATGGCGTAAATGAGCTGCGCCGGATGTATCTTGACTTCTTCGAGAGCAAGGGACATCTTGTCATGAAGAGCTTTTCATTAGTACCACACAATGACAACAGCTTATTACTCATCAATGCGGGAATGGCACCGCTCAAGCCGTATTTTACAGGACAGGAGATTCCACCTCGCAGAAGAGTGACAACCTGCCAGAAATGTATCCGTACCGGTGATATCGAGAACGTTGGTAAGACAGCAAGACATCTTACATTCTTTGAGATGCTTGGTAACTTCTCTTTCGGAGATTATTTTAAGCATGAAGCGATTGCCTGGTCATGGGAATTCCTGACAAAGGTACTTGGGCTTGAGGAGGATCGTCTGTATCCGTCCATTTACGGAGAAGATGAGGAAGCGTATGAGATCTGGACCAAAGAGGTAGGTGTTCCGGGAGAAAAAATCACACGTTTTTACCGTGATCCTGAGACTGGGGAATGTGATAATTTCTGGGAGCATGGTGCCGGTCCATGTGGTCCGTGTTCTGAAATTTACTATGATAGAGGCGAAAAATACGGATGCGGAAGTCCGGATTGTAAAGTAGGCTGTGATTGTGACCGTTTCATGGAAGTATGGAACAACGTGTTTACACAGTTTGAAGGGGACGGCAAGGGCGGTTATACCGAGCTTTCCCAGAAAAATATTGATACTGGTATGGGACTTGAGCGTCTGGCAGTTGTTATGCAGGATGTGGATTCCGTATTTGATATTGATACCATGAAAGCGATCCGCGACAAGGTATGTGAGATGTCCGGCAAAAAATATCAGGTAGATGCATTAGATGATGTGTCCATCCGTCTGATTACCGATCATATCCGTTCTGCAACGTTTATGATCTCAGATGGTATCATGCCTTCAAATGAGGGACGCGGCTATGTACTCCGCCGTATCATCCGCCGCGCGGCAAGACACGGAAGAATGCTCGGTATTGACGGTATCTTCATGGCGAAACTGGCTGCTACCGTAATCAATGAGAGCAAGGATGGTTATCCGGAACTTGAAGAGAAAAAAGATTTTATCTTTAAAGTATTATCCCAGGAAGAAGAAAAATTTGGAAAAACGATCGATCAGGGACTTTCCATCCTTTCTGATATGGAAAAACAGATGGAAGCAGACGGCGTAAAGGTTCTTTCCGGTGAGAATGCATTTAAACTTTATGATACTTATGGATTCCCGATGGATCTGACACAGGAGATCCTCGAAGAAAAAGGATTTTCTGTCGATGAAGAGGGATTCAAAAAGGCGATGGAAGTACAGCGTACCACAGCGAGAAAAGCCCGCAAAGTGACAAACTACATGGGCGCTGATGAGACAGTATATGAGTCTGTCGATCCTTCTGTTACCACAGAGTTTGTAGGCTATGATTCCTTAAACTGCAAGTCAAAAATTACCGTACTTACCACAGAGACGGAGATCGTTGAGGCATTATCTGATGGAGAGGTTGGAACCGTGATCGTAGAACAGACTCCATTCTATGCTACCATGGGTGGACAGCAGGGAGATAAGGGTATCATCCGCACTGCAACCGGAGAATTCCAGGTAGAGGATACGATCAAATTACTTGGCGGAAAAGTAGGACATGTCGGAAAGATGATCTCCGGTATGATGAAAACAGGAGATGAGGCAGATCTTTCGGTAGATGCAGCACTCCGTGCAAAGATCTGTAAGAACCATTCCGCAACACATTTACTGCAGAAAGCATTGCGTGAAGTATTAGGAACCCACGTAGAGCAGGCAGGTTCCTATCAGGATGGCGAGCGTACCCGTTTCGATTTCAGTCATTTTGCAGCCATGACACCGGAGGAACTTGAAAAAGTAGAAAAGATCGTCAATGATAAGATCGCAGAGGCAATTCCGGTACGCACAGATGTGATGACTGTAGATGAGGCGAAAAAGACAGGAGCCATGGCGTTATTTGGCGAAAAATACGGTGAGACTGTCCGTGTGGTATCCATGGGAGATTTTTCCAAAGAATTCTGTGGTGGTACTCATGTAAAGAATACATCCGAAATAGCAGCATTCAAGATCATCTCTGAAAATGGTGTTGCAGCAGGCGTCCGCAGAATCGAGGCACTGACCGGAGACAACGTATTTGCTTACTATCGCAATTTAGAGAAAGAACTTTTAGAGGCAGCGAAAGCGGCAAAGGCAACACCGGCGACATTAACAGAGAAAATCGAGCATATGCAGGCAGAGATCAAAGCACTGACCAGCGAAAACGAGTCCTTAAAGAGCAAAGCAGCAAAAGAGGCGCTTGGAGATGTCATGGATCAGATTGTGGAAGTAAAAGGTGTGAAATTACTTGCTTCTGCCGTAGACGGTGTAGATATGAACGGTCTGCGTGATCTTGGAGACCAGTTAAAAGAACAGCTTGGTGAAGGTGTGATCGTACTTGCTTCTTCCTGTGAAGGAAAAGTAAATCTGATCGTTATGGCAACTGATGCAGCAATGAAACAGGGAGCGCATGCAGGAAACCTGATCAAGAGCATTGCCGGCAAAGTCGGCGGTGGCGGCGGCGGACGTCCAAATATGGCACAGGCGGGAGGCAAAAATCCGGCTGGTATTTTGGAGGCGATCGCAGAGGCAAAAACAGCACTTGAGGCACAGCTTTCCTAAAAGCTGTTTAGCATGATTGTCCCGCAACTGAAGAATCACGGAAGATGACAGCTTTTTAGCTATGGAGGCAAAAGATGGATAAAGAAATGGAATTTAAAAATAAGAGTATTAAAGAAAAGGTAAACGGAAGCTTTGAAATGATCATAGTTTTATATGTGGTCAGCGTGGCGTTTGCAGTATTTTTAATGTTTGCAGTAAAAATTGTTCCGTCTGCAACAGAGTATTTTGTGCTTGCCGGAGGTATTGTTGTGCTTGCGATTATAACGGTCTGCAGTATTCTGGCAACATTGAAACGGGCTAAGATGCTGATACACTATATTGTAGAACCGGTCAGGGAACTAAGCAGTGTGGCAGAAAAAATCTCTGGTGGAGAACTTGATATTGAAATTGCTTATCAGTCGGAGGATGAGATCGGAGAACTTGCAGAAGATTTTCGCAAAACAGCAAATACGCTGCAACGGATTATAGGAGATCTTAATCATATTCTGGATGCATTTGCAAAAGGTGATTATACGGTAAAATCCGGATGCAGGGATGCTTATGTGGGAGAATTTGATACGGTGCATGCAAAACTGATTGCAACAACAGAACATGTTAGTGATGCTTTAAAATCAATCCGTGAATCTTCGAATCAGGTGGCACAGGGATCCGACCAGCTTGCAGTCAGCGCACAGGATCTTGCCAAAAATGCAACGGATCAGGCAGTGGCCGTTGATTCTTTAGCACAGAGCGTTTCAGAAATCACAGAACAGATTCTTGGAACAAGTAAGTCGATTGATATTGTACATGATAAAGCGAAAGACGTTGGAACAACAGCAGCGGTAAGCCAGCAGAAGATGACAGAACTGACAGAGGCAATGGAGCGTATTTCCGTGACATCCAAGGAAATCGGACAGGTTATCGAAGAAATTGAGAGTATTGCATCACAGACAAATCTGTTGTCCTTAAATGCATCTATTGAGGCAGCAAGAGCCGGTGAGGCAGGAAAAGGATTTGCAGTTGTTGCAGAGCAGATCCGTATGCTTGCTGAGAGCAGTGCAAATTCTGCAGATACGTCAAAACAGCTTTTGACAGAGAACCAGAATGAAGTAGAACACGGTAATCAGGTGACACAGCAGACGGCAGAATCCCTGACGGATGTTCTGAACGAACTGGATGCTATTGTGGGTGAGGTAGCAACGATCCGTACGGCATCTGATCGTGAGGCAGCCTTTGTAAAAGAGATCGAAGACAGCACGAAACAAATCAGCGACGCAATCCAGAGCAACTCTGCAGCATCGGAAGAAACATCTGCTACCAGTGAAGAACTTTCTGCAGAAGCAGATTCCTTAGAGGGCCTTGTAGAGCGTTTTAAACTGCGTTAAATGTTTAATACAGAGGAGAGAAAATGCAGATGAAAATAAAGAAAAAGATAATTGCTGTGGTTATGGCATTTGCAATGATGTTTACATGTATTTTTGCAGGCGAAAGCAATGAAGTAATAGCTGCTGCGAAAACAAAAGCATTAGAGATAAATGTTGATTTTGCCAGGAATGCAGCAAGTGGAGATGACAGCGGGATATATATAAAGAGCCTGATTTCCAATAAAAAAATTACTTTTGGAAAGACTTATGTATTTCAGACAAAAATTTATGTGCCAGCCGTTTATATGAAAACTGGAAGAATATGGGTAAAACCTGCAGTTAATTTTTTTACAGGCAAAAATGGCGATACATATGCCGGAATGGCACAGTCTTCGAAAGAAGGATATTCTTATGATAAGAATTCGAAAGAAGTAAAAAAATATGGTGATTTTTATGTTGTCAATGTGAAAATATCATTGGATAACTGTGACAGGATTTCTGCATCAAAGGGAAGTGTGTATGGACATCTGTTCATCTCTGGTTTTAATAAGGCATATAAGGGAAGTATTTATGTTGATGATGTGACACTTACTGTAGATAAGAAATCAGTTGTAAAGCAAAATTATGAGAATGGAAAAAACAGTGGTTGCTGGTATTATCTTAACAGATCAGAAAAGGAATATACACCTGCTGTTGTTTCATTTTCAGGAAAGACATTGGATGTGACTAAGACATCGCTTACTATAAAAAAGGGTAAAAAAGCGACGATCAAAGCCACTGCAATGCCAAAAACAAAAATAACATATCAGTCTAAGAACAAGAAAGTCGCTACAGTAAACAGTAAAGGTGTTGTCCGGGGCATTCGGAAAGGAAAGACAACCATTCTTGTCACAGCGAATGGGAAAACTGTTAAAGTTCAGATTACCGTAAAATAATTTCAAATAAAAATCTGAAATTATTTCAAAAATAGGTTGACGAACCGGGAAAATATGTTATAATGCTATATAGTGCAATAAATATTACCCAAACAGTTGAATATGCACAATACGCAACTGGAGGGAGGTTAGGTGTGAGATAATGTCTAGTGTAATTGTAAAAGAAAACGAGACTTTAGATAGCGCTTTACGTCGTTTCAAAAGAAACTGCGCAAAAGCAGGTATCCAGCAGGAGATTCGTAAAAGAGAACACTACGAGAAACCAAGCGTAAAACGTAAGAAAAAATCTGAAGCAGCTAGAAAAAGAAAATACAACTAATAATTAGTTGTAGTGCAAAAAGACTACCGCATGTGTGGTAGTCTTTTTTTTCTCTGAGTGAGGTTATTTACCAGATATATTTTATTGCGATAATAAGTCTATTCGTAAGGTGGATAATCTTTAGAAATATCGTGGAGCAAAGGGCATAGTATTGCAGAAATGCATAAATATGTTTATAATATGAGAAAAGATGTATGAAATACGAATTTAAGATAGAGACAGAATATACGAAATGAGTAGAATGGAGATGATATTTTATGATTAATTTAAAAAACTGCCGGGTAATTATCCGTGAACAGAAAAAAAACAGTGTACTTGCAGACACGGTAATTCTTGGTCATAATCTGCTGACAAATATCATCAAAGTGCGGGCGAGTGCGATGGCATATCGCCCGAAAGAACCAGTGGGACTGCTTGTTTTTCTGGAGAACAAAATATATTCTTATTTAGGTACCGTACAGGGGGCGGTGATCGCAAACGAAATGTCGATTGCGCTATACGATGAAGAACAGAAAAAAGGCAGAAAATTTGAGCGTTATGAGATTGAAGCATCTGGCAAGATCGAAGGTGTCAGGATAAAAAATAACATGATAACGCTCCATAAGCCGATACCGGTTACCATCAAAAATATGAGCGCAAATGGTGTACTGTTTAAAGGAATTTCCGGCTGTCTGGACGTTGGAATGCAGCTACAGCTTTATATGGATGTAACTGATTCAGGAATGCGTTATGAGTATAAAGTGGTTCGTAAGCAGAACAGCAATCCGGAGACCGAAGAGTATGGTTGTAAAATGGTTGCAAAAAAGAAATAGCAGCCATGGGAAATTATTTTGAAAAGATACGAAAAAAGGAACCGTAAAATATGAAAAACAGTTAACAAACTGAAAAATTCATATTTTCACGGTTCTTTTTTAATTAATAACCGAAAGATTCTCCAATCAAAAGTACTTTGATACGTCCTTTGATTCCACTTCTTCTGGTGATGACAACCTGATTACAGATACAGTCCGGAGAAAGACAGTCTGCGCAGGCACCGGTTATGGCACAAGGTGTTTTTTTGTCAAGACGGATACAGTTTTGTGCTGTGGCAACATTATGTACACGGCTCAGGGCCTCGTCTACATTTGCGGCAATTTTATTCATTCCAGCTAAAATAACAACAGTTTCCGGACCATAGATCAGTGCGGCAACACGGTTTCCGGTTCCATCGATGTTGACAAGCTCGCCACCGGTTGTGATTGCATTGGTACTCATAAAATATACGTCGCTGGAAAGAGATACCAGCCTCCTGGCCACATAGCCCGTGGGCGGCAGCCAGCACATTTTTTTTGTTTCATCCGGTGTTTTTGCGGTTGAGCGGTCGATCAGATGGATGGAAGGATCATGGCGGAGCGCTGTCAGCATGCCGGTCTCCTCTAAGGTCATGGAGCCGCCGAAAGATACGGTCTGCCCGTCTTTTAAGAATGAAAATGCAAGTTTTTCTGCGTCTTCTACGGTCGGGCAGTAGTAGCCTTCCATCTGGCGTTTTTCAAGGTTTTTGATCACTGTTGCAGCAAGTGTTTCATGGTATTTGCTTTTGATTGTATCCATACATGTACTCCTTTTTATCGTATTTGACATTGGATCGCACTTTGGCAGTCTCAATGTCACTGTGTGCTTCTTTTAGTATAGCACATATTCTTGACTTTTGGGACAGGATAGATAAAATAAAAGAGTTGGAAATGGAGGAATACTATGAGTAAAAACCTGAAAAAGATGATTTCATATTATAAGCCGTATCTGGGAGTGTTCTGGGCAGATATGTTTTTTGCAACGGTATCTGCGGCGGTCGCGCTTGTGATCCCGCTTGTGATCCGTTATGTGACATCTACATTAATCTATATGGAACCGCAGGCGATTTTAGGACAGATCCGTTGGATTGCGCTTATGTTATTCGCACTGGTGGCGGTAGACTGTTACAGCCGTTTTTTTATTGCAAATCAGGGGCATGTGATGGGCGCTAAGATCGAGTATGACATGCGTGCGGAGATTTTTGCACATTTTCAGAAACTGTCATTTTCCTTTTATGATGATCAGAAGGTTGGGCAGCTGATGTCCCGTATTACGACGGATTTATTTGATATCACAGAACTGATGCACCATGGACCGGAAAACATTATCCTTTCCCTGATCAAAATTATTGGTGCGTTCGTGATCTTAATGAGTATTAAACCGGCACTTGCACTTGCCGCATTTGCAGTGCTGCCGTTCATGTTTCTGTTTGCCTATTACATGAACGGAAAAATGCGCCGTGCGTTTCGCAGCAACCGCGAGCGGATCGCCGATATCAATGCACAGATCGAGGATAATTTGTCCGGGATCCGTGTGGTAAAGTCATTTGCGAATGAGGAGATAGAAAAAGAAAAATTCCGTCAGGGAAACGAAGGCTTTCTGCGCGCAAAAAAGAACAGTTATTATTATATGGGAAGTTTCTCGGCAGGACTTGGTACTTTTACGACCCTGATCCAGGTAAATGTCATACTTGCGGGTGTCATTCTGATCGCAAAGGGAAGTGTGGATATCAGTGATCTGGTCACATTTTTGCTTTATATCAGCGTGTTTACAGAGCCGGTGCGGACACTGATTGATTTTACGGAACAGTTTCAGAACGGATATACCGGGTTTGAACGTTTTCAGGAGATCATGGCGATCGAACCGGATATTGCAGATAAAGAGGATGCAAAAGAGCTGGTCAATGTCAAAGGCGATATCAGCTTTGAGGATGTATCTTTCCAGTATGAGGAAAATACGGAATGTGTGTTAAATCATATTAACCTGAACGTTCCGGCGGGGGCTTATATGGCACTTGTGGGGTCGTCAGGAGCCGGAAAGAGTACACTGTGTTCACTGATTCCGAGGTTTTATGATGTGACGGCAGGAGCAGTTAAGATTGATGGCTGCGATGTCCGGGATATCAGGTTAAAGAGCCTGCGCGACCATATCGGTATCGTACAGCAGGATGTGTATCTGTTTGTCGGAACCGTTTTTGATAATATCCGTTATGGAAAACCGGATGCAACACGTGAGGAAGTGATTGAAGCGGCGAAAAATGCCAATGCACACGATTTTATCATGTCGCTGCCAAATGGGTATGAAACAGATATCGGACAGCGGGGAATCAAGCTTTCCGGCGGGCAGAAACAGCGTTTGTCCATTGCAAGGGTATTTTTAAAGAATCCACCGATCCTGATCTTTGATGAGGCGACGAGTGCACTTGACAATGAAAGTGAGAAAGTCGTGCAGGATTCTCTGGAAAAACTGGCAAAGAATCGTACAACATTTGTGATCGCACACCGGCTTTCCACAATCAAAAATGCACAGCGAATCCTGGTTTTGACGGAGGAGGGCATTGCGGAGGAAGGAACGCATGAGGAACTGTTAGAAAAAGGCGGTGTGTATGAAAAACTGTATCAGATGCAGTTTCATAAATAAGAGTGCTGTGTAGAAGAGAAGTGTATAGCGTAAAATATAAAAGTTTCATGAAATCCATGCAAAAATTTGCAAAAGAGGAAAAACTAGAGTAAAATAGTAGTGTTTGTGAAGGGAGAGATAAGACAATGACAAAAATTGATATTATATCTGGTTTCCTTGGAGCTGGAAAAACAACATTTATTAAAAAAATGATCGAGGAAGTTTTTAAGGGCGAGAAGATCGTTCTGATTGAGAACGAATTTGGTGAAGTCGGCATTGACGGAGGATTTTTAAAGGATGCAGGAATTGAGATCACAGAGATGAATTCCGGATGCATCTGCTGTTCCTTAGTAGGCGATTTTGGTAAAAACTTACATGAAGTCATCGAGAAGTTCCATCCGGACCGTATTTTGATCGAGCCGTCCGGTGTTGGTAAATTATCCGATGTTATGAAATCTGTCATCGACGTGGAAAAAGACGAGGATGTCAAATTAAACGGACTGATCACGGTTGTAAATGCATTAAAGGCAAGCAAACAGATGAAAGCATTTGGTGAATTTTTCAACAACCAGATCGAATATGCGACAACGGTTGTATTAAGCAGAAGCCAGAAGGCAACACCGGAGCAGTTAGAGCTGTGTGTAAAACAGATCCAGGCATTAAATCCGAAAGCTGCTGTTATCACAACTCCATGGGATGAGATCAAAGGCGAACAGATCTTAAAAGTAGTGGAGGGACAGGACTCTCTGGAAGTAAAACTTCTCGCAGAGCAGCATGCAAAAGAGGAAGCTTTAGAACATGAGCATGAGCATCATCACGATCACGACCATGATCATGAGGATCATGACGA
>ENA-OOYR01001336-OOYR01001336.1-human-gut-metagenome-genome-assembly--contig:-NODE-1336-length-10858-cov-1.943719_pt1 | contig 10858 bp, 8 predicted proteins | sample MGYA00241701_ERZ501374 | MGnify/ENA primary metagenome ERZ501374 (study PRJEB25962, sample SAMEA2042655) | human gut metagenome | biome: human gut; feature: human-associated habitat; material: faeces...
TTGATTTTTGACGGTCTTTATGATGAAAAGAAGTATCGCTATCCGGCATTCAACGGAAGATATGCGTTTGCTTTTAATCAGATTGTTGATGATAAACCATATAAGGCAAATCAGAATAATGATATTACATTGAAAATACTTACTCCAGATAGTGATGAGAGAGCAGATGAAACCACAATGAGGATTCTGTCAGTTCAGTCAAATTGTGTATTGGTAGTGTTGCCAGATGACAGAACATTTCTGGAGGAGATTCGCTCTGCACTTAAGATAGAGAAGTTTATTCGTTTTGATGCTGCGAATACATTAACACAGTTTGAGAGCCTTAAAGATGCTAAAAAAGTTGAAATGCGTGATAAAAACGCTACAGCTAAGTTATTCCTTTCAGAAAGTTTAAAAAGTGCAGAAGTATATGTAAATGGGGATAAAATACAGAGTGGAGTAAAAGAAATATCATCTAAGATAAATGAAGCTCTTGGGAAACTGGTAGCACAAGTTTATCATAAACTGTCCTATATTGATACCGCAATGAGTGAGACAGATATTCGTACATTGTTCAAAAATAACGGACAACAGCTCACACTTGATGGGATAAGCACGGCAAGGAATGAACTAGCTCTGCACGATGTCAATGATTATATAGCCTTGAACACACAGCGCCACATGAAAACTTCTATGAAGTCTATTCTGGAACGCTTCTTGAAAGCACCGTATGGATTTGTAGAAGCGGATGTTCAGTGGCTTGTTGCGAAGCTATTTAAAGATGGTGAAATTGCAATGTTCATTAATAACGATGCAGTTACATTGCTTTCAAAGACTCCGGAAGAAATTATCCGTTATCTGACACGCAAAGAATTCAATGAAAAGCTGATGACTGAGAAGCGTGTAAAAGCGAATGAAAAGCAGAAGAAATCCGTCCGTACAGTAATGAAAGAATTGTTCAATGTTACTTCGGCAAGTGATGATGACGATGCAATTATGGGAAGCTTCCTTGGTTATGCATCAAATTTGAAGAATGACCTTGAAAAATTAGATATTCACTATGCGGCACAGCCTGCATATCCGGGCAAACAGTTGATTGCTTCCGGTGAAAAACTGATGGCTGATGTTCTGCAAATGAAATATTCCAATGAGTTTTTTGCAGGTGTAGACCATAAAAAAGATGATTTCATTGATTTTGCTGAGGATTATGAGCCTGTTAAAAAGTTCTTTGCAGGAGAACAGAAAGGCATATTTGATAAAGCTTTGAAGCTGATGAAGATTTATGATGATAGTAAAACGTTCATTGTAAACAGCGAGATAGAATCTGTTGTTGCAGACATTAAGTCTATTTTGAAGAAATCTGCTCCTTATTCAGAAATCTTCAAATTGCCGGATTTACTGGATAAATTCATCAATCTTTACAGCGGACTTCTCAATGAAATGCAGAAGCCGATAGATGCTGCTATTCAGGAAGCAAGACTGCGTGTCTTTGAAGAACTGCAAGATAAGAAATGTCACAATAAACTGGCAGATAAGTATGTAAATCTGTTCAGAGAAATCAGTGATAAGGCAATGGGATGTAACAATGTGGCTACACTACAAAATATCAAAGTGGAAGCAGATGCACTCAAAGTTCGCTGCCTTAATGAGATTGAAAGGGAAGAAGCGAAAATCATTGCAGCAGAACAGCCTAATCGAGTAGCAGAAACTGGAAATTATGGCGGAGAAACGATTGCTCCGGCTGTACCAGCTCCCAAGGTAAAGAGAAAGAAAACAGTCAGCATTAAATCTATCAACAATGCAACTACTTGGCAGCTTGAGAATGAAGCAGATGTTAAGAGGTATATTGCAGAACTTGAGAATAAACTGATGAATACTTTGGAAGAAGATACAATTATAAATATTGAGTTCTAAGAGATTGGGAGGTGTATGCCTTGTCAACAGAAAATTTTACAATATCTATTCAAGGAGATAGTGAAGGATATGTGACTTTTGAATGCCCATACTGCAATTCAGAATTTAAGTTGCAAGCCGGAGAATATCAAAATGACGATGAGCCTTTTGAAGAATTGTTTTGCCCTTATTGTGGTCTTGCGAAAGAAAAAAATAAATTTCTATCATCAGATGTAATCAAGCAGGCACAGGCAATCGCTTATAACTTTATGGTAGAAGAATTGAATAAGACCTTTAAGAAAATGCAAAGGTCGGTTAATCGTTCTAAGGGCTTGATAAAGATAAAAATGGATTATAAGCCATTGAAAAAGGTTGTAACTAAGGAATTAAAGGATAAGGATACCACAGAAACAGAGTTTAAATGTTCTTGTTGTGGTCGCAGAATAAAGGTACTTTATTGTGCAGGAGCAGCAAAGGTGTTTTGTCCATATTGTGGGGTGGATATATGAACAGATTAGAATTAAGAAAACTGAGTTTAGAATTTCGCAGATTATCAAGCAATTTGCTTAATAGCACTAACGACACAGCAGATATAAACATTTCTCGTTTTCTAAAATTTATAGATGGAAACGAGTTAATATCAGAAATCATTCAGGATAAAATATCAGGTGTCGATTATGATTTTAAAGAATGCTATGATATTGGCTCTGCTGATTGGGCTGATTATACTCCGCCAGTAGATGAAGCCTGCCATATAAAGGCACAGTATGATTATTTGAATTTTATAAATAACGAGAATACAGTTAATGTCAGAAGTCAGGCTATGAATTATTGTTGGTCTGATAATAATATAAATACAGTTATACAGAATTTTCTTGAAATAGCATTTAAGTTGCTTATAGATTTTATTAACGACCAACTTTCAATAGAAATGATTGTTCTTGACGAGGAGGCAAAAACTATGGGTGGAAATACATATATTCAGAATATTAAAACTGTCAATGGCTCTGCAAGCCAGCAGAACAGTGGCGTAATAACTACTTATAACACTACAAATGATACAAGTTCTATGCTTGAGTTGATTGATAAATTACTTGCTTCATTGCCTGAGATACAGGGCGTAAATACAGAAGAAATTGAGAATGTAAAAGACGATTTGGAAATGGTTCAGGAACAGTTGAAAACTGATAATCCGAAAAAGAGCCGTATAGGAAAAGCTCTCGCAGGTATTAAAAAGTTTGTAAGCGATTTTTCTATGAAACTTGCGGTAACACTTGCTGCCGGAGCAGTTACCGGAGCAGATTGGGGTGTGTTACTGCGAAAGCTTGAAAACTTTATTAGATAAGAGATGGAGAAAGCAAGATGAATAAAACAGCAATAAGAAAATTTGCAGAGTGGGCAAGAGAAAAGCTCATTGAAGATATTAAGTATAAAGCCGGAACAGTTGGTATTACAGAGAATGGAATTGCAGAGGAATTACCACAGTCAACAAGTGATATGTATTTCTATGATGTTGGTACAAAGGATTATGCAAAAATATCCAGTATTGAAATCAAGCAGAGAGATGCTCTTGTAAAAGCAATTCAGACCAAAGAGTGTAGCTATAAGAGTTATCGGGAAGCATTTGAAAATGTGATTGAAGAAGTAGCATATACTTGGTTCAACCGTTTGATTGCGATTCGTTTTATGGAAGTCAATGATTATTTGCCTTCCGGTGTTCGTGTACTTTCTTCTGAGAATAAGGCAAAAAAAGAGCCAGATTTGGTAACGATACCGTTTGATACCGATTTGGAATTTACATCTTATGAGCAGGACAGAATTATCCAGTTAAAAGACGACAATAAACTGGACGAATTATTCCGTATGCTCTTTATTAAGCAGTGCAATAAACTTCACGACATTTTACCGGAACTGTTTGAAAAGACTGATGATTATTCGGAATTACTTCTTACAGTTTCATTTACAGACCCAGAGGGGATTATTTATCATCTTATCAACGATATTGAAGATGTCGATTTCCGTATTAACGATGAAATGTACACTGATGACGGAAAAATAAAGGCTGATGGTCAAGTTGAAATTATTGGTTGGCTGTACCAATACTATATTTCAAAGAAACACGACGAGATTGTAAATATCTATAAAGGAACAGTAAAGAAAGCGGATATTCCGGCAGCAACACAGTTGTTTACGACAGATTGGGTTGTTCGTTATATGGTGGACAACTCTTTGGGAAGATATTGGATTGAAAGGAATCCACAGAGTAAGTTGGCTGAAAAGCTGGAATTTTTCGTCACACCTAAAAACTGGGAAATCCAGTTTGTTGATGAAAAAATCAATCCGACTGATTTGACCTTTTTTGACCCTTGCATGGGTAGTGGACATATTTTGGTATATGCGTTTGATGTGCTTATGGAAATCTACCGTGAAGTGGGATATTCCGACAGAGATGCGGCATTAAGCATTGTTGAAAATAACCTTTTCGGTATGGATATTGATAAGCGTGCGTATCAGTTGGCGTATTTTGCAGTAATGATGAAAGCACGCAGTTATAATCGCCGTGCATTGACAAAAGGTATATCTAATAACCTTGCAGTTGTTGAGGAAAGTAACTCTATTGATAAATTTGCTTGCAATGGTTTAACAACGGATAATGAACAGAACAAAATTGGCGAATATTTAGTAGAAGCATATAAAGACGCACAGGAAATCGGAACGTTACAGACGATTGCAAAGAAAGATTACAAGGAATTTGTAGAATATTTAAACAATGTCGAGAGTAGTGCAGGACAGATAGACCTTTTTTCAACAGCTTGGCTGAATGATACACTTCCACAGATGGTACAGCTTGCAAAACAGGCTGAAATTATGAGTAATAAGTATGCAGTTGTTTGTACCAATCCGCCATATATGAATAAGTTAGAAGGACAGTTAAAAAAATTCGTTGTTGATAATTATAAGGCATATTCCGGCGACTTATTCAGTGTGTTTATTTATCGTAATTTTGATTATTGTAAAGCAGATGGATACTCTGCATTTATGACACCGTTTGTTTGGATGTTCATAAAGACTTATGAGGCTCTTAGAACATATATTATTGATAAAAAGTCAATTACTACACTTGTACAGATGGAATATTCAGCTTTTGAAGAAGCAACAGTGCCAATATGTTCATTTGTTTTAAAGAATGGTAAAGCAACAGAGAAATCGTTGTGCTTCAGATTGTCTGATTTTAAAGGTGGAATGGAAGTTCAGAAACAAAAAGTTTTGGAAGCAATTACGGATAAGGATTGTGGTTATTTTTATGAGGCTAATATTAAAGAGTTTAATAAGATACCCAATGAACCTATTGCATATTTTGTTTCGGATATAATGTTTAAAATATTTGAAAATAGTCAATCTGTCGCGACCTATGGGAATACAAGAGAAGGTATGGCAACGGGAAGTAATGACCTTTTTATGAGATATTGGTTTGAAGTTGAAAAAAATAGAATGAAAACTAATTGTAAAACCAGAGATAATGCGGTGCAAAGTTCTTGTAAGTGGTTCCCGTATAATAAAGGTGGAGATTACAGGAAATGGTACGGAAATGATGAGTATGTTGTAAATTGGTACAATGACGGCTTTGAAATAATGAATTTTAAGGACGAAAAAACGGGTAGAATCAGGTCACATAATTATAATCTGGATTATATATTCAGACAGGGAATTTCTTGGACTGCACTCAGTTCGGGAAATTTCGGCTTTCGCTATTCATCACAAGGAAAACTTGCCGATTCAAAAGGGTCTATGCTTTATTTGAAGAATGATGATTTACTTATGTATTTTTTGGGATTATTAAATAGTTGTGTTTCAAAATATGTATTAGGTGTAACATCTCAGACATTAGATTTTAAACCGGGGAGAATTGCTGAATTACCAGTTGTTGTAGCAGAGCGTGATAGCGTTGAACCAATAGTAAATCAGCAAGTAAAGCTTTCTAAAAAAGATTGGGATTCTTTTGAAACATCTTGGAATTTTGAGAAGCATCCGTTAGTGTCTTATTCTATTAATAAAATGTCAACGTCTTTTGCATTGTGGTCAAAAGAATGTGATGAGCGTTTTAATCAGTTAAAAGCTAATGAAGAAGAGCTTAATCGCATTTTTATTGACATCTATGGATTGCAGGACGAATTAGCATCGGAAGTAGAAGATAAAGATGTTACGGTTCGTCAGGCTGATTTACAGAGGGAGGTTAAGAGTTTAATTTCTTATGCAGTCGGGTGTATGTTTGGACGTTATTCTCTTGACAAAGATGGACTCGTTTACGCAGGTGGAGAATGGGATAACAGCAAATATGACACTTTTATTCCAGACGAGGATAACTGTATTCCAATTACGGACGAGGAATATTTCGAAGATGATATTGTCGGTCTGTTTTGTGCTTGGCTGAAAAGGGTTTATGGAGAAGATACTCTTGAAGAAAATCTTGATTTTATTGCTAATGCTCTTGGCAATAAAGGAAAGACTAGCCGTGAAGTAATCAGAAATTATTTCTTGACAGATTTTATTAAAGACCATATTAAGAACTATCAAAAGCATCCGATTTATTGGCTCTTTGACAGCGGCAAGCAGAATGGGTTTAAGGCTATTGTTTATATGCACCGCTGGAACGCAGATACTATTGGCAATGTTCGAGTTGAATATCTGCATCGTATTCAGCGTGTGTATGAAAAAGAGATTATCCGTATGCAAGAAATCATAGATAACAGCCACGACAACAAGGAAATTTCCAACGCTACAAAGCGTAAAGAAAAACTCCAGAAACAGATTAAGGAAACCAAAGATTATGATGCTAAAATTGCCCATTTGGCTCTTTCTCGTATCGACATCGACCTTGATGACGGTGTAAAAGTCAATTACGAAAAAGTCCAGACCGCCGATGGAAAGAAAATGCAGATTTTAGCGAAGATTTGAGGTGTAAAATGAAAAATTACGTAAACACCTTTGAGATAAATGGAAATACACTCTATATTATGCGTGATGGTTGGGATAAAGTAGTAGAAACCACATACAGAGAAGACTATGTAGACGAAATAAAGAGTCACGTATGGAGTTTGAAAAAAGGATACCCATATAATGCGACACTGGGTGGCGGATTACATAGATATATTATGGAGAAGTGGTATGGAAAAGAAATGCTTGAAGAAATGACTAAAAAGGGATATGTGGTTGACCATATGAATAATGACCATTGTGATTGCCGTATATCTAATTTGGAATTTCTTAAGCATAACCGAAATGTTGCAAAAGGGCAGTATTTTGATAAGGAATCTGCACTAATGAGGCATGATATAGCAGTTAGTTTGTTTAAAGATTTTACAACGAATTGTTATCAAGTTACCATAGGCTGTAATGCTAACATTGTAATGAAAGACAGTAATGAAAAAATTCATTACATCAATGCAATTAAGCTGCTTTATGATTGTTCGTATCCGTCAGTTGTTCTTGATGCAGAACAGATATTAACACAATATGATGAAACGAAGCAATTTAGTTTAGAAAATATGCGTTGTTGTGACAAAAGGATAATTGAATCTGTACCGTTACAACTTACGGAGGACGAGCAGAATCGGTCAATCGTTGTTCGTGATGGAAAGACATATCTGATATTGGGAACAGAAAAAGCATTTCTTCACACAGTTGGCTATGATGAAGGTTGGACTCCACCTTCAAAGAAATAATATAAGAGGTGTTGTATGGAACTGGAATATGGGTTGGTAGAAAATGCTCTTGATTCACTTCGGGAAGCAATGAATTATTACAACGAGGGCGATGAAGAAGATAATGCTAATCAATATAAATTTAGTATTCTTCTGTCTGCTCATTGTGTTGAATTATTACTTAAAGAAATACTTAGAAGAAATCATCCTGCATTGTTATTTGAAAATATTGATTCTGTAAAAGATTTACAAGATGATGACAATCAAACAGTAGGATACAAAAACGCAATTCAAAGAGTAAAAAAATTATGTGGTGTTGATTTAAAACAATATGAAACATATATTGATGAGCTTGGTCGTGTTAGAAATCAAATTCAACATTATAAATGTTCCATAAATGGAGAATATCATAAGCAGCTTATGGCAAAAACTTTTTCTGCGATTGAATTTATTTTCAGAGATATTTTGGGACTAAAATTCGAGGATTATGAAAATATTATTGAATCAGCCGATATAGATTTTTTACACGAAGATATTGCAGCTAATAAAGCAAGAAAAAAAGATATTGTTAAGGATTTTGAAAAAAGTGAAAATAGGTTCAGGATAGAATATGTAGATGGTAAATACTTGGAGGTATGTTGCCCACACTGCGGAACAGAAAGCCTTGCTTTAGAAAACAATGGAAAAATAAAGTGTAAGTTTTGTGGAGAAGAGTTTGACAATTATTCTGAGCTTCATAAGGCAGATAGAAACTGCATAGCGCAATATGGTATTCTTAGAGAATTTGGCAGAAGAAAACATTTACTTCATTCAAGAATTTTTGAGTGCCCTCAATGTGAAAATGATTCGATGATAATGTTACCAAATAGAAAATGGTTATGCCTTGTGTGCGGCTATGAAGTAGAAGAATCGTGTTATTGTGATGAATGTGGAGATGAAATGCCTTTTATAGATAGAATATGTACAACTGCAATTTCTGATACAGACACTGAAGATTTTAAAACGCTATGTCCGCAGTGTGCAAAAAAATATGCTGAAGATGAAGAATATATAGGCTATGAACTTAGTTGAAGAAAGCGTGTATCAGTAAGGAAAAAGAGATGGACAGAAAAGTTAAGTGGTAATGGTTATGGCAGGAAAAGATGATAATTTTAAAGTCCTTAAGAAAAAAGAAATATATGAGTTCTTGGAAGGAAACGGACCATTTCTGGTAACGCATAATGGTGCAGAGTATGGATTACCATATTATACGGGCACACAACTGAGTTCATTATGTACGGAGTTTGGTTTAACAGAAGTTGTTGGTGGAAGCAGATGGTGCTATGTAGAAGAATTGCTTGATTATGCCATTGAGCAACAGCGTTGTGATGAACTGTTTAGATTTCTATTTAGCGAAAAGCAGTTTACTAATTTACAGGACATTGCCGATATGAATGAAGTTGATGATGTTTACCGTCAAATTGTGAAAAAGGCGATAGAACATATCAATTATAGCATTCGATTATCCCGTAAAGAACTTGTTCTTATAAATGGTCATTTTATGATTGTTGAAGTTGGCAAAACTCCTGTTATAGAAACCCCAAAACTAAATGTACGCTCGATTCCTTATGTTCAGGGGCTTAGAGAACGGTGCAATGATGATTTTAACTCAGGAAATTACCAATTACAGCTGCAATAATCCCTGCTACGATTTTAACTCAGGAAATTATGACAGTGTCATAACAAAATCAAGAACAACAATGGAAGAGGTACTTGTTCAATTATTGGAAGAAAACAATGTTGAGCAAATCTCAAAGGGCGACTTGCTTAAATTATACAATCAGGTAAAATCATTGTTTAATATGCAGCAGAGAAATGAAAACGACAAACGAGTTAATAATATGCTAAGTGGATTAGAAAAAATAGTTCAATCTATTGCAGAAATGCGAAATGCCAACAGTGATGCCCACGGAGTAGGAAGTCGAAGAATAGCCATTAGAGAATGCGAAGCAAGATTGGTTATGAACTCTGCAATCACATTTTGTGAATATATGATATCAGTTCATGATAAATAAGAGTTTTTAGGAGATAATATGGCAGAACTAAACTTAAAACAGATTACAGACAAATTAAATAGTGAGTTTGCAAGTGATGTCCGTAAACTTGTGTTTTGGTATGATGCCAATGCGGAGTTTCAGGAGGATATTGACAGCATTGAACTGGAAAATGCAAAGGTTCTGCATCTTGAGCCGGACAACCAGTTTTACATCAAATACTTCTTGGAACGAGAGGATACGACAACCAATTACCTTGTGTACGCTCCTTTTGCAAAACCAAGCATAAGGGACAATCATCTTGCAGATACGATTAGATACTCCAAAGAATTTTTTGCTGACCGTGCTTCCCTACTTACGCTTGATTTGGGTATTGATGAACGGTACAAGCCGGTCATTCAGCATTATATTAAATTCTTTGCGAATAAAGACAGAACACAGAAATTCTATGACTTGGAAATAGAGAATTTCAATAGAAGTACGATTGAAATTGCCTTGATGAGCGTTCTTTGCAAGAATAAGATAGCTTCTTTTGAAGAAGTGCTGCGTTCGATTTTGACAGACGATGGATTGCAGGAGAACAAATACCTGACAGAGTTTGAGAAGTATGATTTGCTTTCTGCATTCTGGCAGCAGGCAGAATGTTGGCATTTGGACCATATCTGTCTGTAGGAATAGTTATATCAATGTTGTGTGGAGACCGGTTATTAAATTGGTATTTAGGTATTTTTCAATAAAATAAATTAAGATGTTTACCAGGCATCGACCAGGGAGGAAATATAGAAATGGCGTCAACAGTTTTAGCTATTACGGTAGGTAACGATACCACTAAAATAAGTGAAGTAATGTATTCTTCACACCGAATTGTTCGAGTATCATATTCTAATACAATTCCTACACCAAAGGATTGTGTAGAAGATGGTCAGATAAGAGATCCTAAGGAATTGGCAACAGCCATAAGAGAAGAACTTAGGAAGGGCGAAATCATCACTAAAGATGTAATTTTTGCCATTCAGTCCAATAAAATTATCAGTAAAGAAATCGTGGCACCTTATATGAAGGAAGCCAGATTAATGGAATATATTGTTACGAATGCAACAGAATATTTTCCTGTTAATATAGATGAATATGTCTTTACATATTCCATACTCGAGAACATTATTGATGTATCAGAGAAAAAATACAGATTAATGGTTATGGCAGCACCAATGGGTATTGTCGAAAGATATTATGACGTTGCAGACATGCTTG
>ENA-OOYR01001338-OOYR01001338.1-human-gut-metagenome-genome-assembly--contig:-NODE-1338-length-10853-cov-4.704112_pt1 | contig 10853 bp, 14 predicted proteins | sample MGYA00241701_ERZ501374 | MGnify/ENA primary metagenome ERZ501374 (study PRJEB25962, sample SAMEA2042655) | human gut metagenome | biome: human gut; feature: human-associated habitat; material: faeces...
CCAGTTTAAACAGTAATGATAATACATCAGAAACTGTTTCTATATCAAAATCCATAAAAATGTTAATGCTGATGCCTAGCGCATTGGCAATCTTTAAAAGCTGGTCAGGTTTTGGATTACGGATTCCATATTCATATTTCTTTATTGTTGCGGAATTTATGCCGGACAACTGACCAAGCGTTTCCTGTGATATTCCACGCATATTGCGAAAGTATTTAATCTTTTCTCCAGTAGTCATAAAAAATGCTCCTTTATGATTTGTTACCCCTATTTTATCACAATGGGACACATTTGTGTATAAAAATTTGGTTAAATTGCTTGACAGACACAAATGTGTACTATATAATACGGATAAATAAGGTCACAAAAGTGTACCAAAATAAAAACAGGAAGGAGAACACAATATGGAGAATACGATGAAGATGTATGTAACAGCAGATGAAGCTGCACAGATTCTTGGAGTATCAAGAGGATATGCTTACAAAATCATTCGTGGTCTTAATAATGAATTAAAAGAAAAAGGCTATCGAGTGATTTCAGGCAAGGTACCTACAAAGTATTTTGAAGAAAAGTTTTATGGTATGGCAGTTGGTTAATGGAGAGGAGATGATGATATGCCAGCTACACGAGATGGTAAAACATGGCGCTGCCAGTTCTATTATGAGGACTGGCAGGGCATACGCCATAAGAAGAACAAAAGAGGTTTTAAGACAAAAGCAGAAGCAGAGGAGTGGGAGCGTAACTTCCGGCAACAGCAGAGAAAGGATCTGGATATTAACTTTGAGAATTTCGTTGAAATCTATTTTGCTGATATGGAGAACCGGCTTAGAGAAAGCACAATCAAGAATAAAAGATATGTGTTTGATTTAAAGGTTACGCCTTATTTCAAAAAGAAAAAGATGTGCGAGATTAAGACAGCGGATATTCGGGCATGGCAGAATGAACTGATTAAGCAGGGGTACGCACAGACTTATCTTAAAAGTATTAATAACCAGTTGGCAGCACTTTTCAATTATGCCGTCAGATATTATGACTTGAAAGATAATCCTTGCAGAAAAGCAGGAAGTATCGGAAAAAGCAAAGCTGATGATATGGAGTTCTGGACAAAACAGGAGTTTAAACAGTTTCTTCCATCTATGGATAAGAAACCAGAGGCGAGAATGGCATTTATGCTTTTGTATTGGACAGGAATGCGTATAGGAGAATTGCTGGCACTCACCTATGAAGATATTGATTTGGAAAAACGAATTATAAGCATTTCTAAATCATATCAGAGATTGGATGGAAAGGATGTAATTACACCACCTAAGACACCAAGGAGCAATCGTAAGATTACTATTCCACCTTTTCTGGCAGAAGAACTAAAAGAATATTGCAGTCATTTATATGGAATTATGCCAAATGAAAGAATGTTCCGATTTACAAAATCTTATATGGAGCATGAGATTGTACGAGGCATAAAGGAAACAGGAGTTAAGAGAATCCGTATTCATGATCTGCGTCACAGCCACGCATCGCTTCTGGTGGAACTTGGATTTCAGCCATTGGCAATAGCGGAGCGGCTGGGACATGAAAAGATAGAAACAACATTAAATACTTATTCACATTTATACCCTAATAAGCAGGCAGAACTGGCAGATAGACTAGAACTGGAGAATGAGGAGGACGAGTTATGAGCGGAGTACACAAACATCCAACAATCAGCTTTCGAGTATCGGACAGAGAGCGGGAAATGATTGAAGCCAAGATACTTGCAAGCGGTATGCAGAAGAAAGATTATTTTGTACGTTCCTGCATTTATAACAGAATATGTGTTGTAGGCAAGAAAGAGGTCATTTACAAACTTGTAGAGGAATTGCAGAATATGCAGACAAATATTTCTGAACTGTTAAAACAACTGGAACAGCAGGAGGTAACACTTACTGCTGATGGATTGGAAGATATGCGAAATGACTGTATGGATATGTTACAGGCGATTATTGCAATGTTGGATGGTGCCAAGTATCTCTGGCAGGGAGTACAGATTGATAAAGAAAAAAGTCCTGACAGCGGCAACTGTTAGGACTTGCGGTAACAAAAGAAAACCTCTGTTACACCTGTAAATACAACTAGAGTATAGCAGAGGTTCTTCTTAGGAGCAAATAAAAGATTGGAAAATGGAGGACTTTTATGGAAGGACAGAAGACAGAATTAAAGATGATACGGATGTCGGAGGTTGAGTCACAAGAAGTGAAATGGCTGTGGTATCCGTTTATACCATATGGAAAGCTGACAATTATTCAGGGAGATCCGGGTGATGGAAAGACCACATTGGTGTTAAATATAGCAGCAAAGCTGTCAAAGGGAGAAAGTCTCGACAGTGATATGAACGTGCAGGAGCCGGTAAATGTCATTTATCAGACAGCAGAGGATGGACTGGCAGATACAGTAAAGCCGAGGCTTGAACTTGCAGGGGCGGACTGTGAAAAGATACTGGTTATTGATGAAAGTGATAAATCTTTATCTATGGCAGATGAAAGACTGGAAGAGGCACTTGCTAAGACAGGGGCAAAAGTATTGATATTAGACCCGATACAGGCATATCTCGGTGGTGGAATGGATATGAACCGGGCAAATGAGGCAAGAGATATGACAAAGAAGCTGGGAGCATTAGCAGAGAAATACCGGTGTGCAATTCTTCTTATTGGTCATATGAATAAGACATCGGGGAATAAGGCAGCATACAGGGGCATGGGTTCCATTGACTTCTTTGCTGTGGCGAGGAGTGTGCTTCTGGTCGGCAGAATAGAGGGAGAACCTAATACAAGAGCAGTTGTTCAGATAAAGAATAATCTTGCGGCGTTTGGACATCCGAAGGCATATATGTTATCAGAAACGGGCTTTCGTTGGTTGGGAGATTATGAGATTACAGCAGATGAAGTACTTGGCGGTATTGCACCAAAAGCAAATAAGCTGGAACAGGCAAAGCAAATGCTTCGTGAGTTGGCAGAAACAACTAATATGGTGCAGAGTAATGAAGTTTTTGAAATGGCTGATGAACAGGGCATTTCAAAGAGAACAATGGAAAATGCAAAGAAAGAATTGGGCATCCGGGCAAAGAAAATCAATAACTCGTGGTATTGGGAACTGGATACAGTAAAATAGAGATAGGGTAAGAACGCAACATTGCAGGCTATATAGAAATTGCGGAGATAAACTTTGCAAGGTTGCAAAGCATATAGACTTTGCAGTGTTGCGGTCTTGAACGAGTTAGGAAAGGAATGGTGGATTGATATGAAAAATGTACAGATTTCAGAAGAACTTTTCGTTGAGATAATGAGATATTTTATGTTGGAACAGGAGGAAATGTTACCGCAGATAAAGCAGGGCTTAGAAAAGAAACTGGATGCAATGGTGATGAGAGAATTATATACAAAATATAAGACCGCACCAACAGAAGAAGAAAAAGAAAAGGCACGAAAGGAATACCTGGATAGACGTGGTGTGCCGGAGAGTTTTCGATGGTAGTTTTTCTTAAACGTATATAACGGCTGCGTGTCACGCTTCCGTTAGGATAGATAAGGAAAATATGGTGTGCTTGACACAGTGGAGGCTTGTGTACACTGACTGCCGCAGGCAGAAAAGCTCCCGGCAGGGCGCAAAACCTGACTTGTCAGGTTGCATTTTTGATGGCGTAGCTGTCAAAAGTGCATTTGCGTTACTTTCGACGAAAGTAACAAAGCCTGCGCCGTATTCGGCGTTAATATGACAGATAAAAAAAGGGGAAGATTGCCTATGGAGAGAACGATAAGTGCAATGATCGGAAAAGGTTCTGTGAACCATAATACCAGAGCATTTACAGCTAAGAATGTAGATAAAAACAGAAGTGCTGATAATGTGGAATTTTGCCAGGAAGATATTAAGCAGGTTTATCATAAATTATTTGATGAAGCACTGGAACGATATAATGCAAAACAGAAACGAAAAGATCGCATGATTGATAATTACTATGAAAAAATCAGGAGGGGCAAGCAGGAAAAGTTATTTCATGAAGTGATATTTCAGATTGGAAATAAAGATGATATGAATGCCAAAAGTGAAGAAGGATTGTTGGCAAAAAGGATTTTAACGGAATTTATGGATGAGTTCCAAGCCAGAAATCCGTACTTGTATGTATTCTCGGCACATTTGCATATGGATGAAGAAACACCGCATCTGCATATTGATTTTGTACCATATATTACAGGAAGTAAGCGAGGTCTTGATACAAGGGTATCATTAAAATCTGCACTGGCGGCAGAAGGATTTGCTGGTGGTACTAGAGGTGCTACCGAATTAAATCAGTGGATTGCATCAGAGAAGCAGGAACTTGCTACAGTCATGGAGCGATATGGTGTGGAATGGCTGCAAAAGGGAACACATGAGAAGCATTTGTCAGTGCTTGAATTTGAAAAGAAAGAGCGGGCAAGGGAAGTAGCTGAATTGGATAGCCAGAAGCGTGAAATATCTTCGGTGGTTGCACAGCTTGGAGAAGAGGTTTCTGTAAAGAAACAGGAATTAAAGAATGCTACAACTGAAAAAGAACTGGCAGAAGAAGCTACACAGAAAGCAAACGAGGAGAGAATTACAGCACAACAGGAGAAGGAAGTATTGCTTGCAGGTAATAAGGATTTGAGAATGGAAAATTCAAGGCTTGAAAGCCACAAGGACAGACTTCGCATGGAAAATCATGATTTGAAACAGAAACAGTTACAGTTGCAGACGGATAATGAAGAATTGGAACAAAGACATGAAGATTTACAATATACGAATAGTAAATTGGAGAATGTGAATGATCAGTTATCTGCTGACAATCACACTCTGGAGCAAAGGAATGATTCATTGCAATTTGATATTCAGGCATTAAGACAGAAATACAATGATTTGCAACAGAATAATGTTCAACTTGAAAAGCAACAGAATGAGCTTAAGAGCCATATAGAGCAGATGGTGCAGTCGGAGCAGTTATTACAGCGTGATGTAAGAAAGTATGATGAAGCGCCGGAGTGGCAGTTGCCGGAACCGGGAGCATTTGCAAGTGCTAAGTCATTTCGGGATAAGGTGGTTATACCATTTGTGAATAAGCTTAAAACACTGATAAAGAATCTGACAATCCAGTGTGTAAGGCTAAAAGAGGAAGTCCTGCAATTGCGAAAAGAAAAGAAGAGATTGTCAGAGGATGTGGAGTTTTACAAGGGCAAGATTAAGGATATGAGTGATAGGACAGAACTGTTGCAGGAAAAGGCTGATGATCTGGAGCGCGTGAAGAGATATGCTGGTGCAGAGCAGATTGATACGATTATTCGTAAGGTAAAGGAACAGGAGCGTACAGAGCAGCAGATAAGGCGGTATGACAGGTCTTATGGGACAAGATAATTGGAAGGATGGATTGATAAGATGAAAGATAATAGAATGGATAATATCGTGGAATGTGTTTATAACATGGATAACGGCTATGTTGAGGTGTGGTTTACAGATGGAAATATGTTGCGGATAAAGTGAGAAGAAGTGGAGGCTGCTCTGAGGACAACAGAGCAGTCACTGGCGAAGCTGCATAGGTTGTTGGATAACAAGCCAATAGAATATGTGGCAATGGCTTTGTCCGTGGAAATGCAGGCATATTGTGATATTGAGGATGATATGGTTAAGGGAATGTTTGGGACGATTGTGCAAGGGTATCTGAAGAAGGGATATAACCGGGCTACGGCGGAGATGATGGCTAGGGAGTTTTTTAGGTATGAGAGTTAAAAAATCTTATTATGATGATCTTATTATGATATATTATAAGATGTAGTAAAGTTTTTGATTATATGATAGAATTAAAAAGGAAAAGTGTATAATATAACAGACTTAAAAATATAACATTAAGAAGGTGAAGAAATGCGTAATATATGTGGAAAGGTATTTCAAAACATTCAGACAAGAGATATTGAATGTTTTTTATATGATCCTCAACAAAACTACTATTATGTAGTTCAGAATGCTTCAAAAAACGGATATCAGCAAAGTATTTTTACATCCTCTGTTATGATAGCTCTTATAGAAGAATTTTTATTAAAGTATAATTCAATTGTAACTGAAATTGAATTTTTGGTAGAGGATGAAGAATTAAATCAAGAAATTAAAAAGATTATAGGACAAATGAAAGATAATGGTGCTTATTGGGAAATACTTAAGGATAAACTTTCCTTTTTGAGTAAATATGATTCAATTGATATCAAAAAAGTAAGTATCAAAAGCAAGCAGGGAAATGGATTTTTGCTTAGCCTGCAAGTAAATGGGATTTTTGATGTTACAGAGAATGCATATGATCTCGTGGCAACAGAAATTTGTAATGTTGTTAGGAGGGTGATAGCTTGAGACCTTCCTCAATTATTAAAATTCTTATTAAAGCAATAGTTCTTCCGTTCATAGCAATGTTTATGTTAAATAAATGGAATTTGTGTGATTATGTTATATTTATTCCAGAAGATTACAGATTTGAAGCAGGATTAGCATTGTATATGGCAATTTTGGAAGCAATTGCTGAACTTGCGGAATATTTTATTGCGAAAGCTAATGCTACTATAACGTGTACTTTTTATACAGATGAACGGCATGAAGATAGCCATACTAGACCTAGTATACAGATGAGTGAAAATTCAATGGGTGTGGCAAGTGTGTGGTGTCATATTATACTTAATGGTGATTATAAAAAGCTTTTAGGAACAGAAGTATGTTTAGATATACCACAGTGGTTTTCTGCACAATTGGATGCTAATAGTAATATTAATATTACACAAGAAGCTTATCAAATAAAATGGAATGTTTCTACGTTATTGCCAGAACATGATAATAAGAAGAAAGTGCATACAGAAACACGAATGAAGTTATCTTTTATACGGAATGAGGCAACTGATGCGTCTATAGTTCTTGAGCCAACAGTTAAGAAGAAAATTGGACTAGAATTTGAAACTAATGGAATTATGATTCAAAATGTAGGAGGTATAAACTGATGATAACAGTTACAAGATGGGTAGATGAAAAAACAACAAATCTTGAAGATATAGAAAAATTGTTAGATTCGCCGCATCCAAATGAGGTGCCAGAGAGTGGAACTAAATATATTAATTGGGAAATACAGAAAGTATTCGACAAGGATAAGAAAGATGTTTTTTATGGCAGAGAGATAACATATAATTATTATACATTTTCAGTAGATCAAATTCCATGGGGAGAAGAAATATCGGATGATGGAACCTATACTAAACGTGGTTTTGTTATTCCTTATTTCAGTGCGGGAAAAGTACGTTATATTATAAGTAAAAATACATATGCACAGACTTTACTTCGGAAGATGTTGTTTTATTCTGGAAAAGGAGAAATTCTAAGTAATACCTTAGAGTTATCTGGAGATTTATTTGTGTGGCTTATTAGCAAAGTATATGGTAAAGAGAATACCATATCAAGTGAAAATGAAGAATTAAGTGATTTGATTATTGATTCAATAAAAGGATTTAAAGGTGATACGGAGGATTTGCTGGCGAAAGTATCTATGTCTGGTGAATCTGTTATGAATATTATTAGTGCGTTATCATTTTTAATTGAAAGTAGAAACTTAAATCAGATTACAATAGCGTTATCTTATAGAAATCATATGAATATGGAAATATCTCTAAATAATAGAAATACAATAGGATTTGATGAAGATAAATATCTTGGAGAACTTGTTCAGGTTCCTCGACATGAGATGATAGCAACTTGTATTTTGTCATTGTATATGGAAATAGTCCCGATTTTGCTACAGAAATATCAGAGCGATATAGATTTAAATCTGTGGGGGCAGGGAAAATGTGTTTCTTTTTTGGAAATGGTAGCAGATGATTTAAATAAAAAAGTTAAAGCACGAATAGATGATTTGATTGCCAAGCCAGAACAACTTAAGTTTAAAATGGATTTACAGGATGGTATTTTAGGAGAACCTTGAGTATATGCAAAACTATGAATGTATTATGATAAGTAGTAGTCGTGATGGCTCCATTTTGGCTCTAAAAAATTTAGACGAGGTACACAAAATTGCAAAATAAGAAGACTATGAAGAATAAAATGCACAAATGTGTATCAAAAAACAACCAGGTAAATCTCTCCGCCCAAGAGTTTGAATGAAAAGTCTAATCCCCCAGCTATGCTGGGGAGAATGGAATAGCTGGAAGCGGTGAGGATATCAATAAAAAACCTCCTGTGATATATTAAGAATGGTGTCGCAAGCCAAACTTAATCACAGGAGGTGGTCCATATGGACAATAAAAGTTTATCACACACAAAATGGAAATGCCAATATCACATTGTATTTATTCCGAAATACAGAAAGAAAATTTTGTATGGAAGAGTGAGAAATGATGTGAGAGAAATAATAAGCACGTTATGTAAATACAAAGATGTGGATATTATAGCAGGAGCAGTTTGCGTGGATCATATACATTTAAGTGTAGCTATTCCACCTAAAATTAGCATTGCAAATTTTATGGGATACTTAAAAGGGAAAAGTACATTAATGCTTTATGATAGACATCCAGAATTGCAAAGCAAATGGGACAAAGCGTTTTGGGCAAGAGGTTATTATGTAGAAACAATTGGTAATGTCACAGATGAAGCAGTACAGAGGTATATAAAAGAGCAGGCAGAAGAATCGAGAAAAGAAGATTTAAGAAGTACCGCTTTATAGCGGACCAGTAAAAGTGCTTGCGATACCGCCCCTTTTGGGAGAGCAGTAAGAAAGCACTTTTGAGGGCTAATATCAAACCACCAGTTGAACTGGTGGTTGTTGACTTAGTATATTAAAAAATTCTGGGATTCTAATACTGATTTTGAGAATTTTGGGACAAAATTCTTGAATGCTAAGAAAAAATATATGAATTGCAAGATTTGTTGATAAAAAAGTTGTGTTATAACTGAAAACTCGCTATATTATAAGTATCAAATACAAAAAAGAGAAATGGGTGAAATACAATATGGCAGTATATGTTGTTGGTGATTTTTTGAGAGAAACCAGATTGAGAAAAGGGTATACACAGGAAGAGGTCAGTTACGGAATCTGTACAACAGCATCTTTATCCAGAATTGAAAATGGTGCACAAAAACCGGGACGACTTATTTTGGAGAAACTGTTTGAACGATTGGGTACAGAAAACAATCTGTTTAATTCTTTTGTGAGTAAAGAAGAGATGGAGTTGTATTTAGAAATACAGACATTGATTAGAAATGTAACAGATGGGGATTTGCAAAGAATTGAAGAGCAGATTGACATAGTGGACAAGCTGACGAAGAATACATCAGAATTGGAAAGACAGAGTTTGTTTTGGGCAAAAGGAACGCTTGCAGCACAGAAATATGGAAATAATGAAAAGGCTATAGAATGGCTTATGAGGGCAATTCAGATTACTTTACCTGATTTTGACGGGAAAAATCCATTAAGAAATCATTTGTTAACATTTGACGAAATTACTATCATTAATAGTATTGCTGTTAGGCATGGGGAAAAAGGTGACTTGTTGACAGCAATACAATTGGATATGTGGTTAAAAGAATATATGGAAAATAAAATTGTAGATGGGAAGATGAAAACGGCAAAATATCCTATGATTTTATATAATTTGAGTTATTGGTTAGGAGATGAAAATTGCCATAATGAAGCATTAAAGATGGCAGAGCAAGGAGTGGATTATTGTGTAAAATATGGAAATTTACCAGCATTGCCTACACTTATATTTAATAAAGGTGCAGCGTTAGCAGAACTGGGAAGGTCTGACGAAGCAAAAAAATGCTTTTTCCAATCAATTACAATTTTCGAAGCGATGAAAAAACCTGCGCAAGTTCAAATTGCAATTGATTGGTGCAGAGAACACTATTAAATGGAAATTCAATACCCACCTTCCATAGGACCAAATGCATAGGCAGCTACATTCGAGTTATCCACAACTTCTGTACTTCCAATAATAGAAGCGGCTGCAATAAGTGCACATAATGTGATAGCAAAAATTTTCTTTTTCATGGTTTTGTACCTCCAATTAATTTTGAGATTATGGTAAATTCCAGAAGGCAAATAGACCATTCGATGTGACGTAAATTTAAATTTACGCGATATCGAATGGTCTTTTTGCATGAATGGGAATAAAATTAATTAATTTAACAGGTTGCTTTGGGGATTAGGGAAACTGTTAAAAGAGATTGAAGGAAATGAAAGGAAAATGTGAGTTATGGTAAGACCGGGATTACGTCGCAGCGAAATCGATTGGGAGAATGTGGACATTCATATCTCCAGAGAAGAAATGAAGAGAGAGCAGGAGCATGAAGCGGCAATACAGCAGGCGAAGCAGTATCTGATCAAAAGCTTTCCAAAGTTTTGTACAATAAATAATGGCTATTATGAGACAGAGACATTTAATCATGATGCAGGGATGTATGAAGTAATGCATGTGGACCATATCGTGATCGGTGATCAGGCAATCTATGTGATCAAGACAGTGAAGTTTCCGGAGCATGTAGAATTATACGGAAGCTCAGACGCAAAAAACTGGTATTATGCAGAGAACACAGATAAACAGGAAACGCATAAGCACAAAGTGGACAATGCGGATAAGAGAAACCAGAGATATTGTGAGTATATACAGATGTTGGCAGGAGAAGCTATCAGACGGGATGTACCGGCGATTGCAATTGTCAATATTATTGGACTTACAGATGAGCAGATCCATTTGGATATAGAATCAGGGCATGAGGTTGTGACAATGGATAAACTGGCAGACAGGATCCGGTATTATGAGAGTACAATTGACAGTGATCGTGTGGTGTATGAA
>ENA-OOYR01001364-OOYR01001364.1-human-gut-metagenome-genome-assembly--contig:-NODE-1364-length-10690-cov-1.521674_pt1 | contig 10690 bp, 5 predicted proteins | sample MGYA00241701_ERZ501374 | MGnify/ENA primary metagenome ERZ501374 (study PRJEB25962, sample SAMEA2042655) | human gut metagenome | biome: human gut; feature: human-associated habitat; material: faeces...
CTGCCACAGTTAATAACAAGAATTTTCAAAATATTGCCTCCACATATTGAATTTAAAATAATAATTTAGTATTATAATAATATAGATTATATATTATTGTCAAGGACAAAATAATTATTTTTTAATAATTTGGTGAAATTTTATGAATACAGGCATAATTTGCGAATTTAATCCCTTTCATTCAGGGCACAAATATCTTATTGACAGCATTAAAAGTGACGGTGCTGTCATTTGTGTTATGAGCGGAAATTTTGTTCAAAGGGGTGAATTTGCGATTTATGATAAGTTTAAAAGATGCGGCAAGGCTCTTGAAAATGGGGCAGATATTGTAATTGAGCTTCCCTGTGTATATTCCCTGATGTCTGCCGATTTGCAAACGCTGGAGTTACATTGCTTGAAAAGGCAGGGATAGTTGACGAAATTGCATTCGGTACGGAATGTGACGATATAAACAAATTAAAAGAAACAGCTAAAAAGATTGACGAAAGTCACGAACTTATAAAGGCTGAAATGAAAAAGGGTTTGTCGTACCCTGTTGCAAGAAAAAATGTTATCGGCGATGACTTGCTTGACACACCTAATAACATTTTAGCAATTGAATATTTAAGGCATACTTCTCTGCCTGCAAAAGCCGTTCGACGCATTGGCAAAGGGCACGATACAAACGACGAATTATACAGTGCCTCGGCAATAAGAAAAAAGCTTAATCAAGACGAAATATGCACAATAAAAAACTGCGAAAAAGCAATTTTGGCAAGGCTTAGGGCAATGAGTAGTGAAGATTTTGCTCAAATTGAGGACGTAAACGAAGGGCTTGAAAACAGGATTTATAACGCAGTAAGGCAAAGCACAAGTGTTGAAGACATATACAAGCTTATAAAAACAAAAAGATACACCCTTTCACGAATCAGGCGTATCATTTTAAAAGCATATTTAGGAATAACAAAAGAATATTCCTTTGACGTGCCATACATTCGCATTTTAGGCTTTAATTCAAGAGGCAAGGAATTATTACCAAATTTAAAGAAAAACGCAAAATTGCCGATTATAAGCAAATACAGCGATATTCAAAGGCTTGACAATAACGGCAAAAAGCTTTTTGAACTTGAATGCAGATGCACGGACTTATATAATTTAGGATATAAAAATCCCCTGCCCTGCGGTACAGAGCAGAGGAGCAAAATAATAATTAAAGATTAGTAAAAAGATTATCACAATATTTATAAAACTCATCTTTAGTCATTGAAGAATTAATATACGAAATTAAAGAAGAAGTAGAGAGAAACTCCGGTAAATCAAGAAATTTGAGGAGTTTCTTTTTATTTTGTTTAGCATTAGTCGTGCCGCTGAGTTCAAGAGTAAACATATCAACACTTGTTAAAGGGTTATTAATCACAATCGGCTGAGAGCTGATATTTGCCTTTTTAAAAAGTTCAAGAAGAATGTCATCGTTAATTCCCTCTACGCCTATTTTGCCCTCCTTAGACGGTTCTTTTTTACGTTTTTCCTTACCGTATATATCCGGAATATATATATGTTTAATTTTATCTTTAGGGATAACGGAAGAAAGATAGTTTCTTATTTGAAAGCCGCTGTGGTCGGAATCGGTAATAACAATTAAACCACGCTCGTTTGCAAGTTTTTTAATAAATGCGAGCTTCTTCTTATCTTTATAAACCGAAAAGCCGTTCGTTTCGATAATCAGAGCATCAAGCAAATTTGAAAGCTTGATTTTATCATATTTTCCCTCAACAATAACGGCCTCTTTAACCTTAAGCATACTTAACTCCTCTTGCAGTCAGAATAAGCTTGATTATAAGTTCCTCTAATAGTAGTTTTTTATCAACAGCCGTGCTTTTCAATTTCACGTCTGTTTTTGAAATTTCGTCAAGAGATGTGCGAAGCTGTTCAAGTGAAAGATTGGCGCAGTCACGGGTAGCGTTTCTAAGTGCAAATTCCCTGCCTCTGTAATTATAGTATTTGGCAACATCGTCAAATCCGAATCCTGCACTTTTTGCGCACTTCACTCTATACATATCAACATAGACACCGCTAATTGCAGAAAGAATGATTATAGGCTCCTCCTTCATTTCAAAAAGAACATTTAAAACATCATAAGCCATGCCCGACTTTCCTGCAACAACATACTTTGACAAATCGTAAATACGGGCTTGCAGGCATTTTGTTGCCATATTGTCAATAATTTCCTTTGTTATTTCCCCGCCCTTAGCATAATAAGAAAGTTTATCAAGCTCGTTGAGCAGAATTTTCATATCATTGCCTGAAATAGATATAAGATATTTTGCCGTATCGTTTGACAAAACAGCGCCTCGTTTTTTCGCACCGCTTACAAGAAGTTTGGCAACATCGTTTTCACTCCTTTTTTGAAGTTCAACACAGTCGCCCGCCTTTTCAAATGCTTTAATAACCTTTTTAAATTTAGCGCTTTTAACGTCCGGCTCTATTGCATCAAACCAAAACACAAAAACGGTAGTATCGGGAGCGTCTTTTAAATATTCTTCAAGAAGTTTAATATCATTCGCCGATTTTTCAATAGGATAATCCTTAACCATTACAAAATTATATTCGCTCATCATAGGAAGCATTTGAGCATCCTTTAATATATCGTCAAGTTCGGTATCCTTGCCGTCAAAATAATGGAAATTAAACGCTTCAAAAGTTTTATCAACTATTTTATTTTTAAGTTCACTTGCATAATATTCCTTTAAATAACTTTCCTCGCCGTAAAGAAGATAAGCGTTTTTAAAATCGCCTGATTTAATTTCCTTTTTAAGTTCACTTTCATTAATTTTAGGCAAAACATCACTTCCTTATGCTGATAACTGTATCATCATTGTTATCATAAATATATTTTGTTTTTCTTTGATAGCAAAGTTTTTTGTTAATGACAACATATTTTTTATTAATCTCAATTTGAGCATTATTTACGTTTGCAAAAATAACGCCCGACTGATATTTTACATTAACCTGCTCGCATAAATCAATATCAAAATCATAATTATTTAAAAATTCTTTGTCGTTTTTTGCAAGTGACGATAATTTTTCATTGTCATAATTACAATTAACAAATAAAACACTTTCACTTTTCGAGCGAGAAAGACACTGCTTAACTTTGTAATAATCGCTAACATTATCGGCATCAACTACGATTACGGCACTGTTATTATAAATCACTACTGCATTTGTTGACGAAATATCAAGATAAGTATTAACACTGCTTTCATAAACTGATACAGCGCTTGATATAACGATCAAAGAAAATACAAGTGCGCAGGTTGGTTTAAATTTAACATTGTTTTTTATCAAAAGGCTTACACCGATAAATATAAGAAAAACTGCATAAGAAACAATAAAAACTTTATGGCTTATATCAAAAGTTAAAAAATATAATCGTTTAGAAAGAAATTCAGTAATTAAAAGCATAGTTTTAGCCGGAATATATGTCAAAAATGACAAAGCCATACCAAAATATTTTAAAAATCCAAAAAGTGCAATACCTAACGTTCCTATCATAGTAAGCTGTGCAAGCGGAATCAATAAAAGATTAGCTAAATATGATATAAAAGTAGTATTAGAGAAGAAAAGCCATATTGCCGGAAAGGTTGTTACCATAACGCTCAATGTAATAGTCAGTCCGTCATATATGTAACAACCAAATTTATTTAACTTTTCGGGTTTAATATTTTCATCAATTTTAGGCTTAACAACAAGCATTCCCAAAACAGATAAAACACTTAATACTGCACTTGGGTCGGTAACTGCGTAAGGATTAAAACAAAGCAAGGTTACCGCAAGACCGAGTGAATTAAGCGTATCCGCCTTTTTATTTTTAAGCCTTGCAAAGAGAAGAACGCAAATCATAATTGCACAACGAATAACCGATACAGAAAAGTCGGTCATTGCAACATAAAAAAGTAAAACAAGAACAGATAAAATCGTTCTTAAATTCCGTTTGACGCCCAAGTTTTTCAAAAGGACATAAAATCCCATACATATAACAGAAGTATGTAAACCCGAAACCGCCATAATATGAGAAGTACCGCAATCTGTAAAATATGAATAAGTTTCGTCGGAAAGTAAGCTTTTATCCCCGGTTAACAGAGCAAGCGACAATGCGCCGGTATCATTTTTCAAATGAAGTGTAATCGTATTTTTAATATAGTCACGTGCCTTGAGAATATAATAATTAATCGGCTTGTCATTATTGTTTAGCGGTATCGGTACGGTATCAAGTGAGGCAAAAATATATCTGCCGTCGGCAAAAGCACCGTAGGAGCTGAAAGCGTCGCTGTATGATTTTGAATATTTAATTACAAACAGCAAATCGTCGTAATAATCTGCGTCAATTTCGTATTCGCTGTAAAGCTTAAGCTTAATATTTTGAGGTGCACCCGGATAATCTATAGATTTTGTTTTAACCGTATAAATATACTCACCGTCATTAACTTGCACATTGTCAACAATATGAAATACTGTTTTAACTTCTTGATTGTCAAGTAGCATTTGCCCCTCAACATTAGAATAGTTTGCCATAAAAATAAGACAGGCTAACAGTGCCGCACCGAAAACACACAGTGCGACTCTTGCCTGTCTAAGCTTTGTAACAAGCAGCGATACCACAAACAGTACCGCTGCCAAGACAAATAATATTTTATAGAACATGCCGCCGATAATATTTATCAGCAGCAATGCTGTTGCCATTGAAAATCCCACAAAAGCGAGGGGCCTTTTCATATTATTAATCCTTTCTGCCGATAGGAGTAATTACAAACGAATATTCCTGTTTCTGTCCCTTAGGCATAGTGTAAGGTTCTCTTACAAATGCTTGACCCGGAAGATCACCGCCTACACCAAGCTGTCTGTGGTCGATATTAACGGTGGTTATATCTTCGTAAGGAATATCATTAATATGAGTTGCCTTTTCAAGTCCGTCGGTTGTGTAGTGATAAGCCGAGAAATTGATAGGGTTATCATAATAAGCGTTGACCTTGATTCCAAAGCCATTTTTATCTGTAAGAGTGAAATATCTTACATCGCATCTGTTAGATGATTCCTGCGGGCGCATATAGCGATATTCAAAATCAGTCACACTTGATTTATAAAGGTCAATCTTAGAACCGAGTTTTCTGTCAATATAGGTTGGCTTTGGACCTCTGCCGTACCATGTAATATATTCCATCGACTTATCCATAGTCATTTGATAACCAAAACGAAGCATACCCTTTGTTGGAACTGCACTGTGGAATACGTATAATCTGCCGTCAGGATAAACCCTATAGGTTGCAACTGACTTTTTAAGTCCTGCGGTTGAAAACGCAATATGAATTTCAACAGCATTATTATTTTTAATCACTTCTGTTTTATCTGCTCTTGTATGGTGTGTTGCACGCTGCCAAGCATAAAACGGGTGGAACTTAGCCCACTGAGGAGTGAAGTTCAAAAAGTCGATATCATTATCGGTAAGCGCTCTGAAATAGTTAGGCATAAGAGGTGCTTTAAGAAGTTCTTTACCTTCAATCTTATAGCTTACTATCTTGCCGTCATCAACAATAACCTCAAGATTATCGCCCTTAACAGTTACCCTTTTACCGTTAATATCAAAATCAAGGTTACCGTCAGCATTATCGTCTTTTGGTTGCGGCATCGCATTAATAATAAACTGTTCAAACGCAATTTCATAATCCTTTTCAATGCCTAATGACTCTTTAGTCGTTTCAAAAGAAACAGTTAAAATAACCTCTTTATCCTTAGGAAGTTTTGAAGAATCGAAGTCAATTTTAATATTACATTCTTCGAGAGGAGCACACTCAATTTTGCCGAGTTCGCCTGACAAAACTTTTTCGCCCTCCGCTTTAATTACCCATTTGCAATTAAAATCCGAAAGATTTGTGAAAAGGAATTTATTTTTAAGCTTAAATTCACCGATTGAAGCGTCAACAGCAGTAATACCGATGTTTTGATAGCCGTGCTTAACCTCAACAATCTGAGGATGCGGTTTTCTGTCGGCACCGATAATTCCGTTTGCGCAGAAATAAACATTACTTCCCGTCATAGCGGTTGTGTTTGGAATATCAATAAGCTTATGAGGCTCCTGACCTTGAAAATCGGTACCGTAAAGATAATTATCGTTACCGTTTTCATCCTTAACGTGGAGTGCCTGGTCAACAAAATCCCAAATAAAACCGACACACATATTGTCGTACTTTTCAAAATCGTCAATATACTCCTGGAAATTTCCGAGGGAATTTTCCATACTGTGTGCATATTCACAAAGGACAACGGGCTTGCCTTCATACATTTCAGCCTTAATCGGCTTACTGTCTGCTGCAAGCTGATTGGCAATATTATCATAAAGAGAGATAGTTATAGGTTGCTTATTACCGAGTTTTTCCATAATATCCTTAGTCGGATACATACGTGAAATAACATCACTCTTAGTTAAATCAAAATCGCCTTCATAATGGAATTGGCGTGAATTATCAAGCGCCAATGCAGCTTTTTTCATTTCCATAAAATTACTGCCGTCGCCTGCTTCGTTACCGAGTGACCACATAAATACACAAGGATTGTTTCTGTCTCTCAACACCATTCTTTGCATACGGTCAACAACAGCGCCGGTCCAAACGGGGTTAGAACCCGGAACGCCCTTACGTCTTACACCGTGGGTTTCGACTTCACATTCATCCATAACATAAAAGCCGTATTTGTTACACATATCATAAAAATAAGGGTCATCCGGATAATGAGAAGTACGGATAGAGTTAATATTATTTTGCTTCATAATATCAAGGTCCTGAGTATATATTTCTCTCGGAACCGCCCAGCCGTTATCACAGTCAAAATCGTGGCGATTTACGCCCTTAATCATTAAAGGCATACCGTTGTAGTAAATTTTCTCGCCTTTAATTTCCACCTTTTTAAATCCAACTTTATATGTCTTAACACAAATAATCTTGCCGTCAAGCTCAATTGTCATAACTAATGTGTAAAGATTAGGCGTTTCGGCAGACCACTTTTCAGGCGCTTTAACAGTTTCTTTAAAAGTAACTGCTTCATTGCCTCCTGAAAGTTCTGTTTCTTTTGTGCCAAGCAATATTTCCTCATTGTTTGAATCAATAAGCTTAGCAGATGCCGTCATTTTACCCCTAACGTTATTATAATTATTTATATACATATTAAGAGTAACATTTGAATCTGTATATGAATCGTCAAAATCAGTTTTAAAATAAAAATCTCTAAGACAAAGCTTAGGTTCTGCAAATAAGTAAACTTCTCTGTAAATGCCGCAAAGCCACCACATATCCTGGTCCTCAAGATACGAGCCGTCTGAATAACGATAAAGCTTAGCAGTAATAATATTTTCGCCCGGTTTGAGCACTTTGGTAACGTTAAATTCGTGCGGTGTCATTGAGCCTTGGGAATAGCCTACAAATTCACCGTTTACATAAACCTCAAGTGCGCTCTTAGCGGCGCCAAAATGAAGAAATATTTCTCTGCCATTGAAATTTTCGTTAAGAGTAAACGATTTTCTGTAAAAACCGATTTCCTGCATATCGTGGTCAATTGACGGAATTTTTCCTTTTGAACGACTGAAAGCCTTAGGAAATGTACTTGCATAATAGTAAGGAACTGAATATCCCTGTGTTTGCCAAACCGACGGAACGTTAATTTCATCCCAATGAGAATCATCAAATGACGTAAGTTGGAAATTTTCAGGTTGATTTTTAAGTCCTCTTTGCCAATAAAATTTCCATTTACCGTTAAGCGATTGCTTATAATTGCTTTCTTTTGCAGAGAGTGCGTCCTTTTCACTGTCAAACGGCATCATAATAGCGTGGCCGACATTGAGTGCGTTAAGGTCAAGCTTAATTGTTGAAAGCTTAGAGTCAGCATTCATTGAATCTTTAGCTGTAAGAGTAAGAACACCTTTCTTAAGCTCATAGGTAAGAGCAATCTTGCTTGCTACCTTGCCATCGCTTCCCTTAATATCAAGAGATGTTGAAGCCTTTGCAATTGTGATATTGCTAAGGTCAATCTTTCCTTCATTAAGGAATACGTTGAGAACACTGTTGAGAGGACGAAGAATTGCAACGAGTGCATGTACGAAGCCCTGCTCAGCCTTTGCGGAGCCATCCTTGAAGCCCCAGTTGATTGTTTTAACCTTCTTCCAGCTCTTAACCTTCTTGAGGGTTTTAGCTGCTGAAGAATAAGTTTTACCATAGCTCTTATCCATAAGTAAGCCTGCAACGCCCTTAGGTGAAACAGTAATGCCTGCCATATTGAGATAAGGTGAAATAGTCTTTTTGTCAAGTGCACCATAAAGTGCCTTAGCAAGTGAAGTGAGGTTAGCGTTTGTAAATACCAAACCGCTTACAACACCCTTAAGATTTGATGCGTCAACTACGCCAAAGTTAGTGAGAAGAGCCATAACTGCGTCAACTGCACTGTCAAGCTGGGTGATAGCTGATTCGGCATCATAAGAAGAAATACCGTCAGGGTACTTGAACTTTAATGAAGTTCCCTTGTATTTGCTGTAAGCCCAATAAACTTCTGTAGGTGACTGTGTGAAGTCGAGAAGCTTGCCTACAATCTTAAGAAGTCCCATACCGTCAAGCTTACCTGTTTCGATATACTTGATGAGCTTCTTAACGCCTGAGCTTACCTTGTTGTTGCCCATAATCAAACCGATGATTGTGGAAAGGTTATTATTTGTCTTTACAAATTCAACAACATAATCGAGTACGTATACAAGTGTTTGAGCAGGAGTTGTTGTCTTGCCAAGCTTGTTCCAATTAATGTTGTTAAGTTTAATACCTGTCTTTGCAAGAAGGGTATTAATAATAGGAATAATGTTGTTGCCTGAAAGAGCATAGCCCTTAACCTTAAGTCCAAGCTCTTGCTTGTCGTTAACTGTGATTAAATCACCGAACGTCTTAGAAACGATACCTTCAAGCAGCGCTGCAAGTGACGGTGATGCGGCACCAAGCTTATCACTCTTAATCTTAAGAATGTTGGCTGCGCCGTTGAGCTCGTTTGCAATAGCCTTAACTGCGCTTGAAACAACAGAAGCAAGTGTAGGAGTTGTTGTATCGTCTAATACAACGCCGATAGCCGACACAAGATTGAGCAATGTTGTTGCAGGCTTTTCAAGGAACTTGTCAAGAAGTGAAACTATTGGATTAACAATACCTGTGAATACTTCGTCACGGTATGGATTGCTCTTATCTGCAAACTTAGTAGGAGTATCAACTGTGATGCCTGTCTTTTGAGCTATTGTATTAAGAACAGGGTAGAGAGCATTTTCATAAATGCCTGTATCAATAAGAACTACGCCGAGGATAGAGGTGAGAAGTCTGAGTGAGGTTGAAAGACCTGTCATAAATTCATCTCTGTTGCCTGCTGTGATGCCCCAATTAATGCTTACGTTAAGAGTACCGTTGTCATTAACTGCGTCACTCCAACTGTCAAGCTTAGAAAGCTTCTTGCTTGCGTTCTTAATGCCTGTGTCCTTAATTCTTACAGATAATGAGTCAGGAGAAATAAGTCCGTTGACTGCTTCACTGATAAGATTGTATTTTGCTGTCACGTCGGCAGTACCATTATTATATGTATAAGAGTATGCATACTTGTCTGTAAGTCCTGCAACAAGTGTTTCGACGAGAGCATAGGTTCTTACTACTACTGTTGTAAGACCTTCGTTTGTGTAGATATCCTTAGGATTAACGTTACCATTTGAATTAGGAGTACGTGCATCCTCGCCATTAAGATAATATAAATAGGTATTAAGTAAATCAATTGTTGCGTTTGATGCATTTGCACCAATGTAATTTGAAAGTAATGAAATTACGCCGACAATAATGTTACTTGTTTTGTTGATTGAATAGCCGTTTACGCTTGAATCCGTAAGGAGAGATGACAATGTTTTATCAAGCTTAGCTATTGTGTTATCAACGTTCTTCATATCGCTGCTCTTATGTGCTGAAATATCAACTGAAGAGTTAGGAGTTGCAACTGCCTGTGTAGTGGCAGGTGATGAAGAATTATTGTTATTGTTATTATTGTTGTTATTGTTGTTATTTGACTTGAATGAATTGATAAGCGCCTTAACAACGTCAACAAGCTTGCTTACATTAGTAATAAGGAAGTAAGCGTTATCTCTGTCAAGACCTACAAATCCGCTTGATTGCGGTTCAAATGTGAAGCTGTACTTGCTGTCACGTGTAATCTGGAAGATACTGTTGAAAAGGTCTGTAAGAGCACTTGTTTCGGTGAAACCGCCTACTGAATTGAGAAGACCTGTGATAATAGGAAGGTTCTTTTCAAATTCACTGCCCTTAGAGCTTATTACGTTGTTTACAAGACCGAGAATAGCGTCAAGCCAATCCTCTACGAATACACCTACAAAGCAGTCAAAAATCTTTGTCGGGTTTGGATTAGCGGCAAAATCCTTGAACTCTGTCATCTTAGAGTTGCTTACTGCGCCGTTTGAATCCTTAACAATCTTGCCCTTGTAGCAATATGTCCATGCATCCTTGCTTACGCCGTATTTGTCAGCTGCAAGGTTTTCCATAATGTCAAAGAGCTGAGGAATTGCAACCATAAGGTTGTTAAGACCTGAGTTGATGACTTTTCCTCCGTCATCATGGCCCTTAACCTGGTCTCTGTACTT
>ENA-OOYR01001375-OOYR01001375.1-human-gut-metagenome-genome-assembly--contig:-NODE-1375-length-10596-cov-1.785599_pt1 | contig 10596 bp, 8 predicted proteins | sample MGYA00241701_ERZ501374 | MGnify/ENA primary metagenome ERZ501374 (study PRJEB25962, sample SAMEA2042655) | human gut metagenome | biome: human gut; feature: human-associated habitat; material: faeces...
GCAGAGGGAACGCTCCCGCCGCTGGAGCCAGAGAAGGGTAAGAAGAAAGGCGGGGAGAAAGCGAGATGAGCATGTAGCGACAAGAAAAAAGCACCACCAGGTATACAGCAATCAGCATGCCTGATGGTGCTTTTTGAAAAGCGCGAGATAACAGTCTAAATAGAGTTTTAATTGAGCCTAACAATTAGAGCGTTCCATCAATCGTAACAACATTTCTAAGCTGAATATTATGATGGAGGAAATTCTTATAATCGAGTTGCTGCGCAACCTCATCATAAACAGGGGCCTTTCCGTTTGGGTCCCTGATAGTCAGGAGAAGGCAGTATTCTTGCGACAGTTGATAGTTTCGGGCGCGAGCATCTTGCTCAATGAAGTCTCTATAGAGTCCCTCAATCTTCAGATACCACTTTCTGTCGCCGCGCAAATAACGTTGCCTGTTCGATGTAGTCATTTCAGATAAATCAATGGCATACTTTTTTACGGGGTGGAATTTCTTTCCGTACTTTACAAGTGTACACTCTCGTTCAAAACCAGTGAAAGGATGTGCTCCTTTTACACGTGCACTATATAGACTCTCAAGCAAAATGTTCTGAGGCTCTTCTAACCCCTTTGGATTCTTGATACCCTTTTTCGATGTATCGCGATCAGTTTCGATTTCATAGGTACCAAAGAGAATGTCAATATTAGATTGGCAGTACTCTCCAGCTTGCTTATCGTCCAGCAAAGATTTTGTAACCAAAGTGACTATAATCTGACCAACGAAATTTCCATCTTTATCCACCAAACTTTCAGGAAATGGAAAATCGAACATCTCGATAAAACTTCCTTTTTCGAGTGTGTCTCTCAGAATCAGAGTAATTTCATCTTCTGAATTATAAAGCATCTCTTGGACACTTGAAGGCGCACCAAATCCCATTTGAGTTACTTTATCGGTCATTGACATGGAATTGTTAGCAGGATACTTGGCATTATGAATCAAAAGAGCCCGAATCAATAATGGATCAAATTCCTCTTTGACCAAATGGGTTAATTCTGCAGCCATACGAGAAACCCAAGGCGTAGAGAAGCTTGTTCCGACATTGTAGGCAGGGGTGCCATCAATCGAGAAAGATTTGATTCCTGTTTTTTCGAGTTTACCAGCATTCATACCGGCGTTTCCGCCATAAAACACAACATCAGGTTTTACAATACTGCCTGGTCCCGGGCCAATCCTTGTGAAGGGGGAAGGTGCATCTACTTCCGCGTAGTCATAAGGCCCTTTTGCATGTGCTAAAGAGCCGACTACAACAGAGCGAACGGAATCAGCCGATTGGGCAATTCTACTTTTTGGCAACTGTCGAGTAAAGTTGGTACAATTACCTGCAGATTTAATAATGAGAACATTGTTTTCGTCTTGAATATTATCAAGCGCCATTCCAAAATCAGAAAAATCATCCAGACTTGATTCAATACTTGTTCCAAGAGAAAGATTCCACACTTTAATGTGCCGGTTTCGTTCTACAGCCTCTCGAATGTGCTCAACAAGATCATCTACATAGATAGTTTGCTTAGAACTATCGGGATATACTGCTGCATCAAAGAGATGGACACCCGGCAACATCGTGGTTGATAATCCATTTAGTTCATCACCGTACTCGATAATTCCTGATACAAAACTACCGTGTGAAGGATCTTTGTATTGATCGGGATAGCTGGTGAATGAATCTGCCGTTTTCCACGCACTCAAATAAGGATTATCTGCAATTCCGGTATCCAAAATACCAACAACAGGATATTCTATACCTTCAATTGGAGCCTTCGCTACGATTGTTGTAGGTGATGTGAGGGTGTCGAGAGTTACAGAAATGGGAAGCATTTTCTCAACAGTGTAGATTCCTTCAAAATCTTCTAACAAGTTCAGTTGTTCCATGCTATCGATACAAACTCTATACACCGTCATATCAGGTGTAAATTTTGTTTTTTGTTCAATAGCGATTCCAGCAGCTGCACACTGTTGCTCGAAAACTATTTTCGTTGCGCAATTTAAATCATAATTATTATAGTTTATCAGCCGGACTTTATAATAACGGATGCTTGCATCGAATTTGTCTACTGCGGGATAGAATGGTTCGATATCTACAATCGAGGAAATCAGTTTCGCACGGGTCTCAGTGTCAGAAAGCGCGCGGTCAATGGTTTCTAAAGTTGATTCACTTGAAACCATCGTAAGCAGACAACGATTTCCAGCGAATCCAAGAACATTGCTACCGTTTTCGTCTATATATAACCCCGTAATTTCGCTGCGATGGGATTTCGCAATTGCCTTTTCTTCCAAGGTGGTACATACCACCAGAGGCAGTTTCTTCTCCTGGCTCTGCCGTTCGCGGAAAACTGTAATGACATCACCCACACTACTGGTTAGGGCAGAAGACTTAGCAGTCAGGGCATCGCCTGTTAAAACCCAACTTGGAGGAGCAGAATTGCCTCCCCCTTCAGTAGAACGATCATCATAGTCTTTTCGTTTCTCGAAAAACTGAATTGGTAAATGTTTCTTTGCCATTATTGCTCATCCCCTTTCAAGCCAATACAATTACGTACTTGACGTACTGAAATTCCAAAATATTCAGCAATTGTTCGTTGGGCAATTCCGCATTTCAAAAGGTAATGAATTAATTCGGGCCTTTCCATATTGCCGTGCCGTTTAAACAAAAGAATTTCTATCAAAAAATCAATAGCACTTACATCATTTTGGTTTAATATTAGTTTTTGTTTTACAACGTTTTGTCCGAGAACCTGAATGTCCGAATATGACAATCCCTGCATCTGTTTAAAGATAGTTTTCATATGCTTATCTGCAATATCATCAGTGTTCAGCGTCGCTGTAATTTTAGAGAAATAAAGCTGAATCTCAGTAATTGCAGGTTTCGGAACTTCGATAACGGTTTGAAATCTTCGCCAAATAGCATCATCAAGCAATTCTTGGTGATTAGTGGCTGCAATCAACACCCCGTGTTGACAATAGGTATCCATATTTTGCAACAGGCTATTTACGACCCGCTTTAATTCGCCTAATTCGTGCTGGTCATCTCGCGCTTTTGCAATTGCATCAAACTCATCCAAAAAAAGAACACATGGCTGTCGATTTGCAAAGTCGAATACCCGCCTTAAGTTTTTTGCAGTATTTCCTAACAAAGAAGAAATCAATGCGTCCAATCTGGCGGTTACAAGTGGTAACCCTAAACGATGCGCAAGATAATATGCTATACTGGTTTTTCCGCATCCCGGAGGGCCATACAGAAGCAGAGACATATTAAACGGCATCCCCATGTTGTCTAATTTATCCTTGATCTTAATTGTGTTTTCAAAGTCTATTAATCGAGCCTGTATAGCTGGCGATAGGATAATTTCAGGCTGAGCTGGACAATAGTCAATGTCTACAATTCCCATGCGACTCTCTTGATCTACCGGAGGTGCGACAAGTGCATCGGTCATAGCAGATCCATTGTTTTTTTTTGCAAGAAGTGAGTCTATTCGTTTGCTTGATTTTAGATCACCATCATCGGCCAATTTCTTAGATAAAAGCAAAGCATAATTCTTGACTTTATCTTTGTCCCGGTCTAAGCCAGCTTCAATAATTCTTAATATTTCAGAATAAAACATTTGAGTACCCTCCTGTGCGTATTATTTTAACACATGCACGAAACAAAGTCAATATAAATCGTACCAAAATGCAAAAAAATCGTAACAAAATACGCGGAACTGTATCAAATTGGTTGAAATCGTCATGTTGACTCTTAGAAAAAGTAAAGTGCGGATTCCCGGGGCAAAGTCCGGGGATCCGCACTTTACTAAACTCTATTATCACAGATGTTAACGCAAAAAGTGCGCCGCAATAAACAAGGAATAAGCAAAAGCCTCTGAAATCAACCGATTTCAGAAGCTTTTGCATTGGGGTGCATATTTCCGCCCAAGGGGTTCACTCCTGGGCGTTAAGGGGGGGATTGGGGACTTGGGATGTTCACCATCAGAGTTAAGGTTCGATAATGCCGTCATAGTCGTCTTCGTCGGTATGAATCTCATGCGAGCAATTAGAACAGCTCCAACAGTCGCCATCCCAATACATGATTCCATTACATTCGGGGCAATCCTTGTACTTTTCGGCCTCCGGTTCAATTTCGCCAGAACAGTAAGGGCAGTGTGTGTACTCCGATTCATCATACACCTTGTCACAGTTAGGCACATCTGCATTATTTTCACCTCCTTCATTATGCGTATTTTCTGTATCGCTGGTACAGGTGTTACAGGAGGGAGATGAAACGATTTCTACCTCCGTAGAGGCTGCGGACTTAAATCCATCCAGAATTTCCTTGCCGTCTGCTTCATGCGCACGCTGGGCGGCCTTAACTTTGTGTTTGTCATACAGATAGTACCCGGTGCCGAATAGTACGGGAATGGCCAGCCCGATAGTCGTGCCTTTAAGCAGACCGCTTTTTTCTCCGATTTGTTTGCCGACTTGGTACCCTTCATATCTTCCTTCATCGAGAAAATAGGTCGCGATTTTCTTTACGCCTGTCTGCATGTCCCCGCCGATGTTTTTTAGTGCCTGTGTAATGTCTGGCGCGCTCTTACCGGTTGTCTCCATCAGATCATAAATCTCAGCTGTAGTATTCATCTTGGTGCCTCCGTTCATATGGTTTTAGGATAGGCATTTTCTCACCTTGCCCAGGGTGGCTCCTTTGTGGCAGAAGGGGCAGTGGAAGATTTGAAAGGAGAGGTGAATGCCACAGAGTTTAGGTTTGTTCCGGCGTGTCGAAATTTTTGCAGTAATGCCTGAATGCTGCAGACACATACTTTCCGGCACCCTTACCGTGAGTTGCCTTATCAAAGAACCCATAGTAGCCTGGGTCGGCATAAAGTTGGACCGATTGCCGCATAAGCTCCTTCGGGGAAATGAACGATTGGTTGTAGAGTTTTGCGTAAAAGTTATAAATTTTATCAACAACGGACTGTACCTCGTACGACCACGGCTTGTATTTTTGCTTGCCGAAGGAAACAATTTCCTCAAGAGCATCGTTTAAGACTTTGTCGGGGCCTTTGTCGATATTATCTTCAATGTACTTGTTAACCGCTTGCTGGATAAATTCTGCCGCCCCCGGAAGCTTATACTCGGCTTCGATTTCTTCGGCACCTTTGCTCCCAGGTGCTATTAGGAATGAGGCAATCATCAGTCCAGAGACCGCATTGGACAACAAGGGACTCGCGAGCTCGTGGAATGCCTGAACAGCCGTCTGAACAGGATCTTCATCATAAGCCAGACCGTTCTTATAAAGGTCAAGTACGCTTTCAAATGCCTCAAACATATGCTCAAATTCTTCGTCCGTGATGGGGCAATCTCCGGGTTTGGTTTCATCATTTGCAAATTGCCGAGTCACGGCTCCCAGGACCCCAAAGGTGTCGTTGAAGGTGGCACCCATCATAGCGGCTTGTGAATGAAGCGCCTTTGGAGTAAGGCCAGTTTCCTTCATGAGATTGGCAATATTGATAAGGTTATCAATCTCCTGCCTTTTTTGCTCCAACTGCTTTACTTGAGTCTCGAGCGTTGTTGAAAAATCGTAGCAAGGGTCATCAAAGACAGTCTTTATCGCCTTCTTGTCATAACCCAGTTCTCTATAAAAACGGATCTGCCACAAGCGGTCAATGGCATCGTCGTCATACATCAGGTAGCCGTATTTGTTTCTTTCAGTTGGTTTAATGGCTACTCCATATTTCTCATATTCTTGAATCATACGAACAGTTAGACCAACGATATCAGCTGCTTTGGTTACTGTTTTCATCACCAACACCTCCCTACAATTAGAGACTAAGACACCACGAGCCGTGTTGTCAACAACTAATTTTATTTTCTTCAAAAAAATTGAACTGTGCGCTGTTTTGTTTAGCAGCGCACAGCTTTAGTTGATTATCCCCCAAAGTTGCGTTACATAGGAAGTTAGTCCACTGAACCCAGGTCGGTAGACGCATGTGTGCCAAAAGCAAAAAGAAAACCGTCAAAGAAACTGCTCCTTGACGGCTTATAATATATCCTCGGAAACCATTGGGTTGAAAGTGCTTGAAAGGAAATAAACAAGGACGGTTATTCTATCAAAATAACCGTCCTTTGGTCCGAGTGGAGCGATTCGAACGCTCGGCCCCGTGATCCCAAACCTATGTCTGAACCTTCAGCGAGGACTCTTATGCCCTCTTTGGCGCTTTCTGTCGCTCCAACAGTTCCTCTTTGGAACTCTATTGGCCTGTTTATTTCAGCCACCGCTTTCGGCTTTTGGGATTTGTGTGGGATTGAATTCTGTATATTAAAAGTGCTTCCGACCGGGATTGGCTCTGGTGGCGGGCGTTTTTTGCTGCAGAGAGCAGCTCAGAAACTGCGCCGCATAAACAAAGAAATAAGCGCAATGACAAAGAAACAGCAGGCTGACTTGGATGATAGCCAGCCTGCTGAGCGAAGATGATTATTCGATGTTTTGCCTTTCGGCAGCAATACGTGTTCTTTTTCCTGAGAATGCAATGCCGATTTTTATAATTGACGTAACATTCATTGCCTGCAAATCAACGCTGTATGCACGGTCGTTAATCTGTTGCAAGGCAACATTAGCAAGGTCTTCAAGCTGTGTTTCAGAGCGGTCTTTTCCGGCCTTTAATTCAATCAGAATACCAGGAAGCCGCTTATTCAAAGGAAGCATCTGAATATCAAATCGTCCATCACCAGCTTCGCGATTGGAGGTAATGCGATAGCTGTTGTCCATCACAGCGCACATACCCAATATCAGACCATGGTAAAATGTTTCGTCGGCAGCATCGTGGAAACTTATTGTTTGGAGCAGGAACTTTTCCAAGGCTTTTTGCAGTGATTCGATATCTGCCTTGTAGATAGCTTCCTGAATAGCAATAGCAGCAGAACGAGGAATAATATTCTCAAGCTGAGAGAGGATCTCCTTGCTGTAGACGAAAGAAATCTCTTTGTTGGGCAGAGCCACTTCACACATATAATCCTCGCCATAAGACTGGTCACAGCTCACGGCTTTCAAGTAACCAGCTACAAGCAGAAAGCTGTAAACAGAGGACGGATCATTCTGGATTTGCGGATAAATGACACCCGTGTCAATGTGCGTAACAAAGGACTCGCCCTTCATCAACAGCTCCAGACGTTCCATAATATCCGGTGTTGCAGAAGCCAGCACCTCACGGATGACGTCATTGCTTCCGGTAGACTGCCAGAATGCTTTGGGACGGCAGTTATTGTTGAAGTATCCAATAACAGACCAGGGATTAAAAATCTCGGTATTGCCGAAGCGGTACCCATCATACCAATCGCAGAGCTCCTGATACTTATCAGATGCGCTGTAGTATTCTGCCATTTCACGCACTTCGTCCGAGGTGAAACCGAAATACTCGCTATAACGTTCATCCAAGATGGAGTTGATTTTCAGGTTGTTCAGGCCGCTGAAGATACTCTCCTTTGCAACACGCAGGATGCCGGTCAGGAAACCATAGCTCAGATGCGGATTGTCCTTCAGGCCACCGGAGAACAGATTGCGCATAAATCCAATGACAGTATCATAGAAACCGTTCACATGTCCCTGCTGGATGGGAGTATCGTATTCGTCAATGATGACGATGGGGGCAACATCATGGTGCTTATGAAGCAGCAGCGTCAATGTCCGCAGGGACATTTGATAATCCACTTCATCAGCAGCTTCTGTTGCGAGAATGGAGTATTCCTCTTTTTCGTAATTACTGAGCGCAGAACTGGAGGCCAATTCATCGTGACGGCGGAATTCCTGCGCGATCAGCTTTTGGAGCGTCTGATAGGTTTCTTCCCAAGAAGTATATTTCACGTCCTTAAAAGACAGGAAAATCACAGGATACTTTCTGTGATGGGCGCGGTAGGATTCCCCGCAAAACCAGATTTTCTTATCTCTGAAGTAAACGGAAGTGTCCTCGGTCGTCTTTTCGAAGAATGTGCGGAGCATGTCCATGTTCAGCGTCTTGCCAAAACGTCTGGGACGGGTGAACAGGGATACCTTGGGGCGCTCATCCAGAAATTCCTTGATCATCAGGGTCTTGTCCACATAGTAGTAGTTCTTGCAGGCATCCCGGTAATCAGACACACCAATAGGCAAGGGCTTGCGTGCGGATGACACTGCGGGCTTCCCAGCACTCCGGCGGCTGCGCTTATCCATCGGCTTATGAGTACCGTCCGGGATAAACCACTGCCTGCCCTTCTTATATGCGCCGGAGATACGTCCGGTTTTGCAAAGCTCATTGACCCGCCGTTCAGTAATGCCCCAAGCGGCAGCTGCTTCTTTGATCGTCATATTGGAACACCTCCATTGCAGTTCGTCAAGAACATTATAACCACTATTCCGAATAAAATCAACTGTATTATTCCGAATGATAACGGCATTATTTGGAACAGCTTTGTTCTGCGGATATTCTGTTCTTTTTAGTAGCTATTTCCTGCTTTCTGTGATATTGTTCGTTTGCCAAAAGGAGGCGATGATATGCAGAAAGAAAACAAGCTGACGGTCGGGCAATGGTGCGACTACTGGTTCACCGCGAACCGACGCAAATGGAACGGCAACACCGAGGGCGGGTACCGCAATCTGATTTACAGCCACATCCTCCCCGGTATCGGGAGTGTGGCACTCTCTGACCTGACGGAGCAGGAGGTAACGGATTTCTACAACAGCCTGCGAAGCCAGGGACTCGGCGCCAGAAGCGTCTGGTGTGTCCACCTGCTCCTGCGCCGGTGTATGGATGAAGCGGCACAGGACCAACTCATTCCCTACAACCCGGTGCGGCTCTGCCGGGAGCCCAAGGCAGAGGAATACAAAACAGCCCCTCTGCGATTGGGGCAGCTCCAGCGTTACCTGAACGCGGCAGAACAGCTCGGTGTACTCCCCATCATCTATACAGGACTTTCAAGCGGCCTGCGGCAATGTGAACTGATCACCTTGTCGTGGGCCGATTTTCATGTCCGCTACAGGTACATCCTCAGAGGACAGCGCCTGCTGACGCTCAATGACAAGGCGGTATACTTTCTGGAACAGATACCGGAAACCAACTCGCCTCATGTGTTCCTCAATGCCAAGACCGGTGTGCCATACCAGCTCCACGAGTTCTACTATCTGCACAAGACGATTCTGAAACAGGCAAGGCTCCCGTGGGTGTCCTTTCGGGATCTGCAGCGCCAGTGCATGGAGGTGGGAATATGACGCTTCGGGAATACATCATCTTCTGGCAGGAAACCTACGACAGCCACCAAAGCAGGCCGACCACCTATGCGGCACACAACTATGTGTTCAAAACCCACATTCTCCCCGGCTTGGGAGATATACCGCTCTCTGAATTGACATCGGAGATGGTCGGAGAATTTTTGGAGGAGCGGCGGCGCTTCGGCAATCATCGACCCGGCAGCTCTGGTCTGGGCGAAAAAACCATGCGGCACATCCACCGCCTGCTGCAGCAATGCTTGGATCAAGCCATACGGGACGGTCTCCTGACAGAGAATCCCGCCAAGGCGTTCCACTACCGCAAGTCCATGACGGTAAAAGCGAATATCATGACGCCTCTGGAGATGGAGGACTATCTGGACGCTGCCGAGCAATTGGGCTACCTCCCCATGTTCATGTTGGCGCTGACGACAGGCCTACGCCAAGGCGAGCTAATCGCCCTGAAATGGAGCGACCTTGATATCGAAAGTCGGACGCTGACCGTTGCGGAAAAACGTGCCGTGGTACGGCGTGAGCTGGTGGAGTACGGTAGCCAGACGAGGTCAATAAGGCTGACCCCGGAGGTGGTCGACCTTCTCATCATGGAGCGCAGCAAGCACCCCAGCAGCCCACTCATGTTTATGCACCCGGCCACACTGAAACCCTACTCGCCGCAGATGGTGCGCCGGATGCACAATGAGATCATAAAGGAAGCAGGAATCGACCATATCCGATTCACGGATCTCCGCCATACCTGCGCCATCCTTGCTCTAAAGAACGGCATGGATACCAAGGAACTGGCGCAGATGCTTGGGCACTACCGCCCCACGATCACCTGGCAGAGCTATGAACCCTATCTTCCCCACAAGGTACAAAAGGACGAAGATATGCCAAATGAAGCCACTCAGCACGAGCTGCAGCAGGCGGCAAATATTCTGGATAATCTTCTGAAGTTCTGATAGCTATTCCGCAAAAGGTGAGTTGTCCACAGAACTCAATCATTTTACATCCAAAGAGGAGGAAACAAAATGAAAAAGAGAATCATCGTTACCGCGGCGATTACCGCCTGTCTGGCCCTGTGCGCCGCCATGTGGCCGCAGGCCGAAACGGTCGGGGAAACACCCACACCGAGCGAAACGACCGCCGTGATCGCTCCACAGCCGACGCTTCCGGAAGCCGAGAAACCGGTGCTGCCAGTGGTAACAGAAAAGAAAGAAACGGAAATGCCGGAAACTAAATCAGCCCCGGAAACAACCACTGAGGAGCTACCCGTCCCTGCACCGGAAATAGAAGATGAACCCGTGGCAGAACAGAAATCTGCACCTCCTATGCAGACAGATCCCACCCC
>ENA-OOYR01001377-OOYR01001377.1-human-gut-metagenome-genome-assembly--contig:-NODE-1377-length-10589-cov-11.836719_pt1 | contig 10589 bp, 10 predicted proteins | sample MGYA00241701_ERZ501374 | MGnify/ENA primary metagenome ERZ501374 (study PRJEB25962, sample SAMEA2042655) | human gut metagenome | biome: human gut; feature: human-associated habitat; material: faeces...
GGGGACATTCAACCCCTCATAGCCTGATGTTATGTCTTTTCAACGATTGGTGCAAACAATCATTCTCAAACATTTTCTTCCGGAGTTACTGGTGTTTCTGGTGTGTCTGTCCATTCATCTACTTCAACAACTTTGAACTGAATTATCTGTTCTTCCAAATCCTGGTCAATCGTGCTACCGTTGATTTCTACTGTATAGTTATATTTGAAACCTTCAGTCCACTGGTTCTGTTCTGTGCCGCTAACATTGCCTTTATATGTCAAATCTCCTTTGAACTTACTTGTTCCTAATGATACTCCTGCTGCATCAGAGAAAGTTGCGGTAAAGGTTACTTCCAGATTTTCGTTGCTTTGTGGAATGACAAAGCAGGTCGTAGTGTGGGTATTGTCCTTAAAATCTTCGGCAATATCCTCTAATGTTCCGAAATCATAGTCCTCTGTTGAAACATTTTGAGTAGTCCAATTGATATTTGGTTTCCCGCTTTCTTTATAAGTCGCTGTAACATTAGTTGTTTTTATCGCATTCACCTTGATATCGGAGATTTTCATGGTGTACTCATGAGCGTCCGTGTTCTCGAACGTGAACTTCACCTGCGACAGCATGTGGTAGAAAGATAATTCTACCGGAGCATTATCAGAAGTTTGTGCAGTCTTTTCTTCGGGTATAGCCACGATCAGGTCTTTCTTATTGTCTACCGTGTAATTTTCGAACGTCAGTTTCCGCTCACTTGCACTGAATGATACGCTATTATTTGAATTTTCACCATCGGAGTAAGCGCCAAAACGGTACTTCTTGCCATCTATCCAATAAGCAGTCTGTGTGGGATTCCAAACCGTCCCCTCCGTTCCTACAGAGCCTCCCTCTACCAGAACATTGCTATACACGGGAGTCCATGAATCATCATAGCTTCCAAACACGAAGAACTTCGTAAGGTTTTTATCCGTTGTTTCAGTCACACCACCTCTCGTTGAATGGTTCACGAAAGTTCCGAACTGAATCGCCCGGCTCTGCGGCATATCCACAACTTCTTCATTCGTACAGCTTGCCAGTGCTGCTACAGCCACTCCAAGCACAAAAAAACTTTTCTTCATAAGATGTAAAATTAAATTAAAAATAAAATTGAAAATTTGGTTATTTAGTACCTGTTGTTTTATTCGTTTCAGTCGATGGGTAGCGGTATGTCCACCCATTCTCCCCAGCCGTCCACATCCACATCAAAGCTGCCTCCGCCTTCCAGACCCTCGTCATTGGAAATCGCCAGTCCGCTCACGACGATAACGCCGCCCCGTGGCTGTCCTTTCACTTGGTCTGTGACATCGAACTCGAAGGTCTTGAACTTGCCGTTTACCATTCTCACTTCCAAGTTCAGGCTGTACCGCCGCTCGTCCGTACCGTTTCGTCCGTAGTGTTCACCTGGATAGTCGGGCACGCCGAACGACTGTACCAACGCTTCCGCTCCGTAATCCTCTATCGTACAGTCGAACATTACCGTGGCTGCGGTTTCTCCGGTATGTCCGTCGTTCAGATAGACCGTTTCGGCCATACCTGCCAAGGCTCCACGGGCCAAAGCCACGTATTGTTGTCCGCTTTCGAACTCGTAGCGTATCATATAGGTGTAAACCAATGGATGCAAGGTAACCGGCAACTCCGTCGGGGCAAGTGTTTTTTCCGCCGTGTATTCTTCCATGTATGCCCCGTAAAGCATGTCGGGCTGGTTCACGGTACGTTCCCCCGCGTGCAGGGCTTCGAAAGCCCCCCGCGTCAGGCTACGGGTGGTGGCACTTGCGGAAGCCAGTGCGGCGATGTCGTTGAAGACGATGTATTCCGTGTCATTGTTGTAGAACAACAGGTCGTGCGTACCTTCGTTCATATAAAGACGGCCTCCTTCGGGCGACAGGTTGCCCTCGTTCTCGGCGGTGCCGCCGGTATAGATGCGTGCACGGATGCCGGTGGGCACGTCGGGGCGAAGGTCGTCATAGCGTTGGGGCCATGCAGGGTTCCACACGGACTGCCAGTCGGTCTGGTAGCTGCGTTCCCATTCCTGCTCCCACGTGGCGGTGAGGTTTACCTGAACGGAGAAAGCATGGTCGGGGTGGTCGTAACAGAGATCCTTTCGGCAACCGCCCAACAACAGAAGCGTGGCGGCGTATAATGCCATATATAGCGGTGTGCGTCTCATCGTGCGCCTCCTTTCTTCTTATCCGTGTCCCACAAACGCCAAACGAGCGTCAGTTTCAACTTCAGCGGCCCGAAGTAGTCCAGCTTGCTGGTCTGCCGATAGACGTAATGTGTGCCGCCCAGATAAGGTATCGGGTCGTACACCTCATACTTGCTGTGCATGTACCCCACGCCGATACCGGCTTCTAAGGAGAGCCGCCGTCCGATGGGGAACATGTAGCCGTAGCTGACTCCGACCATTTCGGCTTCGCCCTGATAGCCCTCCTTGCCGTTTTCGAGGTCGTACCACGTGAAGCCTCCGAACACGCCGAGGTAGTGGCCGTGCCACGGGCTGCCTTGCTTTTGCCCGAACCACCAGCGTCCCTCCGGGCTGATTGTTGCCACTTGATAATACCTGTGCTTGCCGTCGTTCTTCCACCATGCCATCTCGCCTTCAAGGTTCACCGTCCAGCGGTCGGCGATGCGGTACTCTACTTCGAGCGAGGGCATCAGTATCGCATCGTAAAGCAGGTTGGTCTTGATGGCCAGTCGCTGCACCATCGCTCTCTGAGGTTGCACGGTCGCTTCCTGCCGCACCGTTGCTGGTTCGGAGGTCGTTTCCGCCACGCTATCGGGTTGCAGGACCGGTTCCGGTTCTTTCACTTCCGACTCTTTTTGGGGAATGACTTTTACAGGCGGTTCGGGTTTCCGGTAGCAGACCACCGAAAGGCTGGAGCGTAAATCTGGGAAGAAGTTCTCCAGCATGTAGGTGTACGGCATACCGCCGCGCAGGTCCATGAGCTGCTTTTTTCGTCCGTCCACTACGCGACCCGCCTTGTCGAACACCCATACCGGTGTATGGTCGAGGATGTGCAATACCTCTTTTTTATAGAGCATATCCGATGCGGCGACCATCCGGCGCAACATATCCCATGCGATGCCCTCGCCATGTATACAGACCAAGTTGTCGGGAATTTCGGCGTGGCGCACGAGATAGGTTTTCAGGGAATCGGCCCTGCGATCTGACAACACCTCGTTGAGATGGTTCACACCTTCGGGCGATGACCACGAACGTACCACAACGCCTTCAAGTCGGTTCGCCCCGTATTCTTCGCGTAGAATGCGGATAAAACGCTCCAATTCCGCGCGATTATCCCTGAAGAGCACGTCCACTTCTCTGTGGCCCTGCCGGTAATAGATACGGACCGAGTCCAACTCTTGTGCATGAACATACCCGCCGCAGAACAAGAGAAATAATAACAGTATTCGTTTCATTGTCATAGTCTATGCCTATTTATATATCAGCTATTTATTCAATTCTCTCGTGCCATGCCTTTTCATTTAAAGGCAAAAAAACACCAAACCAACAAATAATCAGCCTGATAACTGTCTGTTATGCCGATTTATTTGTTCATTAAAAAAGCTATCGAAAAAAGGTCGTATTATTCGGACACTCCGGGAAAATTCGCCCTACTCAAAGAGCTGAAACGCAATTTTTTGCAGATTTTTGTTGTGGATAGCTCATGTTTTTGTAATTTTGTGGCTGAAAACGAACGATTTAACCAACGATTTAACCAACGTAAAATCATACCGTCCGTTTTTGTGACATTCCTTTTCGTCTTATCTCTTTTTCTTTCATGGCTTTATCTATTTCTTTATAGCGGCTGCGGAATTTCAGAAATGTATCTCGCGAGATGTTGAAACGCCTACATATATCGGCAATCGTGCAGTCCCGTTTCAACATGCCGACGACGACTTTCCGGTTTTCGATCAGCACATTCATTTTCGTGTAGCTGCCTTTTTTTCGTCCGAGGACGACACCCTCGGCTTTCCGCAGGGCGAGCGCCTCTTTGGTGCGCATCGAAATTAGATTGCGTTCAATCTCCGCTACCAAGCCGAAAGCGAAGCAGAGCACCTTGCTGTTGATGGAGTTGTCAAACGAATACCCCTCCTTGGTCGTGTAAAGGTTGATTCCTTTCTCCAGACATTTGCCCATGATGGCCATGAGGTCCGTTAGCGTGCGGCTTAGACGCGATATTTCTGTGACAATCAGCGTGTCGCCATGCTTCATGCGCCGTATCAGCCCTCCTAATTTGCGGTCGCACTCCTTCTTCTTGCCGCTGGCGACCTCCGTTACCCATTGGCTGACGGAAAGATTTCTACTGTCGGCGAAACGCCGGATCTCGTCTTGCTGGTTAGCCGGATTCTGTTTGCCCGTACTGACCCTTAAATAACCTATTATCATAGTCCTTAATTATTTTACGGGAGCGACATTGCTCCCGTCCGGTATAAATAAGGCATGATGGTTCGATATGAAAGGATTTTGTATATAATTGTAGGCGTAACATCTTATTTTACAATTATTTTATATCTTTCCGCTATACCCTTTTCCCTTTTCTTCCCGTTAACATTCTCTCGCCGGTTGGATTTTTCCATGCAAAGGTACAGCAGTCGTCCGGCGTCAAGCACCGCCATGCTAACGGCTCGTGGATTTGCCCGGCAGCCTTCCCAAATCAGAGATGTCCTTTCAGTCCCCCGCCATGTCGTACCTGTCGGGTTGGGTATTCCGTGAAATCCCCGGTCGTTTGCTTGCCTTTCCGTCCTTTCCCTACTGTCTGACTTGCATGTAAAATCTCTCCCGGCAAGGAAAGCCGAAAAGCTTCCGAAGAGAGGGAAAAGAAAAACGATGTTTAATTTAACTTTTATGTATTATGCGTACAAATGTTAGTCAAATTACGGACAGGAAAATTTGGGACGGATAGGAAGTGTCTCCGAATGCTATGCTTTAAGCAGAATTTGGACAAACTGTTTGGTTGAAAAGGAATTGCAGCTGTTGGTAGAACCTTATCGACAAGTTCAAAATAGCGGATAGAAGGATATATTAATTTTTAATCTTATCAAAATATGAGTATAATATGTACACGATGTGGCGGCACGCAGGTAGTATGCGAAGCCACGATAAACCCCAACACTAAAGTGATAACGGAAATTTCCGACGATTCTTTGCAATTCGGCCGGTGCGAAACTTGTAAGGTACGAAGCGTCCTGACGGATGTAGAGAAGACAAAGGCCGCCATCAAGAGCGGATTTGCCGGATTTGTCGAGGCAAACGGCAGGAATCCCCATTATGCAAGCTGTCGGATAGTATGGAAGTACACCAACGATTCCGAAGACGTAAAAATCCGGCTGCTGGAAAGCGGTGAAAGTATTGGAAACGACATGTTCTTCTCCTGCAACAGCCTCCATGCCCTCGAATCTCTGGCGAAGTTCGGAAAAGAACCGTTCATCGTAACGGAATGTTACGGGTTCAAGACCTTTACAGAAGAGGAAATCTCCGATGAAAAAGCGTATGAATACGAGTTCGGAGACGAGAAAATCGTTGTTACAGGTAAAGAAGTACGTGCATTTTACTCGGAAGTATATAGGCTGACGGCACAGGACATCGAACAGTTTGCAGCCTATAATACGGCAAAACGCAAGTATTATCGGAAAAATGATTGTCAGCTTACCCCGGAGTTTGTCCGACGGCTGCTTGATGAAGAACATTTGATGAAAGCAGGTGAATCCGACAGTTTCACGATTCAGTTGTTCTTCCTGTGGTATGTGCGGATTCGGAGAGAACCTGAAAATCTTGCACCGTTCAAATACGCTTTGGAAGCCTGTTGCTTGGATAATGTACAGACTTTCAGTCGCCGATACATCACGCTCGAAAAAGCATTGCTTCATTGCCTGAACGGTTTCAATGAGAATGCGGTCATTCCGAACCGTTACCAATCCCTGCAAAACTATTTTTGCAGACATACACATGGCAAACGCTAATCCCCGGCAGAGGATTGTCTTGCAGTACAAGTCTCCGATCCTGTAAAACAGGTTTCGGAGACTTTATTCTGCACGGTCATTTCTCCGGTTGTCTTTCTATGTCGGCAGCTTCCTTGTTTAAGCCGGTACTCTATTCCTTTTATATTCAGCCGAATTATTTTTTATTCTATGATTTTTATTATAATTGTGTATACTTTAATGTTGCTATTCATTCAATTTTACCCACTTTCGCTGGTTAGTACCAGACTCCATGACAAGACATTTTCCGTTTTCTATCATGTAAATGTGGATATATTGGCAAGGGACAACCTCTTTTCCCTGCCGGTTGACAACACCGTTCCGGTACGTGTATTTGGCGACAGCTTTGACCGCTTCGGCATACTGGCCGCCACCCAAGTTGAAGCTTTCAATGCGGACATATCTGTCACAAGGAATAACCAACTTGGCTTCTTCTACGGTAGCACGTCCGGCAAAACCATCCTTTCCGCTTCCTTTGATATAAAGTTTCAGCCAATCGTCATATACATACATTTCATCATAGATTGGTTCGAGCACAATATTTCCGTCCGGGTCTATCATGCCATATTTCCCATCAAGAGAAACTTTGAGCAGGTTGTCCCTATATTGCTCTATTTTGTTATAAACTTGGGATGTGACTTGCTTGCCTGTCCGGTTATCCACCAGATAACAAAGACCGTCTTTATAAAGCGCATACCTGTTTCCCGGCAGCGTTCTCGAATAGTCGTATATGGGCGGAATGACCTCTTTTCCGTTCGAGTCAATGTAGCCAACCTTGTCGTTGAGAATGACATGGGCAAGGTTTCCGTCTGTAAACGCACCTATTTTCTCGTATTTGCATGGTGTCAGTACATTGCCTTCAAAGTCCATCAGACCGTATCTGGAATTATACGAGATGCGGTAATAGGGAGTGTCGTCTTTTGTGCGCAGCACTATCAGGGGCTTGCCTTCTTTATCCTCTATGGTATAGTAACCGTATTGGCAGGGCAGAATCATTTGTTTCTGCGCATTGAGGAAACCCTCCCTGCCGGCTTGGTTAACAACGAATAGCCCGCTTTTCAGTTGTTCTATTTTATCGTATTCAAACGGCACGAGCACTTTACCCTCCGTATCGATGATGCCTGTCTTTCCGTTCTTTACCGCATAGGCTTCGTGTGAGGCAAACGGCGTGATACGTTCATAAATACAGGGAATGATTTCCCTGTTTTCCTTGTCGATGAAACCATACAGTTCCTCTTTTGCCACCAATGCCCTGCCTTGGAGGAAGTAAGCAGCCTGAGTATATTGTAGCGGGATGACGATTTCTCCTTTACGGTCTATGTACCCAAAGTACCTGCCCACTTGCACTACTGCCAAATCTTCGGAAAATTCTTCGGCATAATCGTATTTGCCTTCTATACATTCCTTGCCTTTTTCATCGACATAGCCGAATTTCCCGTTTTCGCAACGGTGCGGTATAAGGGTAGATGGTGGTTGACTGTTACATGACACTATGAGCATAAGCGGAACAGCCAAGAATAAATGTTTGAGCATACTTCTGATCGTTTTCATAATGGACGATGTTTAATTTATTCTGATATATTGAGAATCCTCCTTTCGCCACGTCTTGCCTGAACCTGTTACATCTTTGTAGATTCCAAAGCCATGTTCGTAGGCTTCATACGTACCGTCATAATCTTCAATTATGATATTTCCGCGACTTCCATTGCTCCCTCCACTGCCGGAGAATGCTGCCAGCCCCAGCCACAGTAAAGCTCCAAGTATCAAGGTGCTCAACATTCCAAGAAAAGAAATTCCCAAACCAAAAGCAAACACCGTGAACGAAAGGCTCATCCAAATACCACAATCTCTTAACAAATAGAGCAATACTGCCATATAGGCAACGAAAGCAAGTACGAAATGCCAAGTCTCGTTAAAGAACGGAGTTTCTGGCGAATCAGGGGTGATACTGTCGTATCTATTGTAATTAAAAATACCTAAGAACAGGATTACTCCTACAATGATAAAGATACCAAACAGAAGTTTTCTCCAAAAGCCATCGAAAAGACTGCCCGTAAACTCCCGGTAAATAGTGTACTGGAAGAACAGGATGCCAATAGCTACAAAAAAATTGATAATAGTAAATATCCATCCTACATCCGAAGGGTCGCAGAACCAGACGAGTGCGCTGTCACTCCCAGCTCCGAACATGAACAGTTCAGCCCCGCCCCATAAAAGGCAACCTGCGTGGAACAACGATCTGGTATCTGTACGTAGTCCGATGAAGGCAATGACGGCAAACAGCAATATGGCAAAAGGGGTATAATGCCGGAGTTCGGAAAGACCGACTGTGGAGTAAGATGTTCCAGCCGGAGCAGCCAGAGTGGAGAAAGGCTCAAGGTATTGTTCATGCACATAGCCCGTGCGACCGTCATTCAAAGACACTTGTGCCCAATCATCTTCGCACGCCGTCACCTGCACGAGATCTCCATTGGACAACGATCCGATTTTAGCCCCACCCGGTGCATTGCGCACATTGAGCGTGGAGTTAACGTTTACCCGATATAGACCGGGAGCAATGGCGGCAAAAGCGGTCATCGCAAAAAGGACTACCGCCAGTATTAATAAAAATCTTCTCATGGCAAAACGAACGGTTTATCAAATGACGACTGGCGCAATCTCCATAAGACTGCCGCACATAATGCAATCCAACACAGGTCGATGGCAATATACCCGCATGGCAGCAGAAACATGTTCAGCAGGATAGATACCACCATAACTGTCGCACCCGCAATGCCTAATACTTTGTCTTTCTTAAACAGTAAGGCAAAGACAATGGCAAATGCCAAGAAAGCTGCCCAAAGCGCCCAATTACCGTAATAATTCAAATCGTTCATCCAATTCCGATTATTCCCTACACGGGACGAAAGCAGAAGCCACATAAAAGGATAATCAGACTTGCCTTCCGTTTCCCAATAATTCTCCAAAGAACGGTACATTTCATCTCCGTCAAAACTGGATACCATATACAAGTCGTAAACGGTATTCACCAAAATCGGAACGAGACTGACACACCACAGCACAAAAGCCGTTTCGCCCAGCCACTTGTTTACGTGTACTTTCACTTTGGCGAAGAAAAGCGTCGTGAAGAAATAAAAGCAAACTGTGTAAGGAAAGTTAAGCCACACATAAAGAGGATATAGGGTAGTCGTGCTGTTTCCTCCGAACTCACTATACCAACCAACCTTTACCATTTCATCCTTACCGAAACCGGACAGGAACATCAGATTGACTAACAGCACATACGCCGTAGCCAGCAGCATTGCGGTTACAATTGTTTTCGTTTTCATATCCATAAGTTTTAGCTGTTTATTCGTGTGCATGGAGAGTGATGCCCTGACAGTTCACCCGTTGTTTTACGAATTGGTGGTTGCCGTCCTCAAAAAATGCTTCAAACGGGTCTGAAGAAAGATTGTACCGCCTGATATAAACATCCATGTACAGGTCTCCTATACGAAGTTCTCCCGCCCGTAGGGGATAGAGTAATAACTTCCGGAACACCGCCACCTGATAATTCTTTCCATTCCGATGCTCTATTTGCCATGCGCTGCCCCGCAAATCTATCGGTTCTATTTTGAAATCGTCCGAAGAGATGAGTTGTTCCATATTGGCGAGGCTATCTGCAAGGGATGTGGTATATAACTTGCATTCCAACACGACGGGTTCATTTATACGAGGAGAGCGTTCTGATACGTTCATTGTCATAAAGACATCCGGTTTTGGTTGTGGGTCGGAAGAAGGAGGTAATTTCCCGTCAGGTACGACATTCACTGCGAGTTGCTGCGAATGTAGCTGATGCCCGTTCACCACAATACTTGCAGAGGGAATGGAACACCTGCCCACCTGTAATGCCTGCAACACATAAGTATAAGACTCTTGATATTTCCGGTTTATTTCTCCATCTACTTTTTCCACATTGGTGGCACTGCTTTTGGTGGGGCCAAGTAACACCTTAAGGCCTTTCAATTCGGGCACAGCAAGATTCTGTATTTCAACAGTAGCAGGTTTCTCCGGGAAAGATACAATAAATGTCAGCCGGAACTGTTTATTAATTTCGATATTCTCCGGAGCAGAAACTGTAAACGTAGGATCATTATTTGCGTATGCTTTTGCCGCTGTTCCGATAGCGCATAAGCAACATACCCATGCAATAAGTCGTTGGGAAAGAAATGTCTTTTTTGCGTGAACCGATAATTTATCCATCATCCTAAGTTCTTTTATGTCTTCCCAGTCCTTAGAAGGCTGTTATTAAATAATAAAAGCGTGAACTGCAAATACCACGTCTTAAATCGAAGGTCGTAGGAAATCTGTAGTACAGATATGGATATAGCAGCCCACGCTATAGCGTGAGAACCACTATGCCTTCCTTGTACTACATCTGAAAATTTCCTACGTTTTCGATTTACAAGATAAGCATAACGCTTCTTTCTTTTCTAAATATGTCTTGGATAGAGTTGTCTCAATCCGATTGCAAATATACGAAGAACTCGCAAAAAAACGACAAAATTTGGATAAATAAAGTAAGTGTTTGGTATTGAGGAGAGTTAAGCCAAATT
>ENA-OOYR01001383-OOYR01001383.1-human-gut-metagenome-genome-assembly--contig:-NODE-1383-length-10531-cov-8.220218_pt1 | contig 10531 bp, 7 predicted proteins | sample MGYA00241701_ERZ501374 | MGnify/ENA primary metagenome ERZ501374 (study PRJEB25962, sample SAMEA2042655) | human gut metagenome | biome: human gut; feature: human-associated habitat; material: faeces...
TCTGCTTAGACAGCACTTCCACCAGAGCATCCGCGTCCTTCGGGAGCGTCTGGTGAGTTTTGACGCCGCCATGCTCACCGACCAGAGACATTGCTGCATCGAAGCTGCTGCGGCAGGGTGCGTCCAGCACAAAGCCATCTGCGAAGGTCAGCCGGTCATGATCCGGCGCAACCGAGTACTGCGCCACATTTGCAGCCTGTTCCCGGTAGTTGATCTCAAAGACGTCCCCGAACGCCTTGCCGTGCTTGACGGTTTTCGGGACAATGACGCGGGCAATGCACTCGTCGTAGGTCTGTTCCGCATAGAAACGGAAGGTGTTGTGATCTCGCGTTCCCTGAATAAAGACCTGATTTTCGTTGAGACAGTGCGTTCCATGCGGACGGCAGAACCACATCAGCGTTTTGTCTTCGGGATTCCGGCTTTCGGCAGTGCGGCGGATGATGCGCTTGTCGATGTCGAAGTCTTCCTTGTAGCTGTCTACATGACTGTCCACGAGCTTCTGCAGCTCCGCGATGATGTCAACATCTGTGTATTTCTTCATGCGTCTCCTTTCTCACAACTCCATGTCGTGCGTTTTGGATTTGACCGGAGACTTCTTCTCCGGCTGCGTTTTCGCGGCAGCTTTGAGCTGATCGCGGATAGAGGGCTTTTCCTGCTTCTGCTCCTGCTTGACGTATTCCAGCGTCGGCATCAGCTCACGGTAACAGCCCTGTGTTTTCCGCGCCGCATGACGGCGATGGATTTTGAACAGCGGCTCACCGTTCTGCGTGACCGTGTTGCCCTCAATCCTGACGCCGTTCCGTGCCAGCAGATTGAAGGAGTGGTTAGAGGCGCGGTAGGATGCCCGCATACCGTCGTTGTGATAGGCAATCTGCCCCTTGAGCGTGTCCATGACGGCGGCTTTGATCTCCTTCTCTTCGGCAGTCAGGCGGTGCGCTTTCGGTGCTTTTGCCGTTTCCTCCGGCAAGGGGGCAAAGGGAGACTTGACCTCCACTGTTTTTACCTCAATAGAGGTAATCTCACCGTTCTCCCATGCAACGACCTCCGGGTCTCTTTTCTCTGCCTTCTCGGAAGTAGCTTCTTTCTGGGGTTCAGTTTGCTGACGGAACGCATCGACGAAAAGTGCCGTCAGTCCGGGATTGGGTTTATCCACAAGGAAGCGGGAGGCGTTTTCGGGGCAGACATCAACGGTCTTCGCCCATTCCTTGAGGGGATGGGGAATGCGCCCGTCAAAGTCTTTCTGCTGAATGGTGTTTGCGAGGACATACCGGACGCGCTCCGGAGAGAACTGCTCAAGGACGCTTTTCACGGCAGCATCCGCATCCAGCCGGTTATCTCCGTAGTTGGAGCTGATCGCCGCTTCAATCGCTTTGCGGCATTCCACGTTTGCGGCGAGAGAAGCACGATATGACTCCAGCTCACCGGCTTCATAGGCATAATTCGCCGTCTCGCGGTAAATAGGGGCTTCCGGCTTTTCTTCCAGAATGGCTTCCTTTGCAGGAGTTTCGGTTTCCTTCTCTGCGGACTGTGCTTTCTCTGCCAGCAGCACCTTGAGCTTGGCGTCAATGCCCTCGATCATCTCAGCCGCCGTCTTGCGGATGGTGTCCAGAGAGCTTTTCAGTTCCTTGGTTTCCTTGCCGGATGACCAACCGGCGATGTAGCCGAAGGAATAGTCCGAGGTTTCAATGCCGTAACGCTGGCAGACGGTGTAGGCAACGCTCTCCGCCTCAACCTCCTTGGTGTGCCGATCCTTCTTATCTTCTGGCGCGGCTTTCTCATCCGGCTTGACGGCGTGGAGCTTGGCATGAGCAATCTCGTGAATGGCGGTCTTGACCGTCTGGATTTCGCTCATGCCCTCCTGAATTGCAATGCGGCTTTCAACCGGCGAGAAGAATCCCTTTGCACCGCCCGGAATGTCCTCAAAGGAAATGGGGACGGGAGATTCCTGCTTGAGCGCATCGAAAAACGCCTCATAGTTTTCGACGGTGCCTTTCAGCTCATCGACGATGATGTCCGGAAGCTCCTTGCCGTCCGTCTGGGAAACATCAAAGACACTCACCACTTTGAAGGCAGGACGCAGGACATCAACCGTTTCCGTGACAGCCTTCCCATCTGCGCCGATCACCGGCTTCTGCGTTACGGGATCAATCTTCTCACGCTCTTCCTGCGCCTTGTACGGCGCGGGTGCAAGAATCTTGATGCCCTTTTCGCCCTTCATGACCTGACGGTCAAAGTTGCGCTGCCACGAGGTATAACCGGCAACATAGGTTGCCTCCGGCTTCTGCATCGCAATGAGCAGCGTGTTGTTGAAGGAATAGTTGTAGAACTTGGACATCGTGCGGAGATATTCCTTGAACCGCTCGGATTCAAAAAGCTCCTTGATGCCCTGTTCCAGCTTGTCCGTAATCTCGCGGACTTGCTGTGCATTTTTGTTTTCAGCCATCTCAAACCTCCATTTCTTATTTGCTTTTGGGAGAAGAAAACCCCGTCTGGGATTTGCTCAATAAACGAGCCTTTACCTCAGACGGGGTTTCTCTGCGCGTCATCCGACGATGGAAGATGTTATCCTCGTTCTCCCATTCAATCAGTCGGTCAAACATCTCAGAGTGCTTCGTGACCATGTGCAGCAGTTCTTTATCACTTGCGTTGGGGCAGAACCAGCAGCCGTTTCTCCGGCAGTGATCGTAGATTGGGGAAAGCAGCCCGTGATCCTGACAGAGCTTGTAAGCGTCCGCCTCCGTCATGCCGTACTTGGCAAGCAGACTGACCTTCTTCACTCCGTCCAGACGCGCAAGTCGTTTGGGTTCGTCTTCTGCTATACCGACATAGCTCACGGTGTCCGGAGAAAGCGCGGCATTGTACTTGTGGACTGGCGGGATTTTGCAATCCCGATTGACCGCGCACATTCCAGCCCATGCGAAGCCGCGAACCTCGCCCTTATGCGGTCCGCGGGTGATAATGTGATGGAATACGTCATCGTAGGTCTTGTCGGCATGAAGAATGGTGAACTTGATGCCCAGCTCCTTTTCGCAGAAGGGCTTGAGCCGGTCATAGATGAAGTCCCGGTGTTCCGGGACTTCACCGCTTGTGTTCTGATTAAACATGACCTCGCTGAAAACCGCCTCGTCCAGCGGCTCATTGTGCTGTGCCGCCAGCAGGAGCGTCGCTACGCTGTCCTTTCCTCCGCTGCAAGAGGCAATATATTTCGGGCTGCTCATCGGTCAAACTCCATCTTGAAGCTGACGTATTTGCCGCCGCTGTCATCCAGACGGATCACCGCGTCGTAGAGCTGAGGCTTCTTCGGCGTGTAAAGCCCGGTCACGCGGCACCAGCCCTTGTCCAGCAGCTCCTTTGCGATCTTCTTGGTCAGCTTCTTTTTCTTGCTGGAAAAGAACTTGTTGTCTTCCCACAGGCAGAAGGAGCATTCCCTGTTTGAGCAGTAGAAGTTGCCCTTGCCGACATAGACCGGAGAGCCACAGCGGGGACATTTGCCGATTTCCTCCTTGCCCGTGCCGAAACGCTGGGCTTCGGCATCGGAGAGAAACGGGTAGGCTTTCACGAGATCCCCGGTCATCCGGACAATGCCGCTGAGGAAGGCATCCGCATCCGCATTGCCGCGCTCTATTTCCATGAGCGTGTTTTCCCATTCCGCCGTCATTGTGGGAGAGGTGATCTGTTCCGGCAGGACACAGACGAGGTTGCAGCCGTCCTTCGTGGGAATGAGGGATTTGCCCTTGCGCTCTGCAAAGCCGGACTTTACCAGCTTTTCAATGATACCGGCACGGGTCGCGGGAGTGCCGAGACCTTTCTTCTCGGTGTCATCGTCAAACTGATCGTTTCCGGCAGTCTCCATTGCAGACAGGAGCGTGTCTTCCGTGTATTGCTTCGGAGGCGTCGTGAAGTGTTCCGTAACGCTGGCGGACACACTATCCAGAACATCACCCTCATGGACTTCGGGCAGGGACTTCATGGGATCGTCCTTTTCCTTCGTCTTGAGAGATGCCTTGAACAGCTCTTCAATGGCTTTCCAGCCGTTTTGAACGACGGTCTTGCCCTTGGTTTTGAACTCGTAGCCCTCGCAGGAGAGCGTGATCTGCGTCTCTGCGTAGGTGTGCTTCTCGCCGGTCGCACACAGAAGGCGCATCCCGACAAGATTGAGGATTTTCTGCTCCGACTGAGGAAGCGCGAAAACATCCTGCTTTTCAAGCTGGACGGTCGGGAGAATGGCGTGGTGATCTGTGACCTTGCTGTTGTCGGTTACGCGGGCAATGTCCGGAGTAATCGAGACGCCGGAGAAAAGCGGAAGCTGGCGGCAGACGATGGAAATGACCTGACGGGCAGTGTCCTCCATATCGTCCGTGATGAACTGGCTGTCTGTGCGCGGATAGGTCAGGAGCTTCTTTTCGTAGAGCGTCTGAACGAGATCGAGCGTCTGCTGGGCGGTGAAGCCGTAGTATCGGTTTGCCTCGCGCTGCAAGGTGGTCAGATCGTAGAGCTTCGGAGGATTGACGGTTTTCGTCTCCCGCTTGAGAGAAGAAATGACGGCTTGCTTTTTCTCGCAAGCCGCCGCAATCTTCTTTGCTTCCTCTTCGGTTTTGACCTTTTCCAGATCGCCGGTCAGATCGCCCTTGCCGATGTGGATATTGAAATACTTCTCCTTCTGAAACGTAGAGATTTTTCCGTCACGCTCCACCAGCATTGCAAGGGTCGGCGTCTGGACGCGCCCGACCACCAGCTTCTTGTGATAGAGCGTGGTGAAAAGGCGGGTGCCGTTGATACCGACAATCCAGTCCGCCTTCGAGCGGCTGAGTGCCGCTTCATAGAGACGGTCATATTCCTTGCCGTCCCGGAGATGCTGGAAGCCTTCGCGGATGGCGGAGTCCTCCAACGAGCTGATCCACAGACGCTTGAAGGGCTTGGTGCATCCGGCTTTGTTGTAGACCAGCCGGAAGATCAGCTCACCCTCGCGTCCTGCATCGGTTGCGCAGACCAGCTCGGTGACGCGCTTGTCCTTCATGAGAGCGGACAGCACCTTGAACTGCTGGGCTTTGTCCTTTGTGACCTCGAACATCCAGCTTTCCGGAACAATGGGCAGATCGTCATACCGCCACTTGGCATACCGCTCATCGTAGGAGCTGGCGTCTGCCAGCTCCACCAGATGACCGAAGCACCACGAAACGATGTAATTGCCGCCCTCCATGTAGCCGTCCTTGCGGGACGTTGCGCCCAGCACCTTTGCGATGGACTGGGCAACGCTGGGCTTTTCAGCAATGACTAAGATCAATCTTCATCACCATCCGTTTCAGCATCCTCCGCAATCTGCGGCTCTTCATCCTCGTTGATGTACGGCTCTTCCTCGTAGCCTTCATCATCGAAGAAGTCCATATCCTCATCCTTGGGCTTTCTGCCCTTGACGAACTTGATGTAGTAATAGGCTGCACCCGCAGCACCGGCAAGGGCAAAGATGACGAGGATCATGCCGATGTTGGATTTCTTTTCGGGCTTAGGGGCGGGAGCATCGGTTTCTGCATCCTTGTCCGGCTCAGGTGTAGCGGGGGCTGTGCCGGTGCATTCGCTCATGTTGGTCTTGCAGACCGGGCAGTCGGTGTTGACCTGACCGGCAGCACACTTCTCTTTGCAATTACAGGTGGTCAGCGCAGCCGCAGTGTCTTCATCCAGCAGCGCAAGCAGATCGCTCTCATCGACCATGTTCAGGAAGTACGTCTGATACTGTTCCTCATCCTCGTTGATGGGCGCATCGTAGTCGATGACAATGAAGAAGGTGTTGCCGTTCTTCGTCTGGACAGTGATGAACTGCTTGTTGGTTGCCTTATCATAGAGCAAGTCGCGGGTGTAGGCGTTGCCCTCATCGTCAATCGGCTCACCCTTCGGCTTTTCCGGCGCGGGAGTAGTCTCAGGCTGCTGTTCCGGCTGTGTTGCCTCCGTGACGGGAAGGTTCTGCTCGGTGTCATCGGCATAGGCAAACGCCGTCACCGAGAAGCAGGACAGCACCATGACGCAGACCGCAAGGACGGTCAGAAAACGAAACTTCTTACGCATTGTCGATTACCTCCGTATTTTCAGCGGGCTTGGTGCCGCCCTTCATGGAAGACAGGAACGCCATGATCTGATCCTTGTCCATCACCATAGAGCGCACGGTATTGATGATTTCAAGGTTTTCCAGCTCTGTCTTCTTGTCGTACAGCTCCTTGAGCTGACCTTCGATTTCGGACTTCTTCTTTTCAGCCTTCTCAATATCGGAGAGGACTTTCTGATACTTGGGATTCATGCAAAACTCCTTTCTTTTAATAGGCGGGTCTTCCGAAGGCGTAGAAATGCTGCTGCCAATAGGAAGAGTTGATGGATGTGTACTGAATGGGATCGCCGCAGTGGATCATGACCCCATCACCAACGTAGATGCCGACGTGAGACACACCGGGGGTGTCATACGTTCCAATGAAAAAGATAAGATCACCGGGCTGTGCATTCGCCTTTGAAACCGGCGTACAGACGTTGTAAAGCCCCTGTGCGCCCAGCCGCCCGGTAATCACAAGACCGCTGTTCGTGAGAACGTAGCTGACGAAGCCAGAGCAATCAAAGGACGTGTCGGGATTGGAGCCGCCCCACACATACGGATAGCCGAGATACTTTTCTGCCTCGGTGATCAGTGTCGCAAACTTCTCATCGTTCAGGTATTCCGGGTTGACATCGTAGTCGGCGGGAGGATTTGTGATGTACTTGTCCACATAGGGAGAATCACCGAACAGATCCTCGCGGTTGCCAAGCACAGACATATACGTTGCGTACATAGAGAGCTGTTCCTGAGACATGATGTAGACCGGGACATGGGAGAGATTGAAGTTTTCGAGCTTCACGTTGCAGATGTAGTAGTCATACGGAACGCGGTAGGTTTCCGTGTGCGTGTTGCCGTCTGCATCCATCCATGTGTCGGTCTCCGTGCGGTATCTGGTTTCAACAATGACCTCTTCGGTGAGGATGTACTGCTTTTCAAATAGCATTTGGAGCGTACCCTGCACCTCATCCAGTGTGAACTCGCCCTCATGGAGAGCCGAGAGAATGGAGATCAGCACATAGGGGTCATGCTCAATATCATCCAGATCGAAGTGATACTCGTCATAGTCATGTGTGCTTTCGTAGGTGTCGAGATAGCTTTGCAGCTCTTGCTCCATTCGGCAATACTGCGCCTCTGCGCCCAGCATCGCGTCATCCTCGCTGAGATAAGAGGAAGCGATAACCGACGAGCCGGTAGAGGTGAGCATCGAACACGAGCTGATTCCAGCACCGAGCAAAACAAGAAGGGCAATTCCGACGCCGATCCAGATGAAGACCTTCTTGTTCTTCTCAAAGAACTCCTTGATCTTGTCGGACGCCTTCTCACCGAGCTTCTTGCCGGTACTTTTTGTGGCAGTCCCGGCGGTCTGAGACCCGGCATTTCGAGCGGAGGCATATTCCTTCTTAATGTTCTGCTTCTGGTAGTGCTTGTTCATGTTCTGCTTCTTCATCTCAGGATGCTCCTGCTGATTTCTCTCATATTGGAGCTTCGCATCAGCAGCATCCGCCTTGTGTTCCAGCTTGGAGACCTTCTCATAAGGCTTGTTGACGCTGCTTTCCCGATGATGACTGAAATGACGAGCGGCAGTCTCAGCGGAGATCTCCGCTTTATGCGCCGCCTCAACCGCCGAGTTTTCCTGCTCGACCTCATGGATTTTGCCGTGAATGCCGGAGGCGAGAGTGTCACCGACCTTGCGGACAGTTTTGTCCGCCTCGAATTGCAGCTTGCCCTTGCCCTTCGGCTTTTTCAGCTCATCTTCAAAATGAAGGCGGGTTTTGCCCATGCCGGTTTCCTCATCAAAGACACGCTCTTTCTTGAGAACCTTGTGCGTGGGCAGCTTCTCACGGGCGGCATCCAGACGCTCATGCGCCTTCTCGGACTTCCTTTCGAGCTTCTGCATCCGCTTCGTGGGCGGAACGGCATCGTCCGAGACCGGCTTCGCAGAGGCAGTCTCCGCCGCTTGAGTGAGAACGGCATCTGCATCTACTGCTTCAACCGCAGAGGTCTTGCGCAGCTTGTGTGTGACAACCGTTTCGGCAATCACCGTGCCGGTATGAGAAGAAACGCCGTGCTGCTCCAAAACAGGAGGCTTGAACGGCGTTTCTGACGAGGGCAGCGGTTCGGGTACATTCTGGGGTGGATTTTCTGCCCTTTTCTCTTCTGTGACGGACGTTTCCGAGGGCGGCTGTGTGTCGTTATCCTCGGCGTGTTCCGCCTGAAACTGACGCTGCTGACGGCGCATCTGCACCTTTTTCTGTTCCTCCGGTGAAAGAGCTTCGGAAGGCTCGGCTGTCTCAACCGGCTTGACCAGCTCTGCATCTTCCAGCCGCTTTGACACACGCTGCTCGGTGCCAGCCGTCAGGTTTTCCTCGACCGCGCCCTCCCGCGTCATCCGCAGAACTACCTTGTCGCGGGCTTTGAGTTCCGGTTCCTTGGACATCAGATTTCACCTCCAATCCGCTTGTAGGCAAGCTCGGTGTATTCAGGGTTCAGCTCGATGCCCACGAAATGACGCCCCATCTGTGAGGCAACCATACCGGTTGTGCCGCTCCCCATAAAGGGATCAAGTACAATGCCGCCTTCGGGACAACCGGCGAGAAGACAGGTTTCAACCAGCTTCGGAGGGTAGGCGGCGTAATGACCGCCCTTGAAGGGAACAGTGTTGATCTTCCAGACATCGCGCTTATTGCGAAGCGGATTGATGTCTGCGTCCTTGATCTCGCCATGCTCACGGGGGCGGTTGATGGACTGCGGCTGAGGCTGACCGGGAACGGGCTTGCCGTATTTGTTGCCGCCCTTCATGCCGCGCTTGAGGCGTTCTGCCGTTGCGGGAGCAATCGGCTCTGAGATCGCCCTGTAGTCAAAGAAATACTTCTTCGACTTGGAGAACAGGAAAATATGCTCGTAGCAGCGGGCGCAGCGGTCTTTGACGCTCTCCGGCATGGGGTTATCCTTCATCCAGATGATGTCGTTGCGCAGATACCAGCCGGTATCGCGGAGGGCAAAAGCCAGCATCCACGGAATGCCGATCATGTCCTTTGGCTTGCAGCCCTCAACCTTGTTGTTGAGAGCCACAGCCTGACCGTTTCTGCCGTTGGGGTTCTTCGGGTCAATGAAATCACCCTGATTGCCTTTCCCGGCGTAGGTGTCCGAGATGTTCAGCCAGAGCGTTCCATCCGGACGCAAAACGCGCCTGACTTCGGTAAACACTTCCGTCAGGCGCGAAATATATTCCTTCGGCGTTGTCTCTCTGCCGATCTGAGCATCCATGCCGTAATCGCGGAGCGCGTAATACGGAGGGGACGTCACACAGCAATGAACGCTGTCATCGGGCAGCTTTTTCAGGATTTCAAGGCAATCGCCGGTATGAATGATGTCAAGCTCTATAAAAACCAGCTCCTTTCTTCGGATTTGAGCGCATATCAGTCGGAGTAATACTCGTCCGGCTCGTAGTCCTCGTCTTCCATGAAGTCCTCGTCGAGATCGTCAATCTCGTCTGCCCAACGGTCGAAGATTTCCTCGGCTTCCTTCGCCGCCTCACGATAGAGGCTCAGGCGGTTCATCTCAAAGGCGGCAAAGGCGGGTACGAACTTGCCGAACTCGCGGATTGCCTTCACATCCTGCGTGCGCATATCTGCGACGCACTGAATGATTTCGGACATCGTGAGCAGATCGTCGATCATCAGCTCATACTTGTCCTTGGGGATAGATACGGCTTCATCATCCGCCGCGTCAGCGAACGGGGTATTCTCGTCGCTGTTGCTGCTTTCGGTAACGTCAACCTTGAAATAGAAACCGATCATATCCACAGATACCTTGGTCATAATCTGACGCGCCTCCTTGACCTTTTCGTCGATGTCCTCCCTCACATGGAGGTAGGCGCGATGATGCTTCTTGAGGTCGCTTTCCAGTCGGATCAGATCGGTCAGCTCCCACAGAGCCTTAAACAGCGCGGAGGTGTTCTCTCCGTATTCGATAGCGTCCGCATAGGGAATGGTAATCATCTTGTTGTTCATATTCAAAAATCCTCCTATCAGTTCTGTACGGTTTCTTCTAAGCGGGTGGTCATGATGCGGTAGAGCTGGGTGTCCTTCGGGAAATCATCCTTGAAGGGAACGATGGTCGAGCCGTAGAAGATCAGCCCCTCACCGGCATTGGAATTGGTGATGTAGTTCTGCTGGCTGGGCGAGATGTTCAGCGCCTTCGAGAGAATCTGCCGGTCTCCGGACGCCTGATTCAGAAGGTAGACAAAATCCGAGTTTTCAAAGATATTCTCTACCTCGCGGGACGCAAGCAGATCCTTGACGTTCTGCGTGATTCCGGTGGGGATGCCGCCCCACTTTCTGAATCGCTTCCAGATTTCCACGCTGTACGCGGCGGTCTGTTCTTCCTTCAAGAGCAGATGGAACTCGTCCATGTAGTAGCGCGTTGCCTTGTGCTGGGCGCGGTTGATGGTAA
>ENA-OOYR01001385-OOYR01001385.1-human-gut-metagenome-genome-assembly--contig:-NODE-1385-length-10517-cov-2.104282_pt1 | contig 10517 bp, 8 predicted proteins | sample MGYA00241701_ERZ501374 | MGnify/ENA primary metagenome ERZ501374 (study PRJEB25962, sample SAMEA2042655) | human gut metagenome | biome: human gut; feature: human-associated habitat; material: faeces...
CGCCACACGGTCGGAAATATGTTTGACCATCGACAGATCATGCGCAACGAAAAGATAGGTCAGACCCATCTTCTTCTGTAAGTCCACAAGCAGGTTGACGATCTGCGCCTGAATCGAAACGTCGAGTGCGGAGATCGGCTCATCGAGAACGATGAATTCCGGCTGCACGGCAAGCGCACGCGCGATACCGATTCGCTGGCGCTGTCCGCCGGAAAACTCGTGCACAAAACGGTTCGCATGCTCGCGGTTCAGTCCGACCAGCTCCAGATATTTGTAGATCATCTCCTGGCGCTCTTTCTTATTCTTTGCCAGATGGTGAATGTCGATGCCCTCGCCGATGATGTCGGCAACGGTCATACGCGGGTCGAGCGATCCATACGGATCCTGGAAGACCATCTGCACCTGTTTTTTGAAGGCAAACCGCTCTTTTCCGTTTAATGCATGGACATCGGTTCCCTTGTAGAGCACCTGTCCGTCGGTCTTGTCATACAGGCCGATGCAGGTACGGCCGCACGTTGTCTTTCCACATCCGGACTCGCCAACCATTCCAAGTGTCTCACCCTTGTAAATTTCGAAGGAGACATCATCCACGGCCTTTAAGGTCGCATGGTTTCCGACCTGAAAATATTTTTTCAGATGGGAAACGGAAAAAAGCACTTCTTTTTCGTTATTTTCCATTACAGTTCTCCTCCTTCCAGATTTGGCATTTCTACTTTTGGTGCCATCGGGTGATGGAGCCAGCAGGCAGCCTTATGCTCGCCGCCGAATTCCGTTGCCTCCGGCATCTCTTCCTTACAGATCGGCATACAGTAGCTGCACCGCGTGCAGAACGGACATCCGACCGGCGGGTTTAAAAGATCCGGCGGAGTTCCCGGAATTGTCGCGAGTTCCTGCTTGTTTTTCAGATCCAGACGCGGTACGGAACGGATCAGCGCCCAGGTATACGGGTGACGCGGACGATAGAAAATATCCTCACACGTTCCGCTTTCCACGATAATACCGGAATACATAACAGCAATCTTCTGTGCGATATTTGCCACAACACCGAGATCATGTGTGATCATGATGACGGACGTCTGATTTTTCTTTTGCAGATTTTTGATAATATCGAGAATCTGTCCCTGAATTGTCACATCGAGCGCGGTCGTCGGCTCGTCACAGATCAGAATTTTCGGATCACAGGCAAATGCAATCGCGATCATAACACGCTGACGCATACCGCCGGAAAATTCGTGCGGATACTGTCTGACACGTTTTTCCGGCTCCGGGATGCCGACCATGCGCAGCATCTCGACAGCCTCCTTTGCCGCTTCCTGTTTTGTCATGTTTTTGTGTCCCATCAGATTTTCCATAATCTGTTTTCCGACACGCATCGTCGGATTTAAGGAAGCCAGCGCATCCTGGAAAATGATTGCACACTCGCCGCCTTTGTAATGCTGCCACTGTTTTTTGTTGTATTTCAGAATATTCTCTCCATTGTAGAGAATTTCACTGTTCTCTTTAATCTCACCCTGCGGCGCCTTGATGAGGCCCATGATGGATTTCGCCGTTACAGATTTTCCGCAGCCGGATTCGCCCACAATTGCGAGCGCCTGACCTTTCTCGAGAGAAAACTGTACACCGCGGACTGCCTTTACTTCACCGGCATAGGTGTGATAAGAGACTCTTAAGTTTTTTACTTCCAGAATCGGATTGTTTTGTTCGTTCATATCGTTATCTCCCACTTATTACTGGCGAAGTCTCGGATCCAGGGCATCGCGCAGGCCGTCTCCCAGAAGGTTGAATGCCATAACGATGATACAGAGCACGAGACATGGGAACAGAAGCTGTGACGGATAGAAATCCATGTTCTGCTGTCCCATCGAAATCAGGACACCAAGGCTGATCGACGGTGCCTTGAGGCCGATGCCGAGGAAGCTAAGACCTGCCTCCGTAAAAATAAACATCGGGATTGCCGTCGCCGTATCCAGAATCAGGATACCCAGCATATTCGGTACATAGTGTTTTAAGATGATGCGGAGCGGTTTTGCACCGAGCACCTCCGCCGCGTAAACGTATTCCGTCTCACGGAGCTGTTTGATCATACCGCGCACCTGACGTGCCGTGTTACACCATGCGGTGACACTAAGCGCGACCAGAAGTGCAAACAGGTTATTTCCAAGAATCATCATGATCAGAATCGTAAGAAGCAGAGACGGAATCGAGTTGATAACCTCGATGATCCGCATCAGAACCTCATCGACCCAGCCGCCGAAATGTGCCATCAGCGCGCCATATACCGTTCCGATGATGAGTTTGATTGCCGTTGCAACGATCGCGATGATCAGTGATGCCCGCGCGCCGACCCAGACTCTTGAGAAGAGGTCACGTCCCAGGTTGTCGGTTCCAAACCAGTATTTTGACGATACGCCCTGGTTTTTCTCGGCGATATTCATGGATACATAATCATATCCTTTGATATGCGGTCCGATGATGACCATGACAAGCAGAATGCCGAGCACAACAAGAGATCCCATTGCGATCGGATTTTTGCGGAGCCGTCTCCAGGCGTCCTGCCAGTAGGAAATGGTCGGGCGGTCAATCCGGTTCGCATCTTCCTCGGTGTATCCTATTACTTTAAATTTTTCCGGTGTTAATGCTGCCATAATATCCTCCTTATCTGCTCTTTCCTGTCAGACTGATTCTCGGGTCAACGACCACGTACAGCAGGTCCGTGATAAAGAGAACACCGATGTAAAGTGCTGCGATAATAACCGTCTCTCCCATGATAATGGAAAGATCCTGGTTATTGACCGCCGTCACATAATACTGTCCGATTCCCGGGATGGAAAAGATGCTCTCGATGAAGAAGGAGCCTGTGATACACATGGCAACCGACATCGGAAGCTGTGTGATAACCGGGATAAACGAGTTCCGAAGGATATGGCGGCGGATAATCTGTCCGCGGCTTAAGCCCTTCGATTCAGCAGTCAGCACGTAATCCTGATTGATCACATCGAGCATCGAGGTTTTCAGCAGACGCGCATACGTTGCGATATAAGAAAAGCATCCTGTCAGGGTCGGAAGAATCGTGTATTCCCATCCTCCGAACCACAGATCCTTTCCCGCAGGCCAGCCGATCGTCGGCAGAACCTTCAGGTTACCTGCGAAAATTTTCTGAAGCATCAGACCAAAGATCAGGTTCGGAATGGAAATCAAGAGGACCGACAGGGCGATCACCATATAGTCCCAGAAGCTTCCCCTCCTCATTGCCGCAAGAATTCCAAGCAGCAGACCGATCGTGATACCGGCCAGCACCTGCTGGATACCAAGGCGGGCGGATACCGGAAGACGGTCATGAATCAGCTTCTGTACCGTCTGTCCCGCATAGACAACAGATTCCCCGAACTCTCCCTTGCAGATTCCCTTCATTGTGATCACATAGCGCTCCATCATCGGCTTGTCGAGGCCGTAGCGCTTATAGAGGTTTTCCTTTACGGTCGGCGAGAGCTTGCTCGCACGCTCCGTCAGCGGATCTCCCGGAACCGCTTCCAGAAGGAAAAACGTGGCCGTTGCAATCAGAAACAGTGTGATCAGCATTTCCGCGAAACGGCGCAGTAAATATTTTGGCATAAAAATCCTCTCCCTGTCCGGTCTTTTCCGACCGGAATTTTATTATGATAGCGAAAGAAGAGCCTATTGTTTCATAAGCCCTTCTTCCCTCATTTCTTCTGTTTTGCTGCTTTTTTTATTTCTCTACAGTTGCTCTGTAAAGCTCCTGGCTTGCGCCGAAGGAGGATGTGTAGAAATCTTTTACCCAGTTCTGATAATAGTAATGTTTATCAGAGTAGTACAGCGGTGCAACACCACAATCCTGTGCAACCAGCAGATCTTCCAGCTTCTGGTAAATCTCAAGGCGTTTTGCGTTGTCGTTCTCTCCGGTCAGAGAATCGATCAGGCTGTCGTACTCGCTGTTGCTATAGAGGCCGTAGGAATCATAAACGCCTGTCTTCATGACGTTCAGGAAATCCAGCGGATCGTTGTAATCGCTGAACCATCCGCCTACAAAGATATCGTAGTTCTTGTTATCGCGCTCGTTTGCAAACATCTGGTAATCGCCAACGGTGTTCAGCTCTACCTTTACGCCCAGATTCTGGGAAATGGACTGCTGCAGGTACTCTCTCTCTAGCTGATTCTCGGTAGCAGAACCCTGGGACAGCAGTGTAATGGTGATGTCTTCCGGTTTGTCGGTGATACCAAGCTCATCAAGGCCTTTCTGGAACAGTGCTTTTAACTTGTCTGCATCTCCTGCATACTGCTCATATTCCTCTTTCATGGTCTCCGACGCCTGCTTGCGGTAGGAAGTTCCGTCGAGCGTGATCGCCGGGGAAACGAAGCCGTAAGCTGCGGTGTATCTTCCGTAAACAGCTGATACCATCTCCTCACGGTTGATGGAGTAGGAAATTGCCTTGCGGATGTTTACGTTTTTCATCAGACCGGATTTTCCGCCCTCAGACTGCTCGTAGCACAGAACCATAGTTCCCGGGTACTCGGTGGTCATGGTCTGCATATTGCCTGCTTCTACTTCTTTGTCATATTTTGCAATGTAATCGCCTGCTGCATCGAAAACGTCCAGCTGTCCGTTATCGAACATGGTTGCTGCTGTTGCGTTCTCTGCTACACAGTACCAGTTTACCTGATTCAGTTTTACGTTGTCCTTATCCCAGTACTGGTCATTTTTCACCCATGTCATGGAGTTATCTTCTACCAGGTTGGTCATGGCAAACGGTCCGTTGTAGACACATTTTGTCCAGTCTTTTCCCCACTGGTCTCCGGCTGCCTCTGCGACATCCTGACGGGTCGGGTAAAGCGGAGTTGCTACCAGCTTGGACTGGAAGGTCGGATCCGCTACCTTTAAGGTAACCTCGAAGGTGTAATCGTCCACTGCCTTGATTCCGATCTCATCGGCAGAGCCCTGTCCGTTATAATACTCCTCTGCTCCTACTACGTTGAACAGGAAGAAAGAATAGGAATAGCCGTATTCCGGATTTAACAGACGTTTCCATCCGTACTCATAATCTGCTGCGGTAACCGGCTGTCCGTCGGACCATTTTGCATCCTTTCTCAGATGGAAGGTATAAACCAGTCCGTCGTCGGATACGTCCATGGATTCTGCACCGGCGTACTCGAAACGGTCTCCGTTCTCATCTGCTACGTCACGCATCAGTCCTTCGTAGCACTCTGCCATCATCCAGCGCCATCCCATATCCTGTACATCGAAGTTGTTTCCAAAGGATACCGCGCGAAGATTGATCTGTCCGTCCACTTCACCTGCAGTCTCCGGTGCTGCTGAATCCGCTGCTCCAGTACTGGTTGATGCCGCTGTAGCATTGTCAGCAGTTGCTACCTGTGCCTCTCCGCTGCTTCCGCATCCGGCCAGAAGACCGGCTGCCATGCATCCTGCCAAAAGCAGAGAAACGACTTTGTTTCTTTTTCTCATTGGTGTTCCTCCTTTTTTCCGCAGACCTTCCCCGGCAGATCCGGCTGTGTCCGCACACGGGCCATTGTATTTCATATAATTATCCTGAATTTTTTCTCTTGTTCGGACAATAATACAAAATATTACCTTGTTTTTTCACTTTTTTCATGTGATTTTAGCCCAACTTTTATCAGAATATCGGGAAATATCTGTTTTGTCAATCCTTTTCCCGTAAATTTTATGTTTTCTGTTTTTCGTGTCACGGTTACGCAAAAAGAAAGAAACCGCCGTTACACACAGCAGTCTCTTTTCCTTTTTCCCTTGCTTTTCTCTTTTATTCCGCTTTTGCATCCATCTGCCGCAGGCTGTGGATCAACTCCTCACAGATCTCCAGCTCGCTCTTTCCGTCCGTCTCGATGATAATGTCGGCTGCGGCCTCATATTTCTCACGGCGCTTGCTCATCAGATCCGCGATAAACGGAACGGTTTTGTTGTTCTCGATCAGCGGTCTGTCGTGGCTGTCTTTGACACGGTCTAAAATCGTCTCCGGCTTTGCAGTCAGAAGAACAACGCGGCCGTTCTTTTTCATCTCTACAACGTTGCACTCACGCATCGGAGTTCCGCCGCCGCATGAAATGACAACGTTTGTTCTCGACTGCATTTCGATCAGAAGATTCGTCTCGCAGTCACGGAAATACTGTTCGCCGTAGGTCTCGAAAATATCGGAGATGCTCATACCGGCACGCTCTGCGATGATCTGATCCATCTCGATGATATCCATGGCAAACACGGTTTTGAGATAATCGGAAATGGTACTCTTTCCGGCTCCCATAAAGCCAATCAGTACAATATTATAATTGAACAGCTTTCTTGCCTGAATCTTTTTACTGTTTCTTGTGATGCTCTCGAAAACATCCGCCACTTCGTTTTTATGGCGTTTTTCCTGCATCCGGCGTTCCAGCCATTCCTTCTGTTTTGCTTCCTGCTCCGGCTGGAGAATCGGCACGTTATTTGCTTCTTTATATACCATAATGTCCTCGACAATACGGTTTCTCATCAGCAGCGCATCCAGAATAATCTCATCGCACTGTCCGAGGCTCTCTCGTAATACTTCCAACTGATTCATGTTTTTATCCTTTCCAGACTTGTGTGTACTTGTTCGCACAGCCCTCTTCCGGTATTTTTGTCGTATTTTTTGACATTTTCTGTTATTATAGCAGTTGTCCTCCGGAATCACAACAAAAATTTGCACAAAGGTGCGAAAAGCCCATGGAATCTTTTCAGAAATCCATGGGTTTTGGTATATTTTTATTTAAGATCGTCTTTCGAATCCGCATGATACCTGTTCTCCCAGGCATCTTCTGTGGATAACTTCTCATCAGAGTTCAGAAAACTCAGCTCTGCCCCCCCCCGATTTCAGATTCTTTTTCAGCTTTTCAATCTGAATCGAAGTCTGTTTTTCTTCGGATATGGTGTTCAGCTCCTCGCAGATGGCATCTTTGATATCGAGCAGACACTCGAGCATCAGCGGGCTGAAGGTACCGCACTCGCCGTTCAGGATCATCTCGATGGCTTTCTCGTGCGTGTATGCCGATTTGTAGACACGCTCGCTTGTCAGCGCATCGTAAACATCGGCAATCGATACAACCTGGGCTGCAATCGGGATCTCCTCACCTTTTAAGCCGTCCGGGTAACCCTTTCCGTCGTACCGCTCATGATGCCAGCGTCAGATCTGGTACGCAATCTGTACCAGCTTCTCGTCCTGATACAGTTCCAGGCTCTTCAGCATGGACGCTCCGATCAGGGTATGTTTCTTCATCTCCTCGAACTCTTCTTTCGTCAGCCTTCCCGGCTTATTTAAAATGTTTTCGTCAATGCCCATCTTTCCGATATCGTGCAGCGCGGATGCCGTTGTGATCATCAGCTGATCGGACCAGCTTAAGTGGTAGCGGTCTGTCTTCTGTACCAGACGCTCGAGGAGCATACTGGTCAGAACGTTGATGTGGTGGACATGAAGTCCGCTCTCGCCATTCCGGAATTCCATGATATGGCTCAGGATACTGATCATCATCTGATTGTTTTTCTCTTTTTCGTAAATCTGCTCGGTGACGAGCGTCACGAGACGGCGCTGTTTTGCATATAATTTGATCGTGTTGAAGACACGCTGGTAAACAACTTTTGCATCAAACGGACGACTGATATAATCGGATACGCCCTGCTCATACGCACGGCGCACAAATGCGGTGGAATCCTCGCTCGATATCATGATGACCGGAACCTCTTCGATCCAGTGGTTGCGGTTCATGTAGTCAAGCACTCCGAAACCGTCCATGCCCGGCATGACGATATCCAGAAGGATCAGCGCAAGGCCTGTTCCGTATTCTTCCAGCAGACGCAGGCACTCTTCGCCGGTGGAAGCCTCGATGATATCGTATTCATCCTGCAGAATCTCCGAGAGGATGATACGGTTCATCTCGGAATCATCCACGATCAGGATGCGCTGTTTTTCTCTGCGGTTTTCCTGACGGACAACATCGTCCTGACAACCCAGGATCTGGTCTTTCTCGGTGACAACCATGTTTTTCCGTTGTTTTGCAAGATACATCAGCTGGTCGGCACGCATCGCAGCTTCGCCGATCGTCTCATCTCTTGTCAGAACACCTCCTACGCTGACGGAAAGACGCATCTTCGAGTAGCCCGGCACCTGTGCCTCATGGATCTGTGACTGAATCTGTTTTAATTTCTGTACAAAGTTTTCCTCATCCATCTCCGGCAGAACCAGCAGAAATTCGTCTCCTCCTAAGCGGATCAGACGGTCGGTACGTCGGGTGCAGCGGTTGACGGTCTTTACAATGGTGTCAAGCGCCATATCTCCGGCATTGTGGCCGTATGTATCGTTGTATAATTTGAAATCATCGAGATCGATCATGGCTACGCCGCAGCAAAAGCTGGCGTCCCGGATCTGGTCTTCGAAGTAGCGGCGGTTGAATACTCCGGTCAGCGCGTCACGATACAGCTCTTCGCTGTAGCTGTTCAGCTTGCTTACCAGATTCTGGCGTCCTTCGGAGTCCATCAGTGTTTCATCGTCGAGACGGTTGATCATCTCGATCACGCATGGTTCTCCTTCGATCTCCACGTATCTTGCAATGACCTGATACACATTCGACGCAATGCATTCCAGTTTTGATTTCTGCGATTTCTCCCGCAGGGCTTTTTCGGAAATACAGTTAAGGCACGGCATCGCTTTGTTCCATACTGTGTAGCATTCACACAGCTTGCCATTCTCTTCATCGATAATAAAATCTCCGATCTCATCCGGACGGAGAACCCGCACATACATGAAAATATTCTTCAGATGTTCCACCAGACTGTCTGCCTGTTCCTGTGTCATCTGAACATCCTTAGAAGGCTCTTTCTTATTTATTTTTTCACATTCCGGCAATTCGGTCTGATTCATCTGTTTCCCTCTCTTCTCCCCGGTACACACAAAACTTCATTACCCCTTTGTGTGCTTCCGCGTTTTGCTACATTTTCCCATTTTAATTACAGTTATACATAATAGTGTAACGATTGTTTCCCGTTTCGTCAAGAAAAAAGTGTACAAAAACCGTCCTGTAATGGAAATTTATTCAAAAAAACCGACCGGTTTTACGCGGTCGGTTTTTTCTTCTTATCATAGAAGACACGGCTGTATAACTGCGGATAGATGTTGCTGCAGGAGAGCGCCGGTCCTTCAATATAGCGGTAATGATCGAAATCGTAAACACCGTAATCCGGCTCGGAGTTATCCAGCCAGAAAGCATTGATGCCGTAATCGTAGTAGTTCTTCTTGCATACGTCCCAGACATATTTTCTTGTCTCCGGATTGAACACGTCGATCTCAACGCAGTCACCCTGGAAATCGTATGTCTGCTTTTTCGCGCAGACTGTCCCTGTATGTTTTTCGTTTTATTAGATTTTTTTGTCTGTTTCTTGAAGTTTTTATCCGATTTCTAACACTATTTTGATCTTTTTACCAAATTTGCGGAATGGGCTTTATTTTTAACTGCACAAATTCCATTTCTTATGATAGAATATTTACGAAAAAATAAAGTATCTGATTCACTATACTTTGATTCACAATAAAATGAGGGAGTAATCCATGATTCAAACGAAAGATTCGAACTTAACCTTCCGCCCGCTGACCATCGACGACGCAGAGCAGTACAATGCACTTCTGCGCTACGCCTTTCAGGTTACAGAGCAGGAGCTTTCCGAAAGCGGATGGAAAGACGATGAAATCAAGCAGTCCAAATTCCCGGTTCTCGTACGTGCCGATGTGCTCGGCTGTTTCTGCGAGGAGGATCTGGTATCACAGTTCGCGGTTTATCCGCTGGACATGAATATCTACGGTGTCCGCTATCCCGTTGGTTTTGTCACCAGCGTCTGCACCTACCCGGAATACACCGGCCAGGGCATCATGAAAAAGCTGATGATCCGGAGTCTCACGCGCATGCGGGAAAACCACCGTTCCTTTGCGCTTCTCTATCCCTACTCTATTCCGCTCTACCGGAATCTCGGATGGGAAATCATTTCCAATAAGATGACGTACACCATCAAGGACACGCAGGTGCCGCGGAAACTCAAAGCCCCTGGCTATGTGCGCCGCGTGGCATGGGATGACAAGGATTTCAAGGAACTACATACCAAATTTGCTTCGAAGACGCACGGCTGCCTCTACCGCAACAATCTGGCGTGGGAAGAATATTTCCGCTGGGATGAGGATGATACCGTCGTTGCGATCTACTATTCCGCTGATGATGTGCCGTACGGCTACATGGTCTATCTGATCAGCTCCGATATCATGCATATCAAAGAGATGATCTATCTGAACCGCGAAGCGCAGCTGGGACTCTGGGAGTATATTCATGCGCACGATTCCATGATCGATGAGGTCAAAGGAAATAACTACTACAGTGAACCCATCGCGTTCGAGCTTGAGGACAGCGATATCAAAGAAACGATTCGCCCGTACTCGATGGGGCGTATCATCGATGTCGTGCAGTTTATGGAACATTAC
>ENA-OOYR01001398-OOYR01001398.1-human-gut-metagenome-genome-assembly--contig:-NODE-1398-length-10439-cov-1.553159_pt1 | contig 10439 bp, 7 predicted proteins | sample MGYA00241701_ERZ501374 | MGnify/ENA primary metagenome ERZ501374 (study PRJEB25962, sample SAMEA2042655) | human gut metagenome | biome: human gut; feature: human-associated habitat; material: faeces...
GCGAGCATGCAGAGCCTTGGAAGGTTACTGTTGTCGATACCGGCCTTGATACAATGACAGGCGGCAGAGTAAAGCGTATTCAGCCTTATATCGGCGATGAGCCTTTTATGCTTACTTACGGCGACGGCGTTGCAGACGTTGATATTAACAAGCTTGTTGAATTTCATAAGCAACACGGCCATATTGCAACTATGACTGCTGTTTCGGTAGGTCAGCGTTTTGGCTGCCTCGGTATTGAGGACGACCTTACCATTTCTTCGTTCAGAGAAAAGAGCGATATGGACGGCAGCCGCATCAATGCAGGCTTTATGGTGCTTGAACCTAAGATTTTCGATTTTATCGAGGGCGATTCAACAGTATTTGAAAAGGCTCCTCTTGAAACAGTTGCTTCTATGGGCGAGCTTGACGCATATATTCATAACGGTTTTTGGAAGCCTATGGATACCCTGAGAGAGAAGATGCAGCTTGAAGAAATGTGGGCAAACGGCACTGCTCCGTGGAAGGTTTGGTAAAAAATATGGATTTATCATTTTATAAAGGCAAAAAAGTGCTTGTAACAGGTCATACGGGCTTTAAAGGCTCTTGGCTTTGCAAAATTCTTGTAAATGCCGGCGCAAATGTAGTAGGTTATTCAATTGACCCGCCTACAAATCCGAGTCTTTTTGAACTTTCGGGTATTAAAAATGAAATGACGTCATATATTGCGGACATTCGTGACCTTGATAAGCTTAAAGAAGTTTTTGAAAAGGAGCAGCCGGAACTTGTGTTCCACCTTGCCGCTCAGCCGATTGTTCGTGACAGTTATAAAATGCCTGTTTACACTTATGAAACCAACGTAATGGGCACTGTAAATATTTGCGAGTGTGTAAGGCTTTTTGATTGCGTTAAGTCTTTCCTTAATATCACGACGGACAAGGTTTATGAAAATCAGGAAACTAACGTTGCTTTTACAGAGGATATGCCGCTTGACGGATATGACCCTTATTCAAACAGTAAATCTTGCTCTGAGCTTGTTACTCACAGTTATAAAAAGTCATTTTTTACCGACGGCCGTGTTGCTGTTTCTACTTCAAGGGCAGGTAATGTTATCGGCGGCGGTGACTTTGCAAATGACAGAATTATTCCCGACTGTGTAAGGGCGGTTGAAAAAGGCGATACTATTATTGTTCGTAACCCTAATTCGACAAGGCCTTATCAGCACGTGCTTGAGCCGCTTAAAATTTATCTTATGATAGTTGAGGCTCAATATAAAAATCATGAGCTTGAGGGATATTATAATGTAGGTCCTAATGATTGCGATTGCAGAACTACGGGTGAGCTTGTTACTCTTTTCTGCAAGCTTTGGGGCGACGGTGCAAGCTGGAAGGATGTAAGCGAGGCTAATGCGCCTCACGAGGCTAACTTTTTAAGGCTTGATACAACTAAGGTTAAAACAGTTTTCGGCTGGCAGCCACGCTGGAGCGTTGAAGAGGCAGTTGAAAAGATTGTTGAATGGACCAAAGTATATTTTGACGGCGGAGATATTTCCGCTATTATGGATAAACAAATTAATGAATTTTTTGAATTGGAGGACTGACTGAATGTTAGAAAATAAGACAGAGGAACAGGCAAAAGAAGAAATACTTGCAATGGTTGCGGAATACTGCGACAAATTTAAGGCAAAACCGCCATATAAAGAGGGCGACAGAATCCCTTATGCAAGCCGTGTGTTTGATAATAAAGAAATGACAAATCTTGTTGACTCGGCTCTTGAGTTTTGGCTTACAGCCGGCAGATATTGCGATAAGTTTGAAAAGGACTTCGGCAAATATCTCGGTGTTAAATATGTTTCACTTGTAAACTCAGGCTCATCTGCAAACCTTCTTGCTTTTGCAACGCTTACTTCGCCGCTTCTCGGTGACAGAAGAGTAAACAGAGGCGATGAGGTTATTACTGTAGCAGCAGGTTTCCCTACAACTGTAGCTCCTATTATTCAGTACGGCGCAGTTCCTGTATTTGTTGATTTAACAATTCCGCAGTATAATATCGACGCTTCTCAGCTTGAAGCAGCACTCAGCGATAAAACCAAGGCAGTTATGATTGCTCATACACTCGGCAATTTGACCTTCAGGCTGTTAAGGATTTTTGTACTAAGCATAACCTTTGGCTTATTGAGGATAACTGCGACGCACTCGGCAGTAAATATGTAATTGACGGTGAGGAAAAATTCACCGGTACAATCGGCGATATCGGCACATCAAGTTTCTATCCTCCGCACCATATGACAATGGGTGAGGGCGGTGCTGTTTATACTAACGACCCGCTTCTTAACAAGATTGCACGTTCAATGCGTGATTGGGGACGTGATTGCGTTTGCCCGTCAGGTATGGACAACCTTTGCGGTCACCGTTTTGATAAGCAATACGGTGAGCTTCCTCTCGGCTATGACCATAAGTATGTATATTCACACTTTGGATTTAACCTTAAGGCAACTGAAATGCAGGCGGCAGTAGGCTGCGCTCAGCTTGAAAAATTCCCTTCATTTGTTGAAAGAAGACGCCATAATTTTGACAGACTTCATAAGGCTCTTGAAGCTGTATCCGATAAGCTTATTCTTCCTGTTCCTGCCCAAAACAGCACTCCTTCATGGTTCGGTTTCCTTATCACTTGTAAAGAGGGCACCTCTAAAAATACAGTAGTTCAGTATTGCGAGGACCACGGTGTTCAAACAAGAATGCTTTTCGCCGGCAATATTACAAAGCAGCCTGTATTTGACGAAATGAGAAAGTCGGGTAAGGGTTACAGAGTAATCGGCGACCTTCCGGTTACAGACAGCATTATGAACAATACCTTCTGGATTGGTGTATATCCGGGAATGACTGACGAAATGATTGATTATATGGCTAAAACAATTATTGAGGCAGTAAATCTTTAATTTAAATGTTTTTAAGCAAGGCTTTGCCCTCTTTATTTTTAAAATTTTGAGGGTAAGGCTTGCTTTTGTGAATGGAGATTTTATTTAATTTCTTATCGCCATAATAAATAATGACATAAGGGAGAATTTATGTAATGAAAATTAAAGTTGCAAATTATATTTCGCAGTTTCTTGTTGACCACGGCGTAACCGACGCTTTTTCGGTTGTCGGCGGCGGTGCAATGCATTTGAATGATGCTTTCGGCCATCAGGAAGGTTTGCACACCACATATAATCATCACGAGCAAGCTTGTGCAATTGCCGCAGAGGCTTATGCAAGGCTTGAAAATAAAATTGCGCTTGTTTGCGTAACATCGGGTCCCGGCGGAATTAACGCTCTTACCGGTGTTTGCGGCGGTTGGCTTGATTCGATTCCTATGTTTATAGTTTCGGGTCAGGTAAAATATACAACTACTTCCCGCTATGCTAAAACTTTAAATCCTGAAATTAACCTGCGTTCGCTCGGCGACCAGGAGTATGATATAGTTAAATCTGTTGAGCCTATGACTAAGTATGCGGTTATGATTGAAGACCCTATGGATATCCGCTATGCTTGCGAAAAGGCTTGGCACCTTGCAACAACAGGCAGACCAGGCCCTGTTTGGCTTGATGTTCCTGTTGATATTCAGGGCACTGTTATTGAAACAGATGACCTTGTTAAAACTTACAATGCATCAGAGGATGATGCTCTTCTTCCGCCGCACGTGGCTGACAGCGAGGTTGAGTATGTTCTTGACGAGATAAGAAAAGCCGAAAGACCGGTTATTTATGCAGGCGGCGGTATTCGTCTTTCAGGCGGATATAACGAATTTAAAAAAGCAATCAGAAAGCTCAATGTTCCGGTTGTAACATATTGGAACAGTGTTGACCTTATTGAAAATGACGATGAGCTTTATGTCGGCAGAGGCGGCAATATGGGCGATCGTCCCGGCAACTTTGCTGTGCAAAATTCAGACCTTGTTATCGCTATCGGTACAAGAATTTCTATTCGTCAGGTTGGCTACGGCTATGATACCTGGGCAAGAGAAGCTAAGGTTATTATGGTTGATATTGATAAATCGGAAATGATGAAGCATACTCTCCACGTTGATAAGGCTGTTTGGGCAGACGCTAAAGATTTTCTTGAAAAAGTTAATGAAATTGCTGAAGATAAAGTATTTACTAATCAAAAATGGCTTGATATTTGCCAAAATTGGAAGCATAAATATCCTGTAACTCTTGACAGGCATTGGAATAACGGCGGTGAATTTGCAAATGTATTTGCATTTATTAAGTATTTGAGTGACCGACTTCCTGAGGAAAGTTATACCGCAGTATCAAACGGCGCTTGTTGCGTGGTAGGCCACCAAAACTATACTATGAAAAGCGGCACAAGATTTATTATTAACAGTGCAATTGCAAGTATGGGATATGGCTTGCCTGCCGCTATCGGTCTTTGTGTTGCCGACGGAAGAAAAGATACAATATGCCTTGAGGGCGACGGCTCTATTATGATGAATCTTCAAGAGCTTCAAACTGTTGTTACAAACAATCTTCCGATTAAGCTTTTCCTTATTAATAATCAGGGATATCATTCAATCAGGCTTACTCAAAATAACATTTTTTCAGAGCATACTAAAGTCGGTATCGGTCCTGAATCGCACGACCTTTCATTCCCTGAATTTTCAAAGATTGCCGAGGCTTTCGGCTTCCCTTATTACAGCGCTCATAATAATGATGATATGAAAAAAGTTGTTGATGAAGTGCTTGCAAAACCGGGATTTGCATTTTGCGAAATATTTACGGATACAATTCAGGTTTGGGAGCCTAAGAGCAGCGCAAGAAGGCTTGACGACGGAACGATTGTAAGCCCTCCGCTTGAGGACCTTGCACCGTTCTTACCACGTGAGGAACTCAGGGAAAATCTTTATATTAAGCCTCTTGATGATGAATAAAAAACGGTAGGGAATTTTTATGTTAATTAAAATTGCGGCGTGGTGCTGGCATATAATCAAAGTGATTATGGATTGGTGCCGCAGAGTGTTTACTAAAATTACAAAGGTTGAAATTAAGGATGACGTTTGGAACGGTTTTGTTCAGTTCGTTAAATTCGGGCTTGTCGGCCTTTCAAACACCGTCATTTCGTATGCAACCTATTATATTCTTGTTCCTTTCCACGTCAATAAATATGTGGCAAGTGTAATCGGTTTTATTTTGAGCGTGGCTAATGCGTTTTATTGGAACAACAGCTACGTTTTCAAAAAGGAGGACCAGGAGCAGCGCTCGCCTTTGCAGGCTTTTATCAAGCTTTTCCTCTCGTATGCGGGAACGGGCTTGGTGCTTCATAATATTCTCCTTTGGTTCTTTACTTCGATTTGCCATATAAGCGATTATGTCGCTCCTGTTCTTAATCTTTTGATTACAATTCCGCTTAACTTCGTGCTTAATAAATTTTGGGCATTCAGAGCTAAGAAAAAGGAAGAAAAGGATATGTAAATATGGAAAGCAAAATCAGAAAAACACTGGTTAATGTATATTCCCTTGTATTGTCAATTTTTGTGTGTTTTATTGTTGGTGTCGCTTTGTCAAAAATATCTGACAAGGTTGATATGCAAGCACTTGAGAATTTAATGCTCAGTGGTGCTTTTAAGCAATGCCGACCGGAAAGAGCGGAAACACTGCAATATATGATTTTAACGGTTTTGTTTCCTGTACTTTATATGGTATTTATTCCGTTGATAAAAAAACGTTCTGACAACAGTTTGTTTTTTAGTCAAAAAATGCTTAATCTTATAAATTTCGCAATATTTTTGACGTTTGCGTTTTTGGTTTTGATAATTCTGTTGTATTCAGATACATCCTATTCGTCAATATCATTAAATCTTTTTTGCGGCAATTTGGCAATTGCAATGATTATATCATTAGTTGTATCAGTTGTTTTTATATTAATTGGCAGTAGAAATAAGAAAAATGTAGGATGCTTATATTTTTTGCTTGCCTTGGCGTTTATTGCTTATGTTTTTGCAAAGTTGATTTCAAAAAATTACGCTTCATCAAACCGTGACTATTTGGTTCATCATTACTATGCTTGGTGGTATCCTATTTATAACGTTTTTAGTTCAAAAACAATCGGCGTCGATTTTAACAGTATTTATGGATTTTATCCTTATATCGCCGTTGCTTTTTTAAAAATCATCGGTGGCGTAACACAGGCGAATATGTCTTTAATGATTGCAATTGCCTTGTGTGTTATGAGTTTTGAAATTTTTTCTTTTTCCTATGTGTTTATTCAAAACAAAACCATTGCTTTTTTGATGTCACTTTCTGCCTGTACGTTGGGACCGCTAAATCTGCTTTATTGCGGCAATTATTATTTTCAATATTTCCCGCTTCGCTCTTTTTTCCCGATATCTCTATTGTTTTTAATTTCTATTCATTACGCTACAAAAAGCAGAAAAGCAAAACATATAATAGCTGCAGTTGCGTGGGCTTCAATTGCTCTTGCCTTGTTTTGTAATTTTGAAAGCGGAATAATATGTATTATCGTTTTTGCAGGATATGTTATTTTGCAAAAAGCGTATTTGTATACGTTCGGCGACCCGAAAATATGGAAAACAATTTTTGCGCAAATTTTTTGTGCAATTGTTTCAATTTTAATTTTTATTTGTACGGTACAATTAATTACTTATTTGAGAAGCGGTCAAGCACTTGGCATTAATGAATTGTTTTTTGGAATATTGGCATTTGAGGGCACAGGGTTCTATATGTTGCCTATTTCATTTGGATTGTGGATTGTTTATATTATCGTGCTTGTTTATGCTCTGTATTCTGCCTTGCCTAAATTGAAAAGTGAAAGAGTGGGCGAAAAACAAATTGCCGATACACGTATTTCGACCGCACTGTTTGTGCTTGCAATTTATGGATTTTGTGCTTTTTCGTATTTTGTAGGGCGCAGTTATTCAACTAATATTTACACGCTTTTGTTTATTACGTGTTTGATATGTGCTGTTGCGGCAGATGATTTTTTAGCCGGAAGCCGAACCTCATTTACTCAAAAAAAAGAAAAGTGCAATGATAGATTTATGTTGTATATTAAATTGCTTTGCTGTTTTTTAGTTATTTCTTTTTGTGTAGCAAATCCTGTAATGGTAATCGGTGATAATGTTTTAAGCGGTTCAAATTCTTCGTTTGATTTAAAATGGGCTGGAAACAGCGACAATGAGAATTATAATGACATAGATGAAGTTGCATATAACATCAATGATTGGGCAACAAATGATAATAATGGAGAAAATCCTCGTCTCTTTATTTATTGGGCTGCTTATGTTAATGAAATAAATCATGAAAAAACTAATTATTCAGCGTGCGAGCAAATAGATTGGTTTTATAAATCAAATGCTCATTCCTATATAGATTCAATGAACAGTGATACATCAAGTGCTTTTGTTATAGATAATAAAGCCGTGGATATTTTGACTGAAAATATGAATTCTGATTATCAAAATGCGTTGAAAAAATATACATTGGTTAAAACGTTTGTAACTGACACAAAAGTTGGTGAAAATCATACGAAACAATTATATTACATTTATGTTCCGTCACAGGAGTGATACAATTATGAAAAAAGCTATTGTTACAGGTGCAACCGGCGCTGTCGGTACGGCACTTGTTAATAAACTTATAAGCCAGGGGGTTGAAACCCTTGTCCTTGTTCGCAAGGGCGGCAGGGTTAATAAAATTCCTTCAAACCCTCTTGTTAAAATTGCATATTGCTCGCTTGATGAAATGGCGGATTTTCAAAATGAAAATGATGAAAAATATGATGCTTTCTTTCATCTTGCGTGGGCAGGCCCTTACGGTAAGGATAGGGACAATATGTTCTTGCAATCTAATAATATTAAAAACGAGCTTGAAGCGGTTAAGCTTGCAAAAAGATTTGGCTGTGATGTTTTCGTAGGCGCAGGCAGTCAGGCTGAAAACGGCAGGCTTGAAAACGGGCAAAAGGTTGCCCCCGATTCTCCTACCAATCCTAATAACGGCTACGGCATTGCTAAGCTTGCAGCAGGTAAAATGAGTAGAATTCTTTGTTCTCAGCTCGGTATAAGGCATATTTGGTGCAGAATTTTGTCTGCTTACGGCCCCGGTGACGGTGCGCATACTATGGTTATGAGCACGATTATTAAATTTTTAAACGGTGAGGATTGCGATTTTACCCCCGGCGAGCAGCAGTGGGATTTCCTTTATAACGGCGATATCGCAAACGCATTTTTCCTTGCCGCCGAAAAGGGCAAAGACGGCGCAATTTATACCGTCGGCTCGGGCAAAACAAGAAGTCTTAAGGACTATATAACCGATATTCGTGACATTGCCTGTCCGAGCGCTAAATGTAATTTCGGCGCAGTTGATTATTTTCCTAATCAGGTAATGTATCTTTGCGCAGATATTGACGATTTGAAAAGAGATACCGGCTTTGAGCCTACGGTCGATTTCAAAACAGGAATAAAAAATACTGTTGAATGGTATAAGGAACAAAATAATGGCTGATTTAATATTAATACCTGTTTTAGCGCTCCTTTTTGTCGGTGCAAAAAGATATGATAATGGCTTTAATAAGGATTATTTAAGTAAAGATAATACGTTGGCATTAAAAGGTGCGTGCGCTTTGAGTATTGTATTGCTTCATATCGGCGGAGTTACTCAAGCAAAATTACTGCCTGAAATAACAGCGTTTGCTGTATCTGTATTTTTCTTTTTGTCAGGTTATGGAATGATTACCGCTTTAAAAAATAAGGGCGACAGTTATTTGAATAAATTTATTCAAAGGCATACAATAAAATTAGCTATACCGTATTTTGTTGCGGCGCTGATTTATGTAATCTATTTTAGATATGCACAAGGTAATCTTGGCTTTAAATATTATGATGAATACAAAGTTTCGTTTAAAGGGATTGTGTCAGCATTTTTTGAGCATGGTTATACAATTGTAGTTAATTCTTGGTTTGTTATTGTTTTATTTGTTTTTTATTTGTTCTTTTATATCAGCTTTAAGAAATGTAAAAACATTGAAGAAGGTATAGGCTTTTTCAGTTTGCTTGTGATTGCTTTTACAGTTCTTATGTTTTATCTTGCGCAATTTAAAGGTTGGTATACTGCTTGGTATATGCAAAATTTTTCAATAATAGTCGGCACACTTTACGGATATAAGAAAGAGCTGATAGATAAAGTTATTAAATCACATAAAGGTATAGTTGTGTCGGTATTAGGAGTTATATTGTTTTCGCTTCTTGCGGCATTTGGTGTTTTGAAATATAATACGGATATCGGCGGACATATAAATACTGCCGAGTATTGTGTTCTTACGTGTATTATTCCTATATGCGTTGCGGTTGCTTATTCGTCAATTCAAATTGGCTGTAAAAAAATCTGGGGGGGGTATAGGAAAGGTTTCATTTGAACTTTACCTTGTTCACGGATTGTTTTATTATATGTTTCAAATGGGACGATTAAAAATTGAAAATAAATTAGTATTTTGTATTTGTGTAATCGCCGCTTCTCTTGTGGCTTCATTTATACTCAATATTATTAATAAATATTTAGTTAAATTGCTTCAAAAACTCTTTAGATGTTAAAAGGAGAAAGAATATGAAATACGAACACCAGCTCAGGAAGCTGAGTTCTGAAGAGCGCATGAAAAAAATAGGAATTATGATTCCTTGCTACAACGAGCAGGAAAATATTGTTCAAATTTGCAATGCCGTTGTAAAGGAAATTACCGAGGAGCTTCCTCAGTATGATTATGAAATACTTATTATGGATAACTGCTCTACGGATAATACCCGTCCGCTGATTAGGGAAATTTGCAAAAAAAATCCGAAAATCAAGGCTATTTTGAATGCTAAAAACTTCGGTCAGTTTAATTCCCCTTATTATGGAATGCTCCATGTTGACGGCGACTGCGTAATTCCTATTTGCGCCGATTTCCAAGACCCTGTTGAGATGATTCCGCAATTTGTTCACGAATGGGAAAACGGATATAAAATTGTTTGTGCAATCAAATCGTCAAGTAAAGAAAATAAGCTTATGTATTGGGCAAGAAGTTGCTACTATAAGATGATTAAAAAAATGTCATCGGTTGAGCAGATTGAGCATTTTACAGGCTTTGCCCTTTATGACAGAGATTTTATCAATGTGCTTAAAAATCTTAATGACCCGACTCCGTTTATTCGTGGAATTGTTGCCGAGCTTGGATTTAAGAGAAAGGATATCGAGTTTGAACAGCCAAAGCGTAAGGCAGGCAAAACTCATAACAATTTCTATTCTCTTTATGATGCGGCAATGCTTTCGTTTACTTCTTATACTAAAATGGGGCTTAGAATTGCAACGTTTGCCGGTTTTGGTATAGGTATTTTAAGTTTCGTTATCGGAATTGTTTATCTTATTATGAAGCTTATTTGGTGGGACAGATTCCCCGGCGGTACTGCTCCTGCAATTATTTGCTCAATGTTTA
>ENA-OOYR01001404-OOYR01001404.1-human-gut-metagenome-genome-assembly--contig:-NODE-1404-length-10410-cov-1.761758_pt1 | contig 10410 bp, 6 predicted proteins | sample MGYA00241701_ERZ501374 | MGnify/ENA primary metagenome ERZ501374 (study PRJEB25962, sample SAMEA2042655) | human gut metagenome | biome: human gut; feature: human-associated habitat; material: faeces...
GAGATAGACCCGCCACCACGTACACGAATAGAAACAGCGGCATCGGGACGTCCATCCTGCGTTGTTACATTTACACCAGCCAGCTTACCCTGCAAAGCCTGAGCTGCATTGGCAACAGGCATAGCTGCAATTTGCTCACCCGAAACAGAGGCTACCGATCCGGTAAGATCTTTACGTTTTACCGTCTGATAACCGATTACTACAACTTCATCCAGAATCTCAGCATCTTCAGCCAATGTCACATGAACCGGCTGCCCTGCAACAATAGATACTGTTTGCGTCTGCATTCCGATAAAACTTATTTCCAATTGTTTGGCTGTACCCGGCACGGCAAGGGAGAATTTACCATCCAGGTCTGTAATTGTACCGATAGAAGCGTCGCTTACTACTCTGATATTAGCACCAATAACAGGATCACCTCTGCTATCGAGCACAACACCTGAAACAGTACGACTCTGTGCAAGAGAGATAAGGCAGATCATACTCATCAAGAGAGTAGCAGCTGTCCTTTGAACAAGTCTTTCAAAATTCATAAGTAATGTGTTTTTAATAGTTAATGATTAAAATGATTCACTCCGCAAAAGTAGCCAACCTGTGTCATAGCAACGGAATAAAATCAGGTAACAAGAGTGTACTTTTTCAAAATGGGACAAAAAGGAGGTGGACTATTCGGGCGAAATATCGTTTTTTTCGGTCAAACAAATCCTATACTTTTCATTTATTCCCTTTTTTCTATACATTTGTTCTGCACTATTCAAAACAGTACTATGAGACGACTGATTATCTACTTCTTATACTTAATGATACCGATGTTTTCATCGGCGCAGCCCATCTGCCAGATTACTGATTTTACAGCAGAGAACGGACTACCCCAAGATATCGCATCAGCAGTTTTACAAGATCAGAAAGGCTTTATCTGGATCTGTACCCGTAACGGACTCAATAAGTTCGACGGATATACATTCAAGAACTACAAATCCGCGCCACATAAAGAATATACACTATCCAACAATCGGATAACCTTTATTTCAGAAACCGCATATGGCGATATCTGGTGCCAGACGTATGACAGCAAGGCTTATATATTCGACACGCATCTTGAAATCTTCTATGATGTTCTGCAAACAGTAGATAAAAATATGCAAAGAAGAAACTTTGTTCAGAAAATATTTCCCCTAAAAGAAGGCATAGCCTGGGTGACATGCGACAAGGGTTATTGTTACAGAATCGATGAAAAGAGATATAAAGAAAAAGACGGAATTACACTCTATAGCACATTCAATGGCTTTTTAAAAGGCGAGCACATCTTCACTATCTTCCAGGATTCCGATAAGGATGAGTGGATATTGACAGACAAAGGTATATCCATTATAGGCAACAAAAAGATTGACAGTGATTTTCCTTTCCAGTTTATTCAGGAATACAACGGTACAATTTACCTTGCTTCCGCTTCTGAAAAGATAGCCTATTATAACCAACAAACTGAAAGCATAAAATTTATAGAGTTTCCTTACCCCATCAACAAAATAAGCTCTTTAGACATAACCAACCACGGGCTACTCACCATATCCACTGATAATGGTGTCATCCTGTTCAATCCGGAAAATAAGACTTCTCAGCTAATTGATATCCGTACTCCCATGCAATCCTCCAATGAAGCTATCTCCATTTATGAAGATAAAGAGGGAGAGCTATGGATATTCCCCACTACTCCCGGAGTGATACGCTTTAATCCGGCAACAGGTGAAAAGCAATACCTCTTTACACCCCCAAAAGAGGTCGTGAATTATGGCAGAGAGAACAAAAACACCATATTTGAAGATAAACAAGGTACTTTATGGCTGATTCCCCATAATGGAAACTTCTGTTATTATGATAGGAAAAGTAAAGAATTGAAAGCTTTTTATACAGACCCGGACAATCCTCAATCGCTATTTGCCCCGCTTGTTCGCTACCATTATCAGGACAGACAAGGAAACTACTGGCTAGCCAGCGCCAGAGGAATAAAGAAAATGTCTTTCTATCCACAAATTTATAATCTGAAAGGAATAGACAGGGGATTTGAAATCCGTGCTTTCCTTTTGGATAGTTCACAACGATTGTGGGTAGCTTCCAAAAGCGAATATGTCAGGATATACCACCCTGATGGCAGCCTGGCCGGTTACTTGTCTTCACAGGGAAAGATAAGTAAAGATAAAGTATCATTCAATGCCAGTGTTTACAGCATCTGCGAAGGAAAGAACGGAACAATCTGGATAGGAACCAAAGGAAACGGCCTATTCCAACTCACAAAGAAAGCCGATGGAAATTACAACATACAAAATTATGTGTATGACTCTGAAGACCTATATAGTTTGAGTTACAATGACATATTTACCATATATTCCGATAATCATGACAACATCTGGGTAGGATGTTACGGTGGTGGATTAAATCTGCTACAACAAACACCTGAGGGAAAAGTGTATTTTATCAACCACAGGAATAAGCTACAAAACTATCCGTTCAGCACCTGCCATAATATCCGCTATATTACAGGTACGGAAAATGGTATCCTGTTGGTAGGAACCACCTTTGGTTTAGTTACATTCTCAAATGACTTTGCACAACCGGAAGAAATCAAGTTCTACAGAAATATACAAAACAGGAACAATCCTTTTAGTCTGACAGGAAATGACATTATGCATATATACAAAAATAGCCATAAAGACATCTATATATTGACATTCACCGGAGGAGTCAACAAAATCACATCCAGAACCCTACTTAGCGAAAACATTGAATTTCAGTATTACACCGAGCAGGAAGGGCTAGGATCCGATATGGTCCTATCCATGATAGAAGATTCCCAAAAGAATCTGTGGATAGCATCAGAAAATGCTTTATCCAAATTTAATCCGGAAACAGAGGCATTCGAAAACTATAGTACAGGATTTCTCAGACAAAAGATGAACTTTAGCGAAGCGATACCCACCATAAACGCCCGGCAACAATTGATTTTCGGCACAGATATGGGCTTTCTGGAAATTGTTCCGGAACAAATGAAGAAGAGTGATTATGTACCTCCTATCGTCTTTACAGATCTGAAAGTCAACGGAAAGAAATCAACTGTCTCCACCGATGATTTGAAAGAGATAGCCTTACATCCTTCGGAACGAAATATTAATGTACAATTTTCAGCATTAGACTTCACAAGACCGGATGACATACGCTATGCCTATCGCCTGGAAGGTCTTGAAAAAGAATGGAATTATAGCGATAAAAACAAATCAGCAAGCTACATCAATCTACCCGCAGGCGAATATCGTCTCCAAGTGAAATCAACAAACAGTGACGGAGTATGGGTAAACAATATCCGTACACTTTCCATCAAGGTCATTCCTACCTTTTGGGAGACTCCTTGGGCTTTACTGGCATATCTTGCAGCATTCATCCTTCTCACAGGATTAATTCTGTATATCTTCTCTTACATCTATCGACTGCGTCACCAAGTGAATATGGAACAGCAATTATCAAATATCAAACTGAAATTCTTTACCGATATTTCACACGAGCTACGCACACCATTGACTCTTATCTCCAGTCCGGTCAGTGAAGTTCTGGAGGACCAGACCATTTCTCCTTCCGTGCGGGAACACCTGACCGTTGTACATAAAAATACAGAACGTATGTTGCGTCTTGTCAATCAGATACTCGATTTTCGGAAGATACAGAATAAGAAGATGAAAGTAATGGTTGAACAAACAGAATTGATTGCGTTCCTGATGAAAATTACAGAAAATTTCCGTCTGATAGCTGAAGAGAAACAAATAGACTTCACATTCAAAGCTGATCAAGAAGAAGTATATATATGGATAGACAGGGACAAAGTGGAAAAAATAGTATTCAATCTGTTATCCAATGCATTCAAATATACTCTACCTGGGAAAACCGTAAAGATTACAGTACAGAAGTCGGATCAGCATATCCGCATTTCCATTATTGATGAAGGTATCGGTATTGCTCCTGATAAGATAGGTTCTCTTTTCAAACGCTTTGAGACACTAAGCAAGAACAACAATATTCTGCAACCTTCATCAGGCATAGGTTTATCACTCGTCAAAGAATTGGTGGATATGCATCACGGAGATATAGAGGTCAAGAGCCAACCGGGAACGGGTAGCGAATTCTGTGTAACTTTACCTTTGGAACGTGAAGTGTTTGAGAAAGATGCACAGGCCGAATTAATCCTTGCTGATAGTTCGGACAATACAGAATATATTACCACAACTGTAGAGAACGGCATAGCTGAATCTGGGAATAGCTCAGAAGAGGATTTTTTATCCATTTTAATCGTAGAAGATAATCGTGAGCTGAGAAGCCTGCTCAGAAATATACTATCAAAGAAATACACTATCCTGGAAGCAGCAAACGGAGAAGAAGGTTTGAAACTTGCATCGGAAGCCATACCCGATATGATAATCAGTGATGTAATGATGCCTGTCATGGATGGATTGGAAATGATTAAACGTATCAAGGAAAACAAAGATATCTGCTATGTTCCAATCATTCTTCTATCAGCAAAAGCATCATTGGATGACCGTATCACCGCTTTGGAACAAGGTATCGATGATTACATTACGAAACCATTCAGTTCTTCGTACCTCAAAGCCCGTATTGCTTCTCTGTTTACCAAGCGTAAGCAGTTACAGGAAATATTCATGAAGCAGTTATCAGCAAACAATGAAACCGATAATTCTAAGGAATGGACTCCTTCGGAACCCGAAGTGATGCCGCATGATAAGTTATTCATGAAAGAAGTGATGGATTTCCTGGAAGAGCAAATAGATAATCCGGATCTGGTGATCGACGATTTCGCCAACAAGCTACTGCTAAGCCGGAGTATTTTCTACCGGAAGCTTAAGTCCATTGTAGGAATGCCTCCGGTAGATTTTATCAGGGAAATTCGTGTAAAAAGAGCCGCCCAGCTGATCAGAAGTGATGTATACAACTTCTCTCAAATAGCTTATATGACCGGTTTCAGCGATCCGAAGTATTTCAGCAGATGCTTCAAAAAACACATGGGAGTTACTCCAAGTGAGTATAAAAACTCCATTAATAACGAGGATAATAATCCGGATCAATAAAAGACAAAGTTCTTTATAGCAAGTCCCTGACTCTGTCCACGGAACAGGAAATAAATTTTGGACTTATCTTTCACTGCTCCACTGACCTCAAAGGCTTGCTTCTCCCATTCTCCCGGAGTCTGGTTCTGATTTATCGGGCAAGTGGCTATCAACTTCCCATCGAGACTTCCCTCCCTTATCTCAATCACTGTTCCGGGAGTTTCCGCCTGAAGTTCGATAGTTACTTTTTGAGGGTTCTGCTTAAAGCACATATTATTGAATACGAGCCAGTTTCCATCCCGTACTCCGGAAATAAACTGCATAGGGCGTTTTGCTACCGGACGTACTAATTTCATTCCTTCACGATCATCATACTGAGAAAAGTCTATCTCGGTAAATGCATCGTAGTGATTTCCCCTGCGATTACTTTCTAATTCAAAATAATCAAAATCGGCATAGCCGCCAGTAGCACCTTTATTCAAGTTATAACAACATAAAGCATGACGGATACCCAGAAATCCCCAGAAGTTAGAAACTCCTTCCGGCCCCAAACGGTTATATTCAAGATTATCCAGACTATAATAAAACAGTAAAGATCCTTGCTTTGTCACTTCAGTGCGCAGGTATATCTTATCAGTTTTGACAGGAAGACTATCGACAACAGTCTCTCCTTCTCTTCCTCCCTGCCTCATTTCAAGCCAAAAGCCATCCGCCTTCTTCCGTACTCCCAGTTGGTACATGACTCTCCCCATTATACCATTTCCGGCAAAATCCCCTTCACGGAGTCCGGTCAAATCTAATGAAACAGTTCCGGTACTATAAGGTCCAGACACTTTCTGTGTCAGAGAATTACGCGCCCATTCAAATCCCTTTGCATACTGCGCATAAATCCTAAAATAACCGGGACGATCCGTCAGGCTCCATTTATCTTTCCGGGGTACATGATTGAATTCCCACACATGAGCCAGTTTCGAAGAACTGAAATCATCCGAATGTTGGGGAAATGTAATCTCTTGCTTGGCCTTGACTGCCGGTTTTCTATAAGTTACCACTCCTTTTCCCGGTTTACCTTCCGGGCCTACCACCGGCCAATCCTCCTCCCATTTCATCGGATACAGCATCACACACCTACCCATATAGTCCCTGTCCTGGAAAGTATAAGCCCACGACTCGCCTTCAAGTGTCTCCACATATCCGCCCTGATGTACACCGGCATCAGCATAGTTGATATCATCATCAATAAGGACCTTTGTTTCATACGGACCGTAAAGATTACGGGAGCGGCTAATCATCTGCACCCCATTGTATCCCAATGCCGGATTAAAAATATAATACCAGCCATTCCTTTTATAAGTGTGACATCCTTCAAAAAGATATTCATATCCCTTGGGAGCTGTTATAATCAGGGTACCCTCATCGTTAGGATCCAGTACACCGGTTCCATCATCTTTCAAACGTGTCAGGTATATTTTCGTCTTTCCATGTGTGACATATTTCTTACCGTCATCATCAATGAAAAATCCCGGATCATACAAACGCTTGTCAAACTTATGCATAGAATACGGCCCTTCCGGTTTATTACTCTTAAACATTACAAAACCATCATCGGCAATATTAACTCCTATATAATAGGTACCGTCATGATATTTAATGGAAGGAGCCCAACACAAACGACTATACGCGGTCTGCTCATTCTCCATCCTATATTGAGGACGGAAAGTGATGCTGTCGTAGGCATGCCCTATGATACGCCAATTTATAAGGTCTTTAGAATGACAGATAGGAATACCCGGCATAGCGACGAATGAGGAACTGACCATATAAAAGTCTTCACCTACCCGTATAATGTCAGGGTCGGGATAATCGGCATTAATCACCGGATTGGTATAAGTACCGTCTCCATTGTCAGACGACAAAGAAGCTGTAGTTTGTACGGGAACAGTGCACGACTGTACCATGAGTATGCAACAAAGCATTAACAACGCGGAAAAGCCATCCGCTATTTTTCCTGTAGTAATAGATAAGTTATACATCTTACATAAATATATAAAGTGAGGATGCAAATATATGCGGTACAGGGCCATCAAGAGGGGATAAACCGGTAATATACGTGCACTTTTTAGGCACACGGATATATAAAAAACTCCCGATTAAAAGTTCTGACTCTTAACCGGGAGCTTTTTATTTTCAAGAGATAGGTTTATTATATCTTTATTCTTCGTACATCTTATCTATCACTTCCTTGTAATTCTTTGCAACTATAGGACGCTTCAACTTCAAAGTATTAGTCAGTTCGCCACGTTCCATACTGAAAGGTTCGGGCAAAAGTGTGAAACGTTTCACTTGCTCATAGTGGGCAAACTGTTGCTGCAAGGTATCTATGCGAGCACGGAACAAACCGAGAATCTTAGGATGTTGCAGCAGTTCTTCCATATTCTTATATTCAATGCCTTTTTCCTTGGCATAATCTTTCACAAAACCATAGACCGGTACAATAAGGGCAGACACAAATTTACGCTGGTCGGCAATAATGGCAATCTGATCGATATAACGATCAATAGCCAGTTTCGTTTCTAAAGCTTGCGGACTGACATACTTACCATTGGAAGTCTTGAACAAGTCCTTGATACGCTCAGTCAGATAAAGTTGGTCACCCTTCAGATAGCCGGCATCACCGGTATGGAACCAACCATCTTTATCAATAGCAGCGGCAGTAGCCTCCGCCTTCTTATAATAGCCTTTCGTGATAGTCTTTCCACGCAGAAGTATTTCATTCTCGTCACCGATCTTCACTTCTACATCAGGCATCACGGTGCCTACGGAACCAATTTCATAACCCTGGTTAAGGAAACAAGAAACAGTAGCAGTCGATTCGGTCAGACCATAGCCAACCAACATATTGATACCTACCGAATGAACAAATTCACAGATTTCATCAGGTACGGCAGCTCCAGCAGTAGGGAAAAAGTTACCGTTCTCAATACCAATCGTCTTTTTCAGTAAAGCATAAACCGTCTTTTCGTAGAATTTATATTTCAGTTGATTCATCAACGGCGGAGTTTTACCTTTACGCAGATAATCGATGTTGTGTATCTTACCCACCTTGATGGCATCTAGCATCATAGCTTTCTTCAACCCTGTTTCCTGAGCAATCTTCTCCTGCACACCAGCATATACTTTTTCCCAGAAGCGGGGAACACTGCACATCAATGTCGGACGGATTTCTTTAATGGTAGTCTGGATATCTACCGGACGGAGGTTGATGCAAATCTGCACACCTTTATGGATACAAAGATATGTCCATGCTTTCTCGAAGACATGTGTCAAAGGAAGGAAGTTCATGGACACATCTTGGTCACTCATATCTACCAGACGGATATCATGGATACGGAAGGCCTCTATATAGTTAGAATGATGCAACATCACCCCCTTCGGTTCACCAGTTGTACCGGATGTATAAAGAATGTTGGCAAGGTCATCATCCGATGCACGGGAAGTACGTTCTTCCACTATATCGTTGTTCGGCAAACCTTTTCCTGTTTCCAGGAATTCGTCAAAATAAATAGAAGTCATGTCACGAGGGTCGCGTACTACAGCACGGTCGAAAATGATCAATTGCTGTAATGATTGGCAAAAGCCAAATACACTGAAAGCTGCATCATACTGGAATTGCTCGCCTACAAAGATATAACGTATCTGAGCATCATTGATAATGTACTGCGCTTGTGCAGGTGAACTGGTAGCATACAGAGGTATGGTCACCGCACGATTAGCAAATGCCCCGAAATCTACATAAAGACATTCTGGTTTATTCTGAGAAAAGATTCCTATGTTTTCTTCCTCCTGCACTCCTAACTCTACGAGTGCATTCGCAACTTGTCGAACTGTCTGTGAGAATTGATTCCAAGTAATGGGTATCCACTGCGACGTTTCGTAATCCCTGTATTTCAGAGCCACCTTGTCGCCATACTTCTCTGCCCGTCGATGTACGAGGACAGATAAATGATGATAAGTCATATTATTCATATATTGGTAAATACGGCACAAAGGTAGTGGTTTCATTTGAAACTATTTCTATATTGAGAATTAAATATTTAGTATATATTTCCGCAATACTAGTACTATCCTACTATAAAAAGAAGTGATTACCCTACATTTTTGTTCGTTTTTCCAAAGAAATACAAATATATGTATATATTTGCATCCGATAGTTTTTAAATATCAATACAATAACTTAACAGACATGAAAAAGATTCTAGCATTAGTCGCCATATTGGCGATAGGTTTAGGGAGTATCAACGCACAAGATAACCTCAGATGGGGTGTCACGGCAGGTATAAATGTAAGCAGCCTCAACGTAACCGGATTGGACAGTCGCGTAGGTTTCCATGCAGGCGTTAAGGCTGAATTGGGACTGCCTCAGTTTACGGAAGGTCTTTATATGGATTTCGGAGCGTTACTTTCGCTAAAAGGCGCCAAAGTTGAAGCAGGCAGTATGGCTAGTTTCAAGATCAACCCGTACTATTTGGAAATTCCGGTACATATTGGCTATAAATATGCTGTAAATGATAATTTCTCTGTGTTTGCCAATGCAGGTCCTTACATTGCAATCGGTCTGTTCGGCAAAGCAAAAATTACTGCCGACGGCAGTTTGGTAGATGGAGGTTCCAAGGTTTCCGAATCAGAGAACGTATTTGGCGATGACGGATTCAAACGTTTTGACCTTGGATTGGGACTGAAAGCAGGTATAGAAATCAGTAAGAAGTATCAGTTCTCCATCGGCTACGACTTCGGATTCATTGAAGCTGAGGAATTGATGGGCTGCAAGAATAGAAACCTAATGATTTCTTTAGGACTTATGTTTTAATGATATCAAGAATAAAAAAAGGCGTTGAATAACGCCTTTTTCAACATACTCAATCCTTATATTTACAATTACATAAACCAAATTAAAGACTTAATTACATGAAAAAGATTTTAGTAATATTCGCATTATTAGCGGTAAGTTTCGCAAGTGTAAATGCACAAGAGAACCTCAAATGGGGAGCAACTCTCGGTATGAACTCCAGTTTTCCGGTGATGCATTCAGTAGTAAAGTAGGATTCCATGCCGGAGTCAAGGCTGAAGTGGGATTGCCACAAATTGCCGAAGGAGTATATTTGGATTTAGGTGCCCTATTGTCACTAAAAGGTGCAAAAGTTAATCTTGGTTCCTACGATATCAAGTATAATCCTTGCTATTTAGAAATTCCCGTGCACATGGGTTATAAATATGCAGTGAATGAAAATTTCGCTGTTTTCGGCAA
>ENA-OOYR01001415-OOYR01001415.1-human-gut-metagenome-genome-assembly--contig:-NODE-1415-length-10343-cov-1.783534_pt1 | contig 10343 bp, 7 predicted proteins | sample MGYA00241701_ERZ501374 | MGnify/ENA primary metagenome ERZ501374 (study PRJEB25962, sample SAMEA2042655) | human gut metagenome | biome: human gut; feature: human-associated habitat; material: faeces...
AAAAAAAGAGATGTATCGGAAATTGTACTTCATACATTGGATAAGTACATTAAGCCTGAAATAAAAGATACGAAGCAGGCTCATTTGATGAAAAAAATCGCAACAGACAGGCTTTGCGATTATTATGAGACAACGGTGTACTTTGATTACAGCATAAGATGTATAAGATATTATTTTGAAATAACAGGAAATGACGGAGAAAAAGTATTCATCGGAAGTGAATATTTTTCCGGAAATGAGATAACAGACATTGACAGAATGTATAACTGCACATGCAAGTTAAGGGAAGAAGAAAGAATTGATGTTCCTGATTGGGCGGCAGGCAAGGTTGTATATCAGATTTTTCCTGCAAGATATGCCACAACAAAGCATGTACCGGAGAATGTCTGGTATAAAGCACCGATAGGACACAGAGCAGACCTTAAAGGTGATTTAAGAGGAATAATTAATACTTTGGACCATCTTAAGGAACTTGGAATAGATGTATTATATCTCACACCGATTTTTAAATCTCCGTCAACACATAAATATAATACTGTAGATTATTATGAGATATCTCCTGATCTGGGGACTAAGGCAGACCTGAAAGAGCTTGTGGCAAAATGCCACGAAATGGGTATGAAGGTTATACTTGACGGAGTTTTTAATCATACAGCCACCGATTTTTTTGCTTTTCAGGATGTAATGAAGAATGGCAGCAGTTCCAGGTATCATAACTGGTATTATATAGAAAAATATCCCATCAATATGGGATCTGGAACTGAAATTCCGGGGTATCTTACGTTTTCATATTATGGCGGAATGCCAAAACTTAATTTGTCCAATGATGAGACTGCAGAATATTTTACCAACGTAGGCAGGTATTGGATTGAGGAATGTGACATAGACGGCTGGAGACTTGATGTCGGAGATGAGATTTGCCATTCATTTATGAAAAAATTCAGAAAAGTTATCCGCAGTGTCAAAAAAGATGCCCTCATTGTTGGAGAAGACTGGCAGCACGGCAGGGATTATCTTGACGGTGATGAATGGGACAGCATAATGAATTACAGCTTCTGGCGTCTGGTAAAAGATTATGTTATGGACAGCAGTATAACTGCAAGCGAAGCGGTTGAAGACATAGGGCACATAAGAGGAATGTTTCCACCACAGATATTCAATGTGTTATGGAATTTAATTGATACACATGATACTCCGCGTTTCCTTGCAATGTGCGGTAATGATAGGAAAAAACAACGTTTTGCTGCGGCAATGTCGTTGCTTTTACCCGGTATGCCTTTTATATATTACGGAGACGAATATGGAATCGGAGGGGAAAACGACCCTGACAACAGGCGTGGAATGTTGTGGGATTCCAAATATCAGGATGAAGATACATACAGTCTGTACAGAAAGCTTATTGCAATCCGTAAGGAATATAAAGATATAGCACAGGGCACAATAACCGAATATAGGACAGATAATGAGAATAATATAATTATATACTGTTGTGGTGAAGGTGATGGCAAAGTGACTGTTATTATGCATGGAAAAGGTGACAGAGTGACCTTGGAAGAGTTTGCCGGCAGGAGTAATCTTTTATCTGATAAGGAATTTGACGGTATAATGGAAGAATTTTCTGTGGCAGTGATAAAATAATTATGTTATAATTTTAAAAAAATCAGGAGGATATTGATATGAGTATGGCAAGTGAAAGAAAAGCCGAGATGCAGGTTTTTCACAGTGGTGATGTAATTGTTTCAGACAGAATATACAACCTTACACTGGGAGCAACAGTGTTATGGGGAGTGGCAATGAACGTTGTTCTTTGTGCTTTTTGCGGTGATTTTGTTGCAAGCGTTAATCCGTTTATTTTCCTTATTGCATATTTTGCATTGGCATTTGGCGGTCAGGTAATTTCATATAAGAGTAAGAGTCCGGTTGTCAGTTTTATCGGATATAATATGGTAGTTGTGCCGGTAGGGCTTGTTGTGGCTTCCGTTGTTTCATATTACGGCGGAATAGGAGCGGAAGAAGTAGGACTTGCATTTCTTTTTACCGCGATAATCACAGGATGTATGATTTCTTTAAGCATAATATATCCTAACTTTTTCTCAAGAATCGGCGGTTTATTGTTCGCAGGACTGATTGGGCTTGTTTTATCCGGAATAGTAATGACATTCCTTGGTATTGATTCTTATATTTATTCATGGATTGGAGCAGTAATTTTCAGCCTCTACATCGGATATGATTATTACGTTGCACAAAGATATATCAAGACAGTGGACAATGCGGTAGACAGTGCAATATCAATTTATCTTGATATTACCAATCTTTTCCTCCATCTGCTCAGAATACTTGGAAGAAAAAGATAATCCGTCATTAACTGAAAGGATATAGAACCAATGAAGATTATTGATTTGCTCAAATCAGATAAAGTAACGGTTTCGTTTGAGGTTTTTCCGCCCAAGTCAGAAGCCAATTATGAATCAATTTATAATGCTGCAATGAATGTTGCCGCATTGAAGCCTGCATATATGAGTGTTACCTACGGAGCCGGAGGAAGCACAAGTAAGAGCACCTTAGATATTGCCGGTGATATCCAGAAAAGATATGATGTATGCACTATTGCACATTTAACCTGTGCAGGTGCGGATAAAGATGATATACATAGATCTCTTGATGGCATGAAAACTAAAGGAATTGAGAACATTCTTGCATTAAGAGGCGACAGACCTAAAGATTATGATGGAGATCCTTTTGCACATTACAGATATGCGTCAGAGCTTATATCAGAAATAAAAGAATACGCCGGCGATAGTTTTTGCATAGGAGGAGCATGCTACCCTGAGGGACATGTTGATGCCGCTAATAAGAAGGAAGATATCGGTAACCTTAAGAAAAAGATTGAGGCAGGTTGTGAATTCCTTACGACACAGATGTTTTTTGATAATAATATCTACTATAATTTCCTTTACAGGATAAGGGAACAGGGTATCGTCGTACCTGTGGTACCCGGAATAATGCCTATTACAAGAGCTACGCAGGTTGCCAATGCACTTAAGCTTTCAGGCAGTAATATGCCTGAGAGATTCAGAAATCTTGTGGACCATTTCGGGACTAATCCAGCGGCAATGCAGCAGGCAGGAATTGCTTATGCCACAGACCAGATTATTGATTTAATCGCCAATGGAATAAATCATATTCATGTGTATTCAATGAATAAGCCGGAAGTAGCTGCGGGAATCCAGAAGAATCTTTCGGAGATTATTAAATAAATGATAACCAGAAAAGAAGTAATCCGTTACCTTGGATACGGACAGAATATTCCTGATGACAAGGTAATGGAATTAATTAATAATTGCATAAAGGAAGTTGAAGCGGCTGCCAAACCCAAAAACGTTTACAGGCGCTTTGATATTTTTATATCAGAAGAAGACGTGATATCTGTAGCAGGCCTCACCATTGAAAGCCATAATCTTGCAAAAAATTTAAGAGGCTGTAGTGAGGCCGTTCTTTTTGCGGCAACGTTAGGAACAGATGTTGACCGCCTTCTTAATAAAGCACTTAAACTTGACATAGCCAAAGCTGCAGTAATTCAGGCTGCGGCGGCAGCTGCAATCGAAGATTATTGTAATGACTGTCAGAATGACATAACCGCAAAGGTTAAAAAAGAGGGATTGTACGTCAGACCGAGATTCAGTCCGGGATATGGAGATTTTGCATTAAGTCATCAGGGAAAATTCCTTAATGCAATAAATGCCACCAAATTAATAGGGATTACTTTGTCTGAAGGGGGAATAATGATTCCTGAAAAGTCGGTATCCGCCATTATGGGACTTAGTAAAATAGATACAAAATGCCATTTGGAGGGCTGTGAAGCCTGTGGCAATGCCGAATGCCAATATAGAAGATAAGAAAGAAGAATATTTATGAACATCCTTGATGAATTAGGCAGAAGAATATTATTTTTTGACGGCGGACTAGGCTCCCTTTTACAGGAAAGAGGTCTTGAGCCGGGAGAGCTTCCTGAGACCTGGAACCTTACCAGACCGGAAGTATTGATAGATATTCATAAGGCATATATCAATGCCGGAGCGGATATTATTAATGCCAATACTTTCGGCGCTAACAGATTTAAGTTTGACAATCTTGAAGAGATAATTACAGCGGGTATTGCCAATGCTAAGAAAGCTGTTGCCGAAACAGGTAAAAATGCTTATGTGGCACTTGATATAGGCTCCTGCGGCAAATTATTAAAACCTATGGGAACCCTTGATTTTGCTGATGCGGTTGATGTATTTGCGGAAATTGTACGAATAGGCGACAAAGCGGGGGCGGACCTCATCCTTATTGAAACAATGAGTGATACCTATGAGCTTAAGGCGGCTGTTCTTGCCGCAAAAGAAAATTCAGATCTTCCTGTGTTTGCGACCGTTATTTTTGATGAAAGCCGTAAAATGCTTACAGGAGCAACTCCGGCAGCAGTCGTAGCACTTCTTGAAGGGCTTAATGTTGATGCTATAGGAATGAACTGCGGACTCGGACCTGAACAGATGAAACCGATTTTTGAAGAAATGGCAGAATACGCTTCTGTACCGCTTATTATCAATCCTAATGCCGGACTTCCACGATCTGAAAATGGCAGGACGGTTTATGATGTAGGACCTGAAGAATTTGCCAATTATATGGAGCTTCTTGTAAAAGACGGAGCATGGATTATCGGCGGATGCTGTGGAACAACACCTGAACACATCATGGCAACATACGACAGATGTAAGGATTTAAAGCCGATTCCTATTGTGGAAAAAGATGTTACACTTGTGTCTTCATATTCCCATGCGGTAGAAATTGGAAAAGTGCCCGTAATTATCGGAGAAAGAATCAATCCTACAGGTAAATCCAAGTTTAAACAGGCATTACGTGACCACAATATGACATATATCCTTGAAGAGGGAACTAAACAGGCTGATTCGGGAGCACACATTCTTGATGTTAATGTCGGACTTCCGGAAATAGATGAGACAGCAATGATGAAAGATACTGTTTTTGAACTGCAAAGTATTCTTGATCTTCCTCTTCAGATTGATACAACTGACATGAATGCAATGGAAACTGCTATGAGAATCTACAACGGCAAACCGATGGTTAATTCTGTTAATGGAAAGAAGGAAGTTATGGAACAGGTATTTCCTCTTGTAAAAAAATACGGCGGTGCGGTTGTTGCACTTTGCCTTGATGAGGATGGAATACCTGATACCGCAGAGGGCAGAATTAAAATTGCCGAAAAGATATATGCAACTGCGGCAACTTACGGAATTAAAGCTAAAGATATAGTTATAGATGCGCTCACAATGACAATGAGTACGGATAATGAATCGGCTAATATAACCCTTGATACTGTCCGTGAAATTAAAGCAAGAGGCGGAAGAACGGTTCTCGGCGTATCAAATATTTCTTTTGGACTGCCACAAAGAGAACTCATTACTTCAACATTTTTTACCATGGCACTTCAGGCAGGATTGTCGGCAGGTATAATTAATCCTAATGCAAAGGCGATGATGCAGTCTTACGACACATATATGGTTCTTTCAGGTAATGACAGCCAGTGTACAAAATATATTGAAAAATACGCAGTGGCACCTGAAACAGCGGAAGCAAAACCTAAGACAACGGCAAATTTCAGTCTCTCTGATTGTATTGTCAAGGGACTTAAAGAAAATGCATACACAGAAACCGTTGAACTCCTTAAAACTAAAGCACCAATGGATATAATAAACGGAGATCTTGTGCCTGCACTTGATATTGTGGGAAAAGGTTTTGAAAAGGGAACAATGTTCCTTCCTCAGTTACTTATGAGTGCTGAAGCTGCCAAAGCCGGTTTTGAAGCAATTAAGGAATATATGAAAAAGAGCGGAAGCTCTGAAGAAAAGAAAGCAACAGTTGTTATTGCAACCGTTAAGGGTGACATCCATGACATCGGAAAAAATATCGTGAAGGTTATCCTTGAGAATTACAGCTATAATGTAATAGATCTTGGAAAGGACGTTCCGCCTGAGGATGTTGTTGATGCTGTAATAGCTAACGATGCCAAACTTGTAGGACTTAGTGCACTTATGACAACTACTGTAGTAAATATGGAAGCAACCATAAAACTTTTAAGGGAAAAATGTCCCGATTGTAAGATAATGGTTGGTGGTGCAGTTCTCACTCAGGAATATGCAGATATGATTGGAGCAGATTTTTATGGAAAAGACGCCATGCAATCGGTGTATTATGCAGAGAGCCTGTTTAATAAATAGAATATAGAAAAAGGGCATTACCATCATTTGGAGTGGTAACGCCTTTTTAGTGTGTAAATTTATCTTTTTTCTACAGGGAGAACTCCCGGTTTAAGATGACTTACATCCATATATACAGGAATTCCGTCTCTATATGTGAGTGTAACTTCTCCTTCAATAAGTGGTTTTAAGTAGTCAACCATCTCAGCGGTTACGTCATTACCGCGTTCATTAATCCATTCAACAGGAACGGACTTGGCTTCATTGGCAATTCCTGCGATTCTGGCATAGCCGTATTCAATGGTATAAGGGGCGTTGCTTGAACGGGTCATTGTAACCATTGAAGCGGTAACACCTGCTTCGGCAAGCTCTACAGCCTTATGACCGGAATTAAAAGCTTCGTCAAGGTCTGTCTTTGAAGCTTCGTGGGCTGCACAACGCTGTAATACATTGACTTCTACAGAACGGACTTTAACACCGATTTCTTCTTTTACGATTTCAGCAAGAGCCTGTCCGGCACCGCTTAACATCTTGTGACCAAAATGGTCGGCTACACAGTCTCCGGCACTTATATAGTTGCCGGATTTATCTCGTATACCTTCGGAAATCGCAACAATAAGGTTATTATTGGTTTTAAGAAATTCTTTGGCATCTTCGATAAATTTGTCTTTGTCAAAAGGAACCTCAGGCAGATAAATAAAGTGAGGTGCGGTATTATAACCATTTCTTGCAAGTGCGGATGCGGCGGTAAGCCATCCGGCATCCCTTCCCATTATTTCAACTATGGTTACACTTTTTACCGCATAAATAAATGTGTCATGTGCAATTTCAAGAAGGGAGGTTGCAACATATTTTGCAGCGGAACCAAATCCCGGTGTGTGGTCTGTTACCATAAGGTCATTGTCAACGGTCTTTGGTATACCGATTATTTTTACATCACTGCCTGTTAAAGAAGCATATTCCGAAAGCTTAAGCACAGTGTCCATGGAATCATTGCCGCCGATGTAGAAAAATGCTCCTATATTATAACGCTTGAATTGTTCAAAAATTCTCTTATAATCGCTGTCATCCCTGTGGTAATCCGGTAATTTGTAACGGCATGAACCAAGATACATGGCAGGTGTGTGCTTAAGGCACAAAAGTTCTTTATCATCAGGAACTTTTTCTGAAAGATTAAGGATCCTGTTATCAAGAATACCCAGAATACCGTTAACCGAACCGTAGATTGTGTCATATATTTCCGAGTCCGCGACACCCTTAATTACTCCCGCAAGACTGGAGTTGATTGCAACAGTAGGACCACCTGACTGTGCAACAAAACAATTTAATTTAGCCATTGTAATTGTCTTCCTTATTTTATGTGATGTACTAATTGTAAGATAGACGTAAATTATTGTCAATAAAGAGTGGAAAATACTATAGCAGAAAAAATGTCTTGTCAAAATGCACGGCGTTATTGCCAATAAATTCATCTGATAAGCAATCAGAGATTATATATTGGCCTGAAAAACCAATTGGCGGTGGGTGTTTGATAGATATAGAAAATGCAAAAAAATAAAAAAGAGTTCCGCAACTTATATGCACGGAACTCTTTTTTGGTAATCAGGGAAAGAACGTCATAGAAATTTTTAACATTCTTTCCATTTGCCCTGCCTGTAGAAGAAGATAGATATGGCAGTGGCAACCGTCCATCCGATTGGCCAAGCACACCAGATTCCGGTACTTAAAAGAGCTGTCTTTGATAAGACTATAGCAAGAACAACTCTTAATATAAGGTCTGTAAATGTTGCAATCATGAATTGCTTCATAAGACCTGCACCTCGGAGGATACCATCGGCTACAAGTTTAGCCGATACTACAAAATAAAATGGGGCAAGGATTCTCAGATATATTGAACCTGAACTTATAGCCTCAGCGGATGGATTATCGATAAAGAAGGTAAGTAAAGCCTTCGGAAAGATGACATATAATAGACAAAGCGGAAGTGAAAGGCACCATACTAATTTTACACCTGCCTTAAAACCGGCTTTGACACGGTCGAATTTTGCTGCACCGATATTCTGGGAAGCAAAATTGGAGACGCCGTTTGCAAGTGTTGTAAATGATGTGATTACAAGGTTGTTAAGTTTGACGCCTGCGGAATATCCGGCAATTACGCCAGTTCCAAATCCATTGATGACTTTCTGGATAACGATATTACCGATTGATATGAAGCTCTGCTGTAAAATACTTGGAATTGCAATAATAATGAACTGTACGAAAATGCTTTTACTGAATATGTAATGTTTCTCATCGGTTTCGATTTTGTGAAGACGACGAAGAACTACAACAAGTGAAAGTATACAGCTTATACTCTGGCAAAGGAAAGTTGCCCATGCAACACCTGCAACACCCATATTGAATACCTTTACAAAAAGGATATCTACGCCGATGTTTGAAAGCGAGGATGCAGCAAGAAAATAGAAAGGCGTTTTGCTGTCACCGAGAGCAGAGAAAATGCCTGTGGCTATGTTATAGAAAAATACAAAAGGAAGACCATATACATATATATCAAGATATAATTTGGAATCATCGTAAATTTTGCCAGGAGTACCTATGGCATGAAGCAAAGCACCACCTGCAAATATTCCGATAAACATAAGTATAAGACATATAGCTGCACTTGTTACCATTGATGTGTAAACAGATGTTTTGACATTGCCGTATTCCTTGCTTCCGAAAAACCTTGCCGTAATTACGGAACAGCCTATGTTACAGCCGAATGCAAATGCAATAAAAATAAGAGTGATTTCATAACTGTTACCAACAGCCGCAAGAGCATTTTCACCGATGAATTTTCCGGCTACCCATGAATCGGCTATGTTGTATAACTGTTGGAAAATAATGCTTCCGAACAACGGAATACAGAATTTCCATAGCACATTTTCGGGATTTCCCACTGTTAAATCTTTGTTCATAATTTTTCTCCTTCTACTTAAAACTGAACCATTGATTATTTCTAGAAATAGATTATAATAATCACATATCTATATGTAAAAGGTATAAAAATAATATTTAACATATCAAAATGATATATAGGAGATTTATGAATATTACTTATGACTATTATAGGATATTTTATTACGTTGTGAAGTTCGGAAGTTTTACAAAGGCGGCAGAGGCTCTGGATAACAGCCAGCCCAATATAACAAGGGCTATGAACAATCTGGAATCACAGCTTGGAGTACAGGTGTTTTACCGTTCGAGAAAGGGAATTAAGCTTACAAGGGAGGGTGAAATGCTTTTTAAAAGGGTAAATATTGCTTTTGAACAGATATCCTTAGCGGAACATGAACTGGAACAGACTAAGAGAATGGATAGCGGCAGTGTCAAAATCGGAGTCAGTGAGATAGCATTACACGAAGTCCTTCTGCCGGTGCTTGCTGCTTACAGGAGAGATTTTCCCAATGTCATGGTCCAGATAACCAATGAGTCAACACCATCTGCGATAAAAAGCCTTAAAAATGATGAGGTGGAGCTGGCACTTGTAACCACACCTATAAATATTAACAAAAATGATTCTTTATCCTGTGAAAATCTATGTGAATTCACGGAATATCCCGTAGCACATAAGATGTTTGGAATACCTGATAGTAAAGAAATAAGCCTTAAGGAACTGGAAAAATATCCTGTTATTTTTCTTTCAAAAGGGACGGCAACAAGGGAGTATTATGAGGAACTTTTCAGAAAAAAAGGAATGGATATTAAACCTAATGTAATTGCGGCAACTACGGACCAGGTTATGCCAATGGTAAAATCAGGACTTGGAATAGGTTTTGTACCGGAAAGTATGATGGGTGGGAATGTAACCGTTATAAAATTAAAAGATAAGCTGCCAAAACGTCTGATATGTCTTTTATATGATGGGAGAAAACCACAATCACTTGCAGCAAAAGAGCTAATAAAAAGGTTAAGAAGTATGTGACATCCTGCCGGAATTATTGTATAATAATATCAGTTTAAGGGACGGGACAAGAGAAAACAGAATATGGAGGATAATTTATGGCATAAAATGCCTGTTAGGACTTTATTGTTAAAACTACC
>ENA-OOYR01001421-OOYR01001421.1-human-gut-metagenome-genome-assembly--contig:-NODE-1421-length-10305-cov-1.773659_pt1 | contig 10305 bp, 8 predicted proteins | sample MGYA00241701_ERZ501374 | MGnify/ENA primary metagenome ERZ501374 (study PRJEB25962, sample SAMEA2042655) | human gut metagenome | biome: human gut; feature: human-associated habitat; material: faeces...
CCGAAGTTACTTGGTGCCAAGACTCTTTTTGCAACACATTACCATGAACTTACCGAGCTTGAAGGACAAATGGAATCTGTTAATAATTATTGCATTGCGGTAAAAGAACAGGGTGATGATATTATTTTCCTGAGAAAAATTGTAAAAGGCGGAGCAGACAAGAGCTATGGAATACAGGTTGCAAAGCTTGCAGGTGTTCCTTCATCCGTAATTGAAAGAGCCAAGGAAATTGTTGCGGAACTTGCGGATAATGACATATCAGCTAAGGCAAAGGAAATTGCAAGGCTTGGAATTTCAAAAGAAGCCTTGAAAATTCCTGATTCCGTGGGAAAAGACAAATATGTTCAGATGTCTTTGTTTGATGCAGTAAATAATGATGATATTATTGATGAAATCAAAGACCTTGAATTAACTAAGATGACACCTATAGATGCGCTAAATACATTATTCAGGATTCAGGACAAAATAAAGAACAGGTGGTAAGCTATGGCAATTAATCTTCTGGACAAAAATACTATAAATAAGATTGCGGCAGGTGAGGTAGTAGACAGACCTTCATCCGTTGTAAAGGAGCTTGTTGAAAATGCTATTGATGCAGGTGCGACAGCCATAACGGTTGAAATAAAAGACGGCGGTATTTCATTGATAAGAATAACCGATAATGGCTGCGGAATTGATAAAAACGAAGTCAGACTGGCTTTTTTAAGACACTCCACTAGTAAAATCAAATCTGCTGCGGACCTTGCAGGAATTTCTTCACTTGGATTCCGGGGTGAAGCTTTATCAAGTATAAGTGCGGTTGCCCAGGTTGAACTGATTACTAAAACAAAGGATGCACTTACAGGCACAAGGTACCAGATTGACGGCGGAACCGAGAAAGTATTTGAAGAAGTAGGTGCACCTGACGGAACCACATTCCTTGTAAGAAATCTTTTTTACAATACCCCTGCCAGAAGAAAATTTTTAAAAACCCCTGCTACAGAAGGTGGTTATATAAGTTCACTTATGGAAAATCTGTGTCTGTCCCATCCTGAAATATCGATACGTTTTATAAATAACAACCAGCCAAAGATTCAGACAACAGGCAATGGTAAATTAAAGGATAATATATATGTAGTTTACGGACGCGAGATAACATCTAATCTTCTTGAAATAGACAGGCAGTTTAATGACTATTCCATTAAAGGATATGTAGGAAAACCTCTTATATCAAGAGGCAACAGAAATTTTGAAAATTATTATATAAACGGACGATACGTTAAAAGCAATATAGTTTCAAGGGCAATAGAGGATGCTTATGCAGGCTTTATAATGCAGCACAAATATCCTTTTACATCCCTTCACATTACAATTAATCCGGAACTTCTGGATGTTAATGTACATCCTTCAAAAATGGAATTGAGGTTTTCAAATGAACAGGAAATATACAATAATGTAAAAGAAAGTATACTTCTTGCACTTACACACAGGGAACTGATACCTGAGATTAATCTTGAAAAAGCGAAAAAAGAAGAACCTTTAAAAGTTGAATATAATAAAAAAGAACCGGATACTGTTGTAAATTATGAAAAGGCGGTAGAAAAACAGCCTGAAACAGTAAATGAAAAAGAACATGTTATTGTCAGAAAAGTTCCTGAAGTAAAAAAACCTCTGGTTTCGGCAAGAATGCCTGAGCCTTTTGAGACAAAAAGAGCAGTTGTATATGAAGAAGTTGTGAAAGAAATAAAACAACAGGAAGAACCAAAACAGCTTGAACTGTTTAAAGTAAATGAACTGTTAAAAAAAGAAAACAAGAAAGATATTAAGATAATAGGCCAGCTTTTTGACACATACTGGATTATGGAATTTGAAAACAGTATGTATATAGTAGACCAGCATGCCGCACATGAAAAGGTATTGTTTGAACGTTTTATGAAGCGGTACAATGACAGGTCAATCACATCACAGATGATTAATCCACCCGTTGTTTTTTCGCTGACCACAGAGGAACAGAATGTATACAAGGATAACGAAGAATACCTTGCACAATTCGGATATGAAATAGAAGATTTTGGCGGAGGTGAACTTGCCATAAGAGGAATACCGGCTGATTTTTCAGAAGCAGACCCAAAAGAAATTTTTACGGAAATAATGGATTCTTTATGTATTGATTATGGTAAGAACACCCCTGAAACAATTAAAAACAGAATTGCAACAATGTCATGTAAAGCTGCAGTTAAGGGTAATAACAGGCTTAACATAAAAGAAATGGAAAAACTTATGGATGAACTTATGGAACTTGAAAATCCATATAACTGTCCTCACGGCAGACCTACATTTATCACCATCAGTAAATATGAATTGGAAAAGAAGTTTAAAAGAATAGTATGAAAAAACCACTTATAATATTGACGGGACCTACGGCAGTAGGAAAGACAGAGCTTTCAATTAAATTAGCAAAAGCTGTAAACGGAGAAATAGTAAGTGCTGATTCCATGCAGGTATATAAGGAGATGGACATCGGAACAGCTAAAATTACAAATGAGGAGATGCAGGGAGTCCCACATCACCTTATTGATATCCTTGAACCTAAAGATGAATTTAATGTATTTCTTTTTAAAGAATATGCCTGTAGAGCAATGGAAAAAATTTATGAAAGAGGACATATACCTATAATTACAGGCGGAACCGGGTTCTATATCCAGTCAGTTCTTTACGATATAGAATTCGAGAAATCTGATGAAGATAAAGAATACAGGGAATATCTTTACGGATTGGCAGAGGAAAAAGGCAAGGAATATATACACGATATGCTAAGGACTGTTGACGAAAAATCAGCAGAAGAGATACACTTTAATAATGAAAAACGTGTAATAAGAGCACTTGAATATTTTAAACAGACCGGTAAGAAAATATCAGAACACAATGAAGAGCAGAAGAAAAACGAATCACCTTACAACTTTTTGTATTTTGTGCTTAATAATGACAGGGAAGTTCTCTATGACAGAATTGACAGGCGTGTGGATATGATGTTTGACATGGGACTGACAGATGAGGTCATAAGACTTATTAAACACGGCTGCACCAAAGATATGACATCAATGAAGGCTATCGGTTACAGAGAATTTTTTGAATATTTTGATGGCACGGCTACATTAGATGATGTCAGAAAAAAAATAAAACTGGATACCAGGCATTTTGCCAAGAGACAGCTTACATGGTCCAGACGTGAAAAAGAAGTTACAATGTTGGAATTACAAGAGTTTGATAATAAAGACCAGTTGTTAAAATATATGCTTGAAATGATAAAGGAGAAAAATATTATATAATGAACAAAGAAATTTACGATTTATATCTTAAAATGGGGCTTTCTGAAAAGGTCCTTAAAATGGCAGAAGAAGCAGAAAACGGACTTAAGGAACGTTTTAAACAAATTGATGCTATTGCTGAATATAACCAGTTAAAAATACTTCACGCCATGCAGAAAAACCGGGTAAGCGAGGCACACCTGGGAACCTCTACCGGATACGGTTATAACGATATAGGACGAGATACACTTGAACAGGTATATGCGGATGTGTTCCATACGGAAGCTGCACTTGTCCGTCCTCAGATAACCTGTGGAACTCACGCACTTGCTCTGGCACTTGCTGCTAATTTAAGACCGGGAGATGAAATATTTTCACCTGTAGGACTTCCTTATGACACATTACAGGGTGTAATAGGAATCCGTGAAGAAAAAGGCTGCCTTAAGGAATACGGCATAACATATAACGGTGTCGACTTGAAAAAAGACGGAAGCTTTGATTATGATGCAATCCGTGAAGGAATTAATGAAAAGACCAGACTTGTTACAATACAAAGGTCAAAAGGATATGCTGACAGACCTACACTTTCTGTTGAAAGGATTGGAGAACTCATTAAGTTTATAAAGGACATTAAACCGGATATAATATGTATGGTTGACAATTGTTACGGTGAGTTTATTGAAACAATAGAACCATCCGACGTAGGTGCAGATATGGTTGTAGGTTCTCTTATAAAAAATCCGGGCGGTGGACTTGCTCCGATTGGAGGCTATATCGTCGGAAAGAAGGAATCGAGCAGTGTGCTTACCGCCTTACTTCTCCTGGACTTGGAAAAGAAGTGGGTGCTTCACTTGGTGTGATGCAGTCGTTTTATCAGGGACTTTTTCTTGCACCTACGGTATCAGCAGGTGCATTAAAGGGTGCGATTTTTGCGGCACGTCTTTATGAAAAACTTGGATACAGGGTTATTCCGAACGGAACAGAAGAACGTTATGATATCATACAGGCAGTTGAGCTTGAAACACCTGAAAAGCTCATAGCATTCTGTAAGGGAATTCAGGCTGCAGCACCTGTTGACAGCCATGTTACTCCGGAACCATGGGATATGCCCGGATATGATTCCAAAGTTATAATGGCTGCGGGTGCTTTTATTTCCGGTTCATCAATAGAGTTGTCAGCAGACGGACCGCTTCGTCCTCCTTATACGGTATTTTTCCAGGGCGGGCTCACCTGGTATCACGCCAAATTCGGAATTATGATGAGTTTACAAAAATTATTAGAATTGGAATAGAAATTATAATTAAAGTATGTTATTATAAATGGTAAGGGATTTTTTTCTTGTGAATCTTCTTTTTGCAGAAGGAGACATATTTGAGGAAAATTAGCACAGAAGAAAACGTACTTTTACCATACGAAAAATGTGAAAGATATGGTGCGGCAAGCCTCACGGATGTGGAGCTTTTAGCTGTTATTATCAGAAGCGGTACAAAAGACAAGAACTGTATCCAGGTTGCCGAAGAGTTATTTAAGCTTTCCGGCAATATGGGGATCCTTGGATTAAAACACCTTACACAAAGGGATTATTGTTCCATAGACGGAATCGGTAAAGTTAAATCGATAATGTTTCAGTGTATAGGAGAATTGTCATCGCGCATTTCAAAGGCAACAATGGCTAAGAGAACAGTTTTCAATACGTCAAAGGATGCTGCTGATTACTGTATGGAGGAATTAAGGCACCTGGAATATGAGTGCTTTATGGTATTGTTGCTCAATACCAAATGTGAACTTATTAATGAGAAAATATTATCCATGGGTACTGTTAATTATACATGTATTACCTCAAGGGAAGTGTACCGATACGCACTTAGTAAAGGTGCGGTATATATTATTGTTGTACACAATCATCCCAGCGGGGACCCCACCCCAAGCAGGGAGGACTCCCTTTGTACGAAAAAACTCAAAGAAGCAGGAGAACTTGTAGGAATCCCATTGATTGACCATATTATTATTGGTGATAATAGATACATAAGCCTAAAAGAACAAGACATGATTTAGAAAGATTTGAGGGTAAAAATATGGCAAAGAATATTTACGGACTGGACATAGGAACCAGTAATATCAAAATATACCACAAAGATAAAGATACATTCCTTAACGAGAAGAACATAATAGCCATAGCAAACAAAACAGAGGTTTTTGCATTTGGTGATGAAGCTTTTGAAATGTACGAAAAAGCACCTGATAATATCAAGGTATCTTTTCCGGTTAAATGTGGTGTGATTGCCGATTTTGATAATATGCAGACACTTTTTATAGAATTTATCAAAAAAATCAGTCATGATACCAAAAAAATAATGCCTGCTGATTATTATATAGCAGTTCCTACGGATATTACAGAGGTTGAGAAAAGAGCATTTTTTGAACTGACAAAAGACCCTAAGGTACATTCTAAGAAAGTATATGTAATCAACAAGCCTGTTGCAGATGCAATCGGAGCCGGCGTTGATGTTAATAATGCGAAAGGAATAATGGTTGTTAATATCGGAGCAGATACTACCGAGATTTCAGTACTTTCCCTTGGCGGAATCGTACTAAGCAAAGCCGTTAAGTTTGGTGGAAATAAGCTTGACAGCCAGATAATAAGTGCCGTAAGAAAAAAATATAATCTTGTTATCGGTTCCAAGACAGCAGAATATATAAAATGTCAGCTTGGAAGCGCAATTAAGCAGGAAGAGACAACCGTAAACGTTTATGGAAGACATGTTGTTACAGGTCTGCCTACAAACTGTACCATATCTTCGGATATTGTATACGAATGTCTTAAAGATTTTATCAATCAGATTGTGGATTCTATTAAATCAATTCTTGAGAGAACCCCACCTGAATTATCGGCAGATATCATTGACACGGGAATATATCTTACCGGAGGTTCATCTGCCATAAACAGACTTGGCGAACTTATTAACGGAGAGACCGAACTTCATGTGAATATTGCGGACAATCCTTCGGAATGTGTTGTTAAAGGTATCAAAACAATAATTGATGATGAAAAATATAATGAAATTGCTTATATACCTAAGGATAGAATTATTGACTAATATTTAAGGAAAATCTATGAAAAAAAAGTTTAAATTTTTTCTTTCGCCCAAAACATGGCTTACAATACTTGCCTGCGTATGTTTTTTACTTATAGGCATTACATTTTTTACGGATAAGTTAACTAAACCACTTCAAAAAGTGACGGGTTCCATCATAATCCCTCTCCAGAAAGGAATTAATGGAATCGGTTCATGGCTTACGGAAAAAAAAGATTTGTTCCAGTCAGTAGAAAATCTGCAGAAAGAAAATTATGAATTAAAAACCAAACTCAGTGAGCTTGAAGAAGAAAATATTAAAATGAAACTGGAACAGGTAGAATATAACGATCTGAAGGAATTGTACAAAATAGACAATGTTTATTCGTCATATGAGAAGATCGGTGCCAATGTAATTGGAAGAAATTCCGACAGCTGGTATGATACTTTTATCATAGATAAGGGTTCGGCAGACGGTATAGAAGTTGATATGAATGTAATCGCAGGAAATGGTCTTGTAGGTATTGTATATAAGGTTTCCGAAAAATATTCCCTTGTCAGAAGTATTATTGATGATGAAAGTAAAGTAAGCTCAATGCTTATGAACACATCGGATGTATGTGCCGTAAGCGGTGATTTAAAGCTTATTGAAGACGGTTATTTAAGGTTAAGTTATCTTGATGCAGATGTAAAAATATCGGACGGAGATATGATAGTTACATCCAATGTAAGTAAAAAATTCCTTCCGGGCATACTTATCGGATACGCCAAAGATATAGAAACAGATTCAAATAACCTTACCCAGTCAGGATATGTTATTCCGGCCGTGGACTTTAAGCATATCCAGAAAGTTTTAATCATAACACAAAAAAAGATAACAGGTGATACTGTAAAATAGAGGCTGTATGAGACGTTTTATAATTAGTTTTATTTCAATAATCATATTATATGCATTACAATGTACTTTATTCGCAGGTGCGCTTTCGGTTGCAGGAATAACACCTAATCTTATACTTATGTTTACATGCATCGTAGGTTATATGAGAGGCCGTGCGTCAGGTATTTTTACCGGATTTTTCAGTGGACTGCTTGTTGACATAATGGCCGGTAAGATAATAGGATTTACAGCACTGCTTTATATGCTTGCCGGTTTCTTAAATGGTATTTTCCATAAGGAATATGTTAAGGAGCAGCTTATTTTCCCGATAAGTCTGGTTGTATTATGTGACTTTTTATACGGAATAGCTGTTTTTGTAACAGGCTTTCTTGTACGGAATAAATTATCTTTCGGATTTTATGTCGTAAGGATTATATTTCCTGAGATAATATATACCGGTGTAATAACTATTTTTGCATATGTATTTGTATATTTTATTAACAGAAAACTGATTCTGCTTGAAAAAAAGAAGGAGGTTCACGATGCGGTTAAAAGCAATAACTCAGTTTCTTAAGGACCTCGGATCGGGGCTTAAGCATTTTTTTACATCGAGGATAGTACCTTTTGTACTTGTTGTGATTGTATTGTTTGGGATTCTTCTTTCAAGACTTTTCAGCTTACAAATTGTAAAGGGCGAATATTACAAACAGAACTATACAATGAAAGCCCAGAGAGAGATTGCAACTGTGGGACCAAGAGGCAATATCTACGATAAGAACGGTGAACTATTAGCTTACAGTGAACTTGCTTACTCAGTGGTAATTGAGGATTGCGGATATTATGATTCAACAAAAGTAAGAAATGAGACACTTAATGAGATTATCGCAAAGACGATATCAATAATAGAGGAAAACGGGGATAATCTTAATTTTGATTTTCCTATAGAATATACAGAATTCGGAACATACAGATATAATATTGAAGGAAACAGCCTTCAGAGATTTTTAAGGGATATACTTGGGAAAAAGTCAGTAGGAGAACTTACTGAAGAAGAAAAAAACATTACGGAATACGATCTTATAAAGAAATTAAAGACAAGATATCGCATTGACAGCAAATATGATGACAAAACAGCACTTGACATTATTTATGTCAGATATAATCTTTCTGTCAATTCATATAAGAGATATATATCTTTTACACTTGCAAGGAATGTTTCCGAACAGACAATGGCTGCAATTCTTGAATCTTCATCAGAACTTACAGGTGTAGGTATTGAGGAAGAATATCTCAGAAAATATAACTACAGCAAGTATATTGCACATATAATCGGATATACCGGAAAAGTAAGTGAATCAGAACTTGAAGAACTTAAACTTTCCAATCCTGATTATACTGCTAATGATGTTGTAGGGAAATCAGGAATTGAGTCTATTTACGAAACTGTTCTTGCAGGAAAAAAAGGAACTACGACAATGCTTGTTGATACATTGGGCAGGGTTCAGGAGATAACAGCTCAGGAAGACGCACAGGTAGGAAATGATATTTACCTTACCATTGATGTAAAATTACAGGAAAAAATTTACAACCTGCTTGAAAGACGTCTTGCAGAAACGCTTATAACCAATATAGTTGAGGGTGATGAGACAAATGCCGGACTTTCCGGGGACATTGTTATGCCTGTAACAAGGGTATATTTTGCCTTTATTGACAACAATATGATAGATATGGACAAGATAGCAGAATCAGATACGGAGGCTGCAAAGAATGTATATTCTGTTTTCAGTTCAAGAAAAGCAGAAATTCTTAACACAATTCTGGCTGAAATGCAGAACGGAACACCTTATAATGAACTTTCAGACGATATGAAGGAGTACATTAAAAGAATAAGGACGCTCCTTATCGAAAAAGACATTCTTAGTAAGGATAAAATATCTTCGGAGGATGAATTAAGCAAGAAGTGGTCCGATGGTACAATTTCTTTAAAAGAATATCTTGAAGGTGCAATAAGTAACGAATGGATTAATATCAACAACCTTGACGTAAGTACGGAATATCCTACAACAGATGAGGTAATAGCTGTTATTAATGAGCTTGTTATGAAAGAGATTACCAAGGATTCAGAACTTAACAAACTCATATATAAAGAACTTATTCTGAACAGAACAATACCAGGCAGACTTATGTGTATGATACTTATGGAGCAGGATGCGGTAAAGCATACAGATTCTGAATATGTGGCAATTTCAAACGGTGCGTCACCTTATGAATTTGTTAAAAATAAGATAAGCAGTCTTGAGATAACTCCGGCGCAGCTTGCGCTTGACCCTTGTTCCGGTTCGTGCGTAATGGAAGACCCTAATACAGGAAATATTATCGCATTGGTGTCATATCCAAGTTATGATATTAATCTTTTTTCAGGAACCATTGATTCGACATACTACAAATCTTTGTTAAATGATAAATCAACACCGCTTGTAAACCGTGCAACCCACACCAGGATTGCTCCCGGTTCAACATTTAAACCGCTGACTGCTGTTGCTGCTTTGACAGAAGGAATAATAACATCGAATGATACCATATATTGCAAAGGTATTTTTGATTCAATTACACCTAACATAAAATGTTGGAATTATCCTAATGAACATGGTCCTTTAGCCACAGAGGAAGCATTGCAGCGTTCATGCAACGTATATTTCTGTGAACTTGGATACAGACTGAGTTTTACCTCTGACGGAAGTTTAAGTTTTGATTACGGCTTGTCAAGGTTGAAAAAATATGCCGAAATGCTTGGACTTGCTACCAAAACAGGTATCCAGATTCAGGAAGCGGCACCAAGAGCTTCCGACTATAACCCGGCATCATCTGCTATCGGTCAGGGTACTAATGCATATACCTCATTAAACCTTGCAAGATATGTTTCGACAATTGCCAACCGTGGTACCGTATACAATTCAAATCTTATTGGAAAAATCACGGATAGCGACGGAAATATAATAAAAGAATTTACACCGGATGTGGCAAACAAAGCTGATTCCGTGTCGGATGCGACATGGACAACCGTGCA
>ENA-OOYR01001426-OOYR01001426.1-human-gut-metagenome-genome-assembly--contig:-NODE-1426-length-10279-cov-4.326487_pt1 | contig 10279 bp, 8 predicted proteins | sample MGYA00241701_ERZ501374 | MGnify/ENA primary metagenome ERZ501374 (study PRJEB25962, sample SAMEA2042655) | human gut metagenome | biome: human gut; feature: human-associated habitat; material: faeces...
TCTCAAAGCGCACTTCTTCGGACAGAAGTTCAAGGTGCTGAAGGTGGACAAGACGATGCTGGAATACTGTACCAGACTGTCTGATTTTCATGCCCAGTTCCGCGGCATAGGCACCAATTACAACCAAGTCGTGAAGGAATTGCGCATCCATTTTTCGGAGAGGAAGGCGATGGCGTTGCTCTACAAGTTGGAGAAACATACCATCGACCTTGTGAAACTGAGCCGGGAGATTGTGGTACTTTCAAGAGAGATGCAGGCGAAGTGGGAACAAATATGGGATGGTTCTATGGCATAGATGCATATTCCTCAGATACGCAGTCCGGTGAATGAGCGAAGTTCATCAGGCAACTTCATTGTCGACCATGCTATTAACGGTTATCCGAGAATAGTAACTAATAGAGAAAATAAAGGGCTTATATTTTAGACAAATGTTAATTCCCATAGTTAAGAAATAAGATTCATAGCATGGGAATTAACATTATCTCTTTTTATAAAGATTCATTCTGGAATACTTCAGATATTGACTTGCAAACGGTATTCACTTGGAGTCCTTTTCGTTATTTTCTCAAATTGTGTAATAAAATAAGGGACATTATTATATCCTGACTCATAGGCAATCTGAGCAATCGTTAGGTTGGAATACGTCAGTAACTTACAGGCATGTCCTATCCGTATTTCCGCAAGGCATTGAAAAATACTTTTATCAGTACGCTGTTTGAAATACCGACACAGGGCAGATGGATTCTGTCCGACATAAACTGCAATTTCGTTCAGTGTAATTTTATCTTTGAAATGGTTGAAAAGATATGTATATACGCGATTTACAGGTTCATTGGCCTCCTTTAACATATTTGAACTGTTGTAGGCAATTTCAGAAAGCGTGTTTATCTTTTTGCATTTACATAGACAGTCCAAAATTTGGAAAAGATTAATCAAGCGAGTCGTATGCTCAGTTTTTTCCAGTTCCTGAAATCGTTGAAATAGTTCATCGTATAAATCAGTGTCGTAAAAACGAATTCCGTACTGGCTCTTCTGCAAAAGTTCGTAAATTGGTCGATAGTCGGGGAGTTGATTTAACGACATAGGAAAAATTGTCGGATGAAACTGCAACGCCACTCCTGCGCTTGTCTCAAGGACTGATCCGGGATTTAACTTAGCATTGCATAAATGCAGATGGGGAACATTGCTACCTATAATAGCGATGTCTCCTTTCCTATAATCACGAACACCTTCTCCTACAAACTGTTTTCCACTTCCCTGAGTGAAAAGCATGATTTCATACTCGGCATGTTTATGTCGGGGTAATACGAATTGAGGGTATATAATACGGCTGCACAACGTAGCTCTGTCATGAATAATTTTTCGCTCAAGTATGGACATATTATGTGATTTATATTTGCGCTGCAAATATAATAAAACAAATCGCAAAAATAATGTAATAACATCTCAAAATAACACTCTAATTTTGCACTGTAAATAATAAGTATAACATTTTACTCATGAATCACATAGCAGTAGGAATCGGAGAAGTCTTATGGGATGTGTTCCCAAATGGACGGACAATAGGCGGAGCTCCCGCCAATTTCGCGTATCATACAGCCCAATTGGGGCTGGACAGTTATATTGTGAGTGCTGTTGGTAACGATGTATTGGGAAATGAGACAGAAAATGTTTTAAAAAACAAAGGACTTAAATCCTACATTCTGCGCACAGATTATCCCACAGGGGCAGTCACAATTTCCCTTAACGAACATGGTGTTCCGAAATATGACTTTCAAGAACAGGCCGCGTGGGATCATATACCGTTCAATGAGGAACTGGTACAACTTGCCAAACGGACAAGCATCGTATGTTTCGGGTCGTTGGCACAACGGAATGCCAAGAGTCGTAGTACCATCCGGCAATTTCTTAAAGCAGTGCCTGATACCGACAAGACATTCAAAGTGTTCGACATCAATCTTCGGCAAAACTTTTTCAACAAGGAACTGCTGAACGATTCATTGAAACTATGTAATATATTAAAGATTAACGATGAAGAGTTGTCGATTGTAAGTAGTTTTTTTGATTTGAATGATTCCTCCAATACCCCAAAACAGTGTTTTGCTTTATTAAAAAGATATAATATTAGAATGGTGATTTTAACTTGCGGAACAAACGGAAGTTATGTGGTATTGCCCGAATCGGTATCGTTTAGGGATACTCCCAAAATCAAGATCGGCGATACGGTTGGTGCCGGAGATGCGTTTACAGCCGCATTCTTCTCCGCTTTATCTTATGGGAAAAATATAACGGAAGCACATGAACTGGCCATAGAGGTCTCAGCTTACGTATGTTCGCAACACGGTTCAATGCCAATGTTGCCGAGTAAATTACAACATAGGATTATGTATTAATGCAATTATTAAAAAGAGATGGGAAAACGAACTATAAAGCTGATTGCAACCGATATGGATGGAACCCTTTTGGACTCGAAGGGCAGACTGAATCCGGAATTCTTTTCCGTGTTTGAGGGCCTGAAAGACAAAGGAATCATGTATGTAGCAGCGAGCGGCAGGCAATACTATAACCTGCTGAAACTTTTTAATAATGTAAAGGATGACATTATGTTTGTCGCGGAAAACGGCACATATGTAGTTTTTAGGTCTCAGGAATTACTGGTTGTCGATATCCCCCTGAATGAAGCACATAAAGTCATTCGTGAAGTCAGGGGCATAGAAGGAGCATTCCCGGTGCTGTGCGGTAAGAGTAAAGCATATATAGAAAACGACATGCCGGAATTTGTCAAACAAGCCCGCACTTATTACGAAAGATGTGACTTGGTTCCTGACCTTTTGGAAATTACGGATGACAGGTTTCTTAAAATCGCCGTATATGACTTTGGCGGTTCTTCAATTAACAGTTATCCCATGCTACAACACTTTAACGATTCTCTTAAAGTTGTTGTGTCTGGTCAGAATTGGCTTGATGTAAGTCATCAGTCTGCCAATAAGGGCAATGCTTTAAGATTCCTTCAGGACTACCTGTCGATAAAAGTTGAGGAATGCATGGCTTTCGGTGACCAGATGAACGATGCGGAAATGCTTCAGGCTGTATCCAACAGTTACGCGATGGCAAATTCAACGGAAGAATTAAAATGTTTCGCACGTTATACAGCTCCTTCCAATGATGAGAATGGAGTATTGCGCACAATCAGGAATTTCATTCTAAAATAATGTCACTATGGATATAAGAACAAAAATTACAGGAATCCAACATGTAGGAGTGCCAACAGATGATATTCAGAATAGTATTCTGTTTTATAAAGGGATTGGATTTGAAGTCGTATGGCAGACTATCAATGAACAGAATGGAGAATCGGTGGTCTTCCTTCGGTTAGGAAATCTCATCATGGAGGTTTATGAAAACAAACAAACCGCAATGAAATCCGGGGCTATAGACCACATAGCGTTGGATGTGACAGGTATTGATGCCGTGTTTTCCCAAATGAAGGAATTGTGTTACGAAATGTTGGATGACCATATCCGATTCCTGCCTTTCTGGGACTATGGTGTACGATTTTTTACTATCATCGGACCCAATAAGGAAAAAATCGAATTCTGTGAGAAACAAATAACGGCCAAATGATTGGAATAATGGAACATGATAATTTGTTGACGGTATTTGGAGACAGTACCGCAAGAGTGAAAAATGCAATTTCGGCTATTAAGGCCGGAAAGGGTGTCTTGTTAGTCGATGATGAAGACAGAGAGAATGAAGGCGATTTAATTTTTTCGGCACAGACCATATCAGAAAAAGATATGGCCTGTATGATCCGCCATTGCAGCGGTATAGTATGCCTGTGCATTACTCAGGAAAAAGCTGAAGAACTTAATCTGCCGCTTATGGTAGAGCATAATACCAGCACATACGGTACTGCCTTTACCATTTCCATTGAAGCTGCCGAAGGAGTGACAACCGGAGTGTCAGCCGCGGACCGTGTCAAGACGATAAAAGCCGCCATAGCGGAAAAAGCTACACCTCAATCACTCCATAGCCCGGGACACGTGTTCCCGTTGATCGCCTGTCCGGGAGGAGTCAAGAAACGTGGAGGACATACCGAGGGAAGTGTGGAACTTATGAAATTAGCAGGGTTCCAACCTTACGCGGTTTTGTGTGAACTGACCAATGACGATGGCACAATGGCAAAGCTGCCCGAAATAATTGAATTTAGCAAACTATATAATTATCCTGTTATGAGTATCAACGATTTGAAAAATTACAATCCAGCTCCCGACTTTCTTCCGGGGCTGGTAGGCTCTTTCGCAAAGCCTGCGGCGGAAAACCCGACAGTGGCAATCATGGAAGCGGCGTTCCGCCATCACAGTATGCACTACCGTTACATAAACTGCGAGGTGGGACCAGACAGACTGGAAGCAGCAGTAGCCGGTGCGAAGGCGATGGGTTGGAGAGGTTTTAACTGCTCCATTCCGAATAAAGTAGAGGTTATCAAATACCTTGATGAATTAGGTGAATCCGCCCGTATTATCGGTGCGGTCAATACGGTCATCATCGAAAAAGACGGTAAGACACGTGGAGAGAACACTGACGGCAAGGGCTTTGTGAAGGCTATATCGGAAGTAACCTCCATCGAAGGAAAGAAACTGGTGGTGTTCGGTGCAGGAGGGGCGTCTCGCGCCATCTGTGTCGAGATGGCGCTGGCCGGAGCCTCGGAAATAACAGTCGTGAATATTTCTGAAGACGGACAGATGTTGGTTGATATGCTCAACCGACACACCCCGACAAATGCTTCATTTGTCTTATGGGACCATCTTTTCAGCATTCCGGCAGATACGGACATGGTCATCAACGCAACATCCGTTGGTCTGTATCCAAATGTAGAGCAGCGACTGAATATCAATGCGGACACATTAAAGCCACACATGGTGGTGGCTGACTGTATTCCTAATCCCGCCTATACACATTTCGTCAAGGATGCCATAAGCAAAGGATGCCAGCATGTCTTGCCCGGTATGAATATGCTTGTCAATCAAGCTGTAATTGCGGTAAAATATTGGACGGGAAGCGATGTGGACGCCGATGTCATGCAACAGGAACTGACGCGCGTTCTCGGAATATAAAAACATATTATACCATGGATCTTTCAGTGTGGATTCAATCCCCCATACAGTGGGGGATACTCTTTTTGTCAGCCTTCATAATCGGCATGTCCAAAACTGGCATACAAGGATTAAGTCTCGTATCAGTTCCTCTTATGGCTCTTGCTTTCGGAGCAAAACCTTCGACTGGATTGATTTTGCCAATCCTGTGTTCGGCTGATTTAATCGCAGTGCTTTATTACCGGCGTAAGGCGGAATGGAAATACGTTTTCAAACTGCTTCCGGCTGCTTTGGCAGGATTTATCGTGGCTTTGTTTGTGGAAAAGATTGTACCACCTGCCGAATTTAAGCACCTTATGGGAGGATGTCTTGCCGGAATCATGCTCGTCATGTTCTGGACAGATCGGAAAGAAAAAGAAAACAGCCTCTCTTCCCGTTGGTGGTATGGTCCTCTTTTCGGACTTCTGGGTGGTTTCACCACGATGATTGGCAACGCAGCAGGTCCGGTAATGGCCATTTATCTGCTGTCGGTAAGGATGCCAAAATATAGTTTTGTCGGGACAAACGCATGGTTCTTTCTAGTAATCAACTATCTGAAAATTCCGGTACAGATACTTGCATGGGACAATATCACAGTTCAGTCTTTGATGCTGGATGCCTATACCGTCCCGTTTATTCTGTTGGGCGGTGTCGCGGGCATACTTTTGGTAAAACGATTGCCGGAAAAGTGGTTCCGCAATGTTACGACTGCCGCAACGGGGTTGTCGGTACTTATGTTGCTTGCATGACTTAAAAAATAAATCAGAAGTATGGAATATCGTAAACTAAACGGTTCGGGATTCTATGTTCCTGCTTTGACTTTGGGAACAGGAACATTCGGAGGCTCCCACGGCTTTGAGGGTTGGGGGGATACGGGGGTATCGGAAGCCTCACGTATGATTGATATGTGTCTGGATGCCGGACTTAATATGTTTGATACAGCAGACATATACTCACGCGGACTTTCCGAAGAAATATTGGGCAAGGCGATTGCCGGAAAGCGGAACAGGGTACTGATTGCCACAAAAGGAACTTTTCCGATGGGAGAAGACCGCAACGAGGAGGGCGCATCACGCTTTCACCTGATAGAAGCATGTGAGGCGAGCCTGCGACGTTTCGGCACAGACCATATAGACCTTTATTACATACACGGCTTCGATGCGAATACTCCTGTGGAGGAAACCTTACGGGCATTGGACGATATGATAACAAGCGGAAAAATCCGTTATATCGGCTGTTCCAATTTTGCAGGCTGGCAGTTGATGAAGTCGCTGTCGGTGTCGGAACGTCTCGGATGGAGCCGTTATGTGGCACATCAGGTCTATTATTCTTTGCTCAATCGTGACTTTGAGTGGGAACTGATGCCGCTCGGTATTGACCAGCAAGTAGGCACGGTTGTATGGAGTCCACTTGCTGCCGGGCGTCTTGGTTGCCGCTACCGCCGGAACAATCCCATACCGCAAGACGGAAGGGTGGCACGAGGAGGTGTTCCGATCTGAGACAATATCGTATCTTACGATCGGTTGTATGATATTGTTGATGTACTGGACGAGTTGTCAGAGGAAACGGGAAAAACTGTGGCACAAGTTGCATTGAATTGGCTATTGCAACGACCTACGGTATGCAGTCTTGTGATAGGTGCAAGTTCAGAAGAACAACTCCGGCAGAATCTCGGAGCGGTGGACTGGCAACTTACGGCAGAACAAATTCAGCGTCTCGATGCCGCAAGCAAGACATCTAAACCCTATCCCTACTGGCATCACGACCAGCGTCCGGAACTGTCTTCTCAAATATTCTAAGGGATATGTTATAGGGAGGCTATTGTTTACTTGCTGTATGCTGGGCTCTTGAATACTCCAGCATTTGCACAAAACCAACGACACATGTATTCATATAAAAACATGGGTACTTATGTTAAATTCACGTTAAAACATGAAACATTGTATATATTTATTAATTTGTATTTGCTGCATCTGTATCTTGATTTCTGGGTGTAATCGTTTGTGGGCGGAAGAAACATCGATAAAAAAAGATTCCGAAAAAGAACGGTTGGAGATTTCTTTCAAGTTCCATCGTGGTGGGATTGCATCTAGTCAATACGCCATTTGGATAGAAGATGAGACCGGACGGCTGGTGCGCACTCTATATGCCACGTCGTTCACTGTGAAAGGCGGCTATGGGTATCGCGAAGATGCCATCCCGGTATGGGTAGCAAAGGCGAAACCGAAGACCATGAGTTATTCCGAAGTTGACGCTGTGACCGGAGCCACTCCGCAAAATGGTTCGCTTGTCTATGTGTGGGACGGAACAGATGAGAATGGCAACACTGTTCCTGTCGGGAAATACAGATTTTTCGTGGAAGGTACACTGTATTGGAAAAGCAGGGTCATATATTTCGGAGAACTGACATGGGGAGGCAACGACCAACTGCGGATTCCAGTAAAAAAGCACTTGTTCAACCAGTCCGAAACGAATAAGAATATGATTACCGAACTACGAGCCAACTATTTAACGAAATAAAAATGAACTACATAATTAACGCTCTGATATTTGCTGGACTGTTTACCATTGAATCTCGGTTGAATAACTTGATGTGGTGGTGGGCATCATGCCACCGCAGTCGGATATGTTAGGCATATGATGGCTTAATGTCACGTTATGACAATGAAACCCTCTTCCGAAGTTTAATGATGGGGAGGATTTGAGAAAATCGCAATATAATGTAGTATGACTGAAAATGAAATAGCAGATGTCTTTACTTTCTATTGTAAAAATGACACAGAATGTTGGCAAAACAAAGTGAGAATAGTAAAAGATGAAACCATATATAAAAGGAATGAAACTTTTTCACACATCAATTGTTATTGGCTACTTACTGATATGTCTGTTAGCTGGAAATATTATGTATTTGTGGTTTTATGAGTGGCATGAACTTGAGATGTTGGAAAAAAGAACTCTGCAAATTGTCACTTTTCAACAAAAAATACATATTTTCTATGGGCAGGTTACAGAGTTTTCGCTATTAGGTGAAACGATATTAGAATGGAATGATGCAGATTTGGAACATTACCATACTCAGCGTATGATGATGGACAGTATGCTGTGCTACTTTAAAACGACTTATCCTTCAGAATGTATTGACAGTGTGCGCCATCTTCTCAAAGATAAAGAGCAACAGATGCGCAGTATCATTACGTTGCTTGATGAGCAGCAAATTCTCAATGAGAAGATGGCACGTCAAGTACCTGCAATAGTGCAGAAGAGTTTCCAAGAGCAGCCCAAGAAATCGAAACGAAAAGGATTCTTGGGCATCTTCGGCAAAAAGGAGGAAGTGAAACCCACCGTGACCACAACAATGCTCCGTTCCCTCGACCGGGACATGATAGCCGAGCAACGGGCGCAAAGCCACCGTTTGTCGGAACATGCCGATAGCCTTGCCACACGAAACGCAGAACTTAACCGACAATTACAAAGCTTGATTCGCCAGATAGATAGTAAGATACAAGCCGACCTGCAAAAGCGAGAAACAGAGATAGCTGCCATGCGTGAGCAATCATTTATACAAATCGGCGGCTTGATAGGATTCGTCCTTCTTCTGTTAATCATTTCATATATCATAATTCACCGGAATACTAACCGTATCAAGCGGTACAAACGGGAAACGACAAATTTAATCAAACAGCTACAACAAGCGGTAGAGCAAAACGAGGCACTGATAAATTCTCGCAAGAAAGCTGTGCATACCATCACCCACGAGTTACGCACACCTTTAACCGCAATAATCGGTTATACCGCGCTGATGGAAAAAGGGAATGATGCGGATAAAAAAGAGCAATATGTCTGTAATATCCGGCAATCTTCGGAACGTATGCGTGAAATGCTCAATACGTTACTGAGTTTCTTCCGTCTGGACAACGGCAAGGAGAAGTTGAATTTCTCCCCTTGCCAGATTTCGGCAATCACGCACATTCTTGAAACGGAGTTTACGCCAATCGCCATGAACAAGGGGCTGGCTCTTACCATAACCAATCAAACGGATACTATTGTCCTGACCGATAAGGAACGTATCCTGCAAATCGGCAACAACCTGCTGTCAAACGCCATCAAGTTCACGGAGAACGGTGGCGTTTCTCTGACAACGGACTACGATAACGGTGTCCTGAAACTTATCGTCGAAGATACGGGCACAGGAATGACCGAAGAGGAACAGCAGCGGGTGTTCGGTGCGTTTGAACGTCTGTCAAACGCCGCCGCAAAAGACGGCTTCGGACTGGGACTGTCCATCGTTCAGCGTATCGTGTCAATGCTTGGCGGCACGATACGGCTGGAGAGCGAGAAAGGCAAAGGCAGCCGTTTCACGGTGGAAATACCCATGCAGACAGCCGGGGAACTGCCGGAAAGGATAAATCAGACAAGGATTCATCATGACCATACATTCCATGATGTCATTGCCATCGACAATGACGAGGTGTTACTACTGATGCTAAAAGAAATGTATGCACAGGAAGGCGTACACTGCGAAACCTGCACCGATGCTGCGGAACTGATGGAAATGATACGCCGGAAAGAATACAGCCTGCTTCTGATGGATCTGAACATGCCGGAAATCAACGGCTTCGAGCTGCTGGAGCTGCTACGTACCTCCAATGTTGGCAATTCAAAGGCTATCCCGGTAGTCGTGACAACCGCTTCTGGCAGTTGCAGCAAGGAGGAGCTTATGGAACGTGGTTTCTCCGGTTGCCTGCTCAAACCGTTCTCCATATTGGAACTTATGGAGGTTTCAGACAAATGCGCCATGCAAGGCAACCGGAATGAAAAGCCGGATTTCACCTCCCTGTTATCCTACGGCAATGAAACCGTCATGCTGGATAAACTGATAACGGAAACAGAAAAGGAAATGCAGGCAATCAAGGAAGCGGGTCTAAAGAAAGACTTTCAGGAACTGGATGCCTTGACACACCACCTGCGAAGTTCATGGGAGATACTCCGTGCCGACCAGCCGTTAAGGGAACTATACAAATTGCTTCATAGCGATGGCACGCCTGACGATAGAACAATTGGCAATGCTGTAAAAGCTGTACTGGATAAGGGTTCGGAGATAATCCGGCTGGCAAAAGAAGAAAGGAGAAAATACGAAAATGGAT
>ENA-OOYR01001430-OOYR01001430.1-human-gut-metagenome-genome-assembly--contig:-NODE-1430-length-10240-cov-1.795680_pt1 | contig 10240 bp, 9 predicted proteins | sample MGYA00241701_ERZ501374 | MGnify/ENA primary metagenome ERZ501374 (study PRJEB25962, sample SAMEA2042655) | human gut metagenome | biome: human gut; feature: human-associated habitat; material: faeces...
CCCAATACGGCTTGTTTGGCTTGATTGCAAAGCATCCAAAATCCGGTACAAAACCGATGTATTTGCTTCCGGTTTCCTCGATGACCTTCACATAATCCATAATGGCTGGTGTGATCGGACTTTCCGGATTATGAATTTCGATTCCCACATGAACGTTATAAGCCTCTGCGTATGGTGCGATCCGTTTCAAGCCCTCCGGAGAAAGTAGATACTGCTCGCGCATCACGGTACAGCCAAGTTTGTTGGCAGACATGATATCGGTAATCGCACGCGCCACCATCTCATCTTCCGTCAGATCGCGATCCTTTAACATTCCCCGATCCATATTTGCCGAATAGCAGATCGGTCCGATGCCATATTTCTCCTTGCATTTGTTGATAAATTCCACGAATTCATCCGAGACAAACGGGTAGGATGGAATCATCTGTGTTGCCACGATCTCGTAGCCTTCTGCGCCAAGCTCCGCTGCTGTGCGGATTACGCCCTCCAAATCCAGTTCTCCTTTCAAATAAGGAGTGCCCAGTGAAAATAAAGTAATTCCTGTTTTAACTTTTGACATTTTCTTTTCCTCCTTAATCTGTAATTGCCATGGTTTTGGTTCCGCAGCTGTCTACCGGCATGTATCTGTGATCCGGTCCGATCGGCATATATGGGGATCGGAAAAACAACGTAACATCAATCTTATGCTCGCCCTCCGGAAGTCCTCCCGGATAAATCACCTTAATCGTAGCCGGTTCAATCACCTGCCAGAATTCCGTATAACATTTATCGAACTCTACCGGACTGAATTCTTTTCCGTTGATGCAGAACTTGATCCGCTCCGCCGGTACTTCAAAATCGTCCACCTTTACCTTAAATTCATCAATGACAGAAAGAAAATGTCCACGATAGTAACTCAGACGGATATCAAACTGATATCCCATTTTCTTACCATCTACATAATAATGCTTGAGGCTGTCACTTACGACAACATCCACAAAATTCATTCGCATTGCAAATCCCATGTTCTCCCTCTCCTTTTCTTTAGAATTTGATTTCCTTATTTGCCTTCGCAGACTGATAGATCGAATCTAAAATCTTAGTTACGGCAAGTGCTTCCTCTGGTTTTACAAGTGGTTGTGTGCCATTTTTGACTGCCTCTAACCACTGCCTGTTATCAATCGTGCCTTCTTCTCCGCCACCGCCGCCGAAGTATGCAACACCGCCTACCGGGGAGAGTTTTTCTTCCATCAGCTGTCCGTTTCGTCCTCTATTATAAATCAGCTCATTCTTGCTGTAGCTCATACCGGAATGAATCTCAGCTCCTGCTGCGGTACCACAGAGTGTTGTAGAGGCTTCTCTGGATTCAAGAATATTGAGTGCCCAGCTTGCTTCTAAGGAGATAGTTGCGCCATTTTTCATTTTGATAAAGCCCATTGCGGAGTCCTCTACCTCATAGGTCTTTGGATTCCACGGTCCAAACAGGTTGCCCTCGGTTGCCTGCTCTAAACCGCCCAGCTTGTAGAAAACAGAACCAGATACGCTGTCAATATCGTAATTGTTCATACACCATAAGGTAATATCCAATGCATGTGTTCCGATATCAATGAGTGGTCCGCCGCCCTGTGCTTCCTTATCCATAAATACACCCCAGGTCGGAACTCCTCTTCGTCTTACGGCATGTGCCTTTGCATAATAGATATCTCCCAGATCACCCTTCTGGCATGCTGTGTGAAGGTTCTGTACCTCCGGACGGAAGCGGTTCTGATAGCCTACCGTAAACTGCATGCCGGATTTCTTCCATGCCTCCACCATCTTTTCCGCTTCCACGGTACTGTGAGACATTGGCTTTTCACAATATACATGCTTCTTTGCCTCAAATGCTGCAATTGCGATTTCACTGTGTGATACGTTTGGTGTACAGATATGTACGACCTCAACTGCCGGATTTGCCAGTACCTCGCGGTAATCTGCTGTCACCTGTGCGCCCGCTACTCCGAACTCTGCCGCTGCCTTCTGCGCACGCTCGATTTTGATATCACAGAAAGCAACGATCTCGTTTAAATCAGAATTGTTTTTAAGCGCTGGAAAATGCTTCTGGTTTGCAATTCCTCCGCATCCAATGATTGCTACCTTTACTTTACTCATTTGTTTGTATCCTCCTTTGACTGATCTCTCTGTTGTTGATGAGTCTATTTTAACAGGCAAAGGGGGCTGACACACTCTCTGGAACAACGGATTCCTTACAATGAAATGACCTGACGGGCAAGATTTTATGTTCTGATTTTTTAATGGTCAAAAATTGCTATATGAATTTTGACTTGTCAGGGAAATAAAAACCCCACATCTGTTTCGCCGCAAAAGCGTCAGATGTGGGGTGGCTTTTCTGTGGTATAAACAAAAAATTCGGGTGAGCTGGCGGCTTCTTTGCCACCGGATCATCCGATTTTAGTATCTGCCTGTTACAAATCGCAGGAAGGATACCGGTTTGCGTCCGTAGCTCTTCGTCCGTTTCACGTAATCCTTGTAATACTGAACTACCTGAGCAAAGGACATGGTTGGATCGATTGCATACATCATCGATACACCTCCTTTTTTATTTTGGTGTGCGCCCTTCTCAATTATCTTATGTCATATGGGCTGATATGTTCGAAATGATTTTCTCATTTCTTGTATACATTATAACACCGTCTTTGGTAGTATTCAACAAAAATAACGTAAAATTTTTGTGCAAATCACATATTGCTTTTGTAAATATTGCTCATAAATAAATGTTCCCGCAACAATTCTTTCTGCGTCCTCTCTGCTGTCCAGAAAATATTATTGCCTGTGATTACAGCTTTTAGTGCAATTGGTTCCACACCCGCCTTTTTATATTCTGCCAGAAATACATCCACCTGATCCGAATTCATTTCCGAAAAAATCAGCATTTCTGCCGGAAATTCCGGACCGTCATATTTTTTTGCCTCTCTGGTAAATCCCTGTATCTGCGCCAGCGTGCCCAGTTTCTGGGAATAATCCTTGCGGGCAACATCTATGATACGAATGCCTAATGTCCTGCATACATTCTGAATCACTGCGTATTTATCCCGGTTTATACGAAAAAGTAATATTGTCTGTGCCATAATTTTCTCCCTGCTGATCCGCTGCCTTACCTGTGTCTGTTTTCATCAGACTCCAAACTCCCTGTAATCCTCCGGCAAAAAACGATGGTAAATGATATGGATTCCCTCATCCTTAAAACAATAATAATAGGGATCTTCCTCATCCTCCGCAAACCGGAACATCCAGTCGAATTCCCCATTTTCGATCTTCTGACATTCCACATGGGACGAATGTTTACAGAACAGTTCCCGGATCTCCTGCATGGTACAGCCATGCCTACCAACCAGTTCCACCAGTTCCCGGATAAATTCATCCGGCTTTTCATGCTCATGGACATATACACTTCCCTGTTCCGGAATATAAAAACAGAAACGCTCTTTTTTTGCCGTCACACCTACATCCCCGAGTTTTTCCTGCCAGGTTTCCGGCAGATGCTGCAGGCGATGAAGCATTTGTTCTTCTCCCTCCTGCACGTCAAAAAAGTGATTCAGAGAGGACAGGGGATAGTATAACCGGATGGCTTCTTTTCGAAATCCCAGTTTTGCCTGTTCCTCTTTGATCGTGTCCGTCAGACTTTTTTCCAGCCGCTCGTATCCCATCCTGTCCTCCTGTATCTATAGCTGCATGATAAAATCTGCTTTACCGATCCTGCAGCAGAATCTGCCGTGTCTTGGGATCATCCGGCGGCAGATTGCAGTGCAGGACATGAAATCCTCCGGTCTGTGACCCTTCAATCACATTGATTGCCCCATTGTAGAGTCTTGTCTTTCCGGTTCCGATCTCATGATTCGTAAGCCCTGCCAGAAGCACATTGATTGCCGCTCCATGGGATACCGCAGCCACTGCCTGATGCCCCGTTGCCGCAAGAAGCTCTATCGCACGCTCCATGCGTTTCTGCACATCGGCAAACGGCTCCATTCCTTCGACATGGTCGCCTGCCGCAAGTGCAAAATACTCTTTTTTATCTTTTACCAGTTGTCCGGAAAACGGACCAAGATCCCGCTCAATCAGCTCCTGCATCGGCTCTACACCGTCTCTGCTTAACCCGATCTGTGCAGCAATCTCCTCCCCTGTGCAGTGTGCACGTTTCAGTGGGCTTGTATACACAGCTTCTATCCCCAGTCCCTGCAGCGTCTGCCCACAGCGTACTGCCTGTGCAATTCCTGCCGCATTCAGTTCTATATCTTCCCTTCCCTGAAAACGGTTGATATGATTCCAGTCCGTTTCTCCGTGCCTGATTAAATATATTTTCATTTTTTATGTTTACCAGCCTCAAAAAATTTCTTTGTCTCATATACAACCACACCATTTAAAGCAAACAGCGCAATCATATTCGGCAGTGCCATCAGACCATTGAAAATATCGGCAATCGTCCAGACAGCACTTACCGTCATATACGGTCCGATAAATACTGCCAGAATATAAATCCAGCGGAACACCATTACTTTTTTCATATTTCCACCGGTCAGATATTCCAGACATCTCTCACTGTAATAATCCCATCCAAGAATCGTTGTAAAGGCAAAAAATACCAGACACATCATCAGGACAAAAGAAGATACCACATGAGGGAACGGAAGTCCGTTCTGGAACGCATATGTAGTAACCTGAACGCCCTCGAGTCCATCCACCTGCCATGCTCCGGTCAGTACAATGGAAAGTCCGGTCAGTGTACAGATCACAATCGTGTCAATAAATGTACCTGTCATGCTGACAAGTCCCTGACGCACCGGCTCATGTGTCTGTGCTGCTGCCGCTGCGATCGGCGCACTGCCAAGTCCTGCCTCGTTTGAGAAAATGCCCCTTGCAACACCGTTTTGCATGGCAACAAACATACTGCCTACCACACCACCGGTGACTGCACGCGGATGAAATGCGCCCTGCACAACCGTAACAACCGCTGCAGGGACTTTTGTAATATTACAGATAATTAAAATCAATGCAAATACAAAATATGCAACCGCCATAAACGGAACAACAATCTGGCTGACACTTGCTATACGCTTGATTCCTCCAATCAGCACGGCACCCACACAAAATGCAAGGATCAGGGAAGCGATTACAACCGTCCAGGAATAAGTTCCGATTCCCGGAATTGCCACGGTATGAACCTTATTCGGATCAAAAAAGTTCTGGATGGCACTGGCTATACCGTTCACCTGGCTGAATGTTCCGATTCCGAACAGACCTACACAGACTCCAAAAAAGGCAAAAATCTTTGCAAGCCATTTCCATTTCGACCCCATTCCCTGTTCAATATAGTAGAACGGGCCACCCAGACTGTGTCCGTCTTTGTCAACTACACGATATTTGATGGCAAGTAATCCTTCGGAAAATTTTGTTGCCATTCCGAAAAATGCTGCCAGCCACATCCAGAATAACGCTCCTGGTCCACCTGCGACAATCGTCCAGAACAATGCCCCCGGGCCGCCTGCACATACCGCAGTTGCCACACCGACAATGTTTCCCGTACCGATCGTTGCACTCAGTGCCGTACATAACGCCGCAAAACTGGAAATTTCTCCCTTGCCGCCCTCTTCATTTTTGATCATCCACTTGAGTGCCAGCGGAAGCCTGCGCATCTGCAGGACTCCCAGACGCACGGTCAGTAAGATCCCACCGCAGAGAATCAATACCATAAGCGGGACTCCCCAGACGAAGTTGTCCACGGTCTTTAAAAATGCATTGATTGTTGTCCACATAATTTTTCTCCTTATTTTCCTTTTTCAAAAGGCTTTTCCTGCGTACAAATGTGCTTTGTACGCGCACATTAAAAATTATACGCAAAACAGGAAACAAGTGCAAGAAAAAAATCATTTTTGTCGGTGAAAACATAAAATTCTGTTGCTATTTTAAATCAAAAAAAATATACTATAAGAAAAACAGATCAGATTTAAGGGGGAATTTTCCATGAAAACATTCATCGGCACAGGTGTGGGACAGCCGGAAGCTGCCGTGCATCAGGCAGTACAGGGACTTACATCCCCAAGTGCAATTCTTTTTATGGCTTCTTATGAACATTTCAAAGAAACTGCCTCACGCTTAAAAGAACTTTTTCCGGATACTCCGTGTATCGGAACGATCGGAACCAGACTCGTAAACGGACAGGTGAATGATTCCGGTCTTGCGGTTCTTGGATTTTTTTCTGATGTGAAGATCCGCTGTGGTATCATCACCGAAGCCAGCCGTTGTCCGGTTGCGGGCACAACGCAGCTTCTGAAGCAGATTGCAGAGATTTCTCCCGGCACAGACGATACGGTATGCGTGGAATATTGTACCGGCTCCGAAGAAAAGCTGGTAACCACGTTTACATCCTGTCTGGAAACAAAGGGCATCCATCTGGCAGGAGGCACCGTTTTCGGTGTCCCGGACGGCAAACCTCCGGTCGTTGCATATAACGGAGAATTATATGAAGATGCCTGCGTCTATGCACTGATCAAAAATACAACCGGAAAAATACGTGTATACAAAGAAAACATCTATGAAAAAACATCGGCTCAGAGTCACTTTGCCACAAAAGTCGATGTGTCCCGTAAAGCACTCATCGAACTTGACGGCAGACCCGCCGCAGACGTATACAGCGCAGAACTTGGCATTCCCCGTGATAAAATCGTTGACAACGTACTGGTCAATCCTATGGGACGTGCGGTGGGCAATCAGGTTTTTATCTCTTCCATGAACGGAATGGATACAGACGGCACACTGACCAACTACAAACGAATCAATAAAAACGACTGCATTTATTTCTTAAGCCTCGGTGACTACAAAGCAACAGAACAGCAGACACGCCAGCAGATCCAGCAGGACGCATCCCATATTTCCCTGGTTTTATCCATTGACTGTATCTACCGGTATCTGCTCTACGAAAAAGAGGGATATTTTTCTACATATGCAAAAGACATGGCCTCTCTCGGACCACACCTTGGCATTGTCGGCGGTGGCGAACAGTATAATAACCAGCATGTAAACCAGACGATGGTCTGCGTGGTATTTGAATAGGAGGAACCTTTTATGTTTGGAAAAAAGAAAACCACAGGAACCGCAACACCTGTTCCACAGGTTTCCAATAAAAAGAAAATAGAAGACTGTCTGACATCCATGTCTTTTCTCAGCCATTTTGTCATTGACAAAAAGGAATCTCTCGTTGAAGAAGAAATCAAGACCGTGCGTGAGATTGATAAAGTAAAAGACTCTTACACCGACGTGATTGAACACAATGCCTCGATCCGCGAAGCTGTTGATTCCCTGCAAAAAGAATTCGGGAAAATCGGAGAAATTTCCAGACAATTTACAGATGTAATCACCGGTGTGACCAGCGTATCCGATGATGCCATGCAGGATATCCGTGATCTGAAAGAAAGCTCTGCCAAAGTGGAAACGCAGTTCGCAGAGATTCATAAAATCTACGATGAATTTCAGGCCCGCTTTGATGAAATCCATGCAACCATGCAAAACATTGTCGGCATTGCAAACCAGACCAACCTGCTGGCATTAAATGCTTCCATCGAAGCGGCCCGTGCCGGTGAACACGGAAAAGGATTTGCCGTTGTTGCAGATGAAGTCACAAAACTTTCCATTGGCATCAAAGAACTGGTGGGTGATGTAAACAAAAGTATGGAAGGTTTGCAGACAAGCTCCGAAAATCTGACGCATTCTCTGCTGGATGTACAGGATGCACTGGATGCTTCCCGCACACAGATGGACACAACCGAAAATATCTTTTCCCATATCAATGATTCTGTGTCCGGCGTAGAAAATGTTCACCGCGGCATCAATGAGGTTGTGGAAAACTGCAGCGGACAGGTGGATCAGCTCCGGGAAGACATGGAAGCCCATGAAACCCGTTATGCCCAGGTTCAGTCCGATATTGACGGCTTAAAGAGCCTGATGACAGAAAAGGGATTTATCTATGAGGACATTTCCAATATGATGGAACAGGCTGATCCATTGATCGAAAATATCAAAACGGAATTAAACAAATAAATCTCATGATTCCCCATCTTCTGCCCAGAGCCGTGCGCACCGCACGGCTCTCTGCCATCCCCTGAGCAGCTTTTTGCGCTCCCCTGAGTCCATTACCGGTTCAAACCTTCGTCCCAGCTGCCAGTTTTCCCGGATTTCATCCCTGTCTTTCCAGTAACCTGCCGCAAGTCCTGCCAGATATGCCGCTCCGAGTGCTGTTGTCTCAATACATTCCGGTCGAAGTACTGCCGCATCAATGATATCTGCCTGAAACTGTACAAGCATGTTATTTGCACTGGCTCCTCCGTCCACACGCAGACCGTTCAGCGTCACGCCGGCATCCTCTTCCATGGCGTGAATGACATCTTTCGCCTGATAGGCAATAGACTCTAATGTCGCACGGATAAAATGTTCCTTTTTGCATCCCCGTGTCAGCCCGACAATCGTTCCGCGCGCATACGGATTCCAATACGGTGCCCCCATGCCGGCAAATGCAGGAACAATATAAACACCATTGGAATCCGGGACTCTCTTGGCATATTCCTCGGACTGTCCTGCGGTACGGATCATACGCATCCCGTCCCTCAGCCACTGGATGGCCGCCCCTGCCACAAAAACACTTCCCTCAAGTGCATATTCCACTTCCCCTGCAGTACCCGCAGCAATGGTCGTAAGCAGTCCATGTCTGGAAATGATCGGTTCCTTTCCGGTATGCATCAAAAGAAAACAACCGGTTCCATAGGTATTTTTTACATCCCCTTTTTCAAAACAGCACTGTCCGAACAATGCCGCCTGCTGGTCTCCTGCCACACCCATCACAGGAATTTTACCGCCAAAAACCTGCTCCTGTGTCTCTCCGAAGAAACCACTCGACGGCCACACTTCCGGCAGCATTTCTTTGGGAATGCGAAACAGCTCTAATATCTCTTCCTCCCAGCAGCATCTGTGTATGTCAAACAACATGGTTCTTGCCGCATTCGTATAATCCGTGACATGCACCGCCCCTTTGGTCAGATTCCAGATCAGCCATGTATCCACCGTGCCAAACAAAAGTTCCCCTTTTTCTGCCGCCTCACGCGCGCCTTTCACATGATCAAGAATCCATGCGATCTTGCTTGCGGAAAAATAAGCATCCGGCACCAGGCCTGTCCGCTTCTGCAGCATCGGTCCATATCCTTTTTCTTTCAGTTCATCAATCTGTTCTGCCGTGCGCCGGCACTGCCAGACGATCGCATTGTATACGGGTTCCCCGGTCTTTTTATCCCAGACGATTGTGGTTTCGCGCTGGTTTGTGATGCCAATGGCACGGATATTTTTGGATGATGCCCCGATATTCGCCATTGCCTCTATGGCAACCGACATCTGGGAGGACCAGATTTCCCTCGGATTCTGCTCTACCCAGCCCGGCTGCGGGTAAATCTGTGTAAATTCTTTCTGTGCCATCGTGACGATTTTTCCTGCATGATCAAACAGGATACAGCGGGAACTTGTCGTTCCCTGATCCAGTGCCATAATATATTCTTTCATCATCTGTAATCCCCCATATGATTTTCCTGTAGCTTTTCTTTTTCCTATTTTACTGCATATTCCCATTTATCACCAGTTTATTTTCTCGTCAATTGTGGTTTTAACAACATATTTTCCATTTGCTTTCTGATAAATTACTTCTTGCTTACAAAATAAAATCAAAGGAGTATCTTATTATGGAACATAAAATGTTTTGCTATCAGTGTCAGGAAACCGCAGGATGCAGCGGCTGCACCCAGATGGGTGTCTGCGGCAAAAAGCCGGAAGTAGCAGCTATGCAGGATCTGCTCGTCTATGTGAGCAAGGGATTATCCGCGGTCACAACCCAGCTGCGCAAAGAAGGAACAAAGGTTTCAGAAGAAACCAACCACTTGATCACCTGGAATCTGTTTACCACCATCACAAATGCCAACTTCGACAATGAGGCGATCATCGCACGGATTCATAACACTCTGTCCGTGCGCCGCACACTCATTTTACAGGTAAAAGATACCTCAGGTCTGCCGGAAGCTGCTTTCTGGGATATAAAAACAAAAGATGGCTCTGACGCATCGGATGATGTGCTCTTTGCCAAGGCAAAAGAGGCAGGGGTTCTCTCCACAAAAGACGAGGACATCCGCAGTCTGCGTGAACTGATCACTTACGGATTAAAAGGTTTGTCCGCTTA
>ENA-OOYR01001432-OOYR01001432.1-human-gut-metagenome-genome-assembly--contig:-NODE-1432-length-10194-cov-1.842983_pt1 | contig 10194 bp, 9 predicted proteins | sample MGYA00241701_ERZ501374 | MGnify/ENA primary metagenome ERZ501374 (study PRJEB25962, sample SAMEA2042655) | human gut metagenome | biome: human gut; feature: human-associated habitat; material: faeces...
GGAAGAATAATGAACAAGGAGGACTGAATGTAGGAGATGGAAACTATGCAATAGCCGAAGCTATTGATTTAGGATTAAGCGTGAAATGGGCAAGCTGGAACATGGGTGCCTCTTCTCCTGAAGGATATGGTGATTATTACATTTGGGGAGATCCGACAGGTGAAATGACTTCCGCCAAATTTACGAATAATCCTCCTAGTAATATTTCTGGAACAAAGTACGACATAGCCAAAGCTAAATGGCAAGGACAATGGCGTCTGCCAACACGCAGTGAATTTCTGGAATTAATAAATAAATGCATATGGAGCTGGACCACTATAGGCACAATAAAAGGTTATCAAGTAACAGCAGAGAACGGTAATAGTATATTTATACCGGCAGCCAGCCAACCGTCTGTCTCTATATTTGGCGAGAGTGGTTATTATATGTCTGGTTCTTACGAGCCAGGATACGGTGTAATGGAATTGTGGATAAGAGAAGACGGTCACTCGTTAGCTACGGATGGAGATGAAAATAAAGGTCTCTCTGAAGGATATACCGTCCGCCCCGTAATGGAATGATAATATTAAAAGAAATAATATGAAAAATATATGTTTATTACTATTGTGCGCAGGAGCAATGGTTATTTCATCTTGTACAGATAATGGAGAAATAGAACAAACTTCCGGGAGCAATCTTTTGCAAATATCAACGGAAATCACTACTCGTTCAGTATTAGAATCGTCGTCTTTCAGTACGGGCGATGAAATAGGAGTTTTTGTTTCAAACAGCACCGGTAAGGAATATGCAGACGGTACTTCTAATATTAAAGCTACTTTCAATAAGCAATGGCAAATGGACAAGCCTGTTAGTTTAACCGAATCGCCAGCAACCGTCTATGCCTATTATCCTTATTGCAATAATAGTATTGAAGAAAACTATCCTTATATCTCAGGAGATTTTCTCTATTTTGATTTGAGACAAAACGGAGATAAAGGGCAAATAGATTATTTATTCGGCCAAACGGAAGGAGTAGCCGATATAAACTCTCCAAATGCCAATATCCACTTCCGACATGTTTTGTCGCGTTTAACATTTATCATTAAGCGTGCAACTTCGGATCAAGGACAAGGCCTGCTTAGTAGCGTCGCTTTACGTTCTCCATCAAATAATCTTTTTTATATGGGTTACATCTATCTGAAAGATGGAGTGGCCAAAGATTCCGGCTACAATTATCATAGAGGTGCTATCAAAATAAATACAAACCTGACTCTCAATTCCGAGACCGAACAAAAGGTAGATATGTTAGTAATACCCAGAACCTTAAGCAATGCAGGTGAACTTACATTAGAACTTACCATAGATGGAAAACCTTATATAATAAACATGCCCGCAACAACGTGGGAGGCAGGACAGCAATACACTTATCCGATTACAATCAGCAGAACCGACGCGCATATCATAGCGACACCGGCCAAAGTAGGTGATTATTATTACAGTGACGGTTCCTGGTCAACAGAATATGATGCCAATAGAACCTGTATAGGTACTGTTTTCGCTTTAAGTGAAGAAAAAGACGGTGATATCAATGTATCTTTATCAGAGTCTATGCATGGCAGAATCGCCGCTCTGCAAGATTTAACGGCAACATATCGATGGGCGGACAATACAAGTACCGATGTGGAAGGAATTCCCAATTTCTATCTTGCAGATGGAAAACAGGATGGAGGATATCTACCCATAAACGGCATAGAAGGAGAATCTGTTACCACCCCTCAACTCCCTTATGGTGCATATATATGGCCTGTTGAAAAAAGTAATCAATATGCATTGACTGATTATGCAGGCAGAAGTCATTCTTCCTTTATAGAAAAAGAATATTATCCCGCAGGATACGCCTGTTTTAGCATTATGTCGGAAGGGCTTAATAATAATGAACAAGGATTTTGGTATCTACCTGCTATTGGAGAATTGGCAAGACTTGCTACCGCTTGTAATGCCAATCTATTAGACCCAACAGGAGATAGTCCTTTCAAAATATTAGGAGATAATTACTATTGGTCTTCTACCGAAGGAGAAAAAGCTGAAGCCTACGCTTGGTGTTACTACGGAAAATATAAAGGGATACTACAGTATCAGGTAAAAGATGCAACTTATAAAGTTCGTCCCATTGCTTCTTTCTAACATTCCCAATTTTCAGATACTCAGTCAAGCAGACTTACAATCTGCTTGTTCTTAGTATCAAACAAACTAAAAGAATCAGATACTCATGCTTAAATATCTTTAATAACGAGAAATACCAGCTGAAAATCCCGGATAAAAATTATACATCAATGTATAATAGATTCAGATAAAAATGAAAAAATAATATCTATAGGCCTATGTGCAAACTTATCCTCTCCTTCTTCATACTCATATTCTCCACTACCGCATTTGCCCAAAAAGTAAAAAACGTTTGTGGAGAATATACATTCTATGCACCCGAAAACGTATCGCTAAGCGAAGCAAAGCGCATTGCACTGGAACGTGCTAAACTGCAAGCCCTTGCCGATGAGTTTGGAACTGTGATTTCGCAAGTGAATACCAGTGTAGTTAAAGATGATAACGGAAAAGCGGACAGCCACTTCTTTTCACTTAGCGGCACGGAAGTGAAAGGAGAATGGATTGAAGATAAAGGCGAACCCAAATACACTTACGACACTGATAAGGAAAACGGAACATTAGTTGTCACCTGCTCTATTTGTGGTAAAGCCAGAGAAATTATAAGTGCACAGATTGAATTTATGGCTAAAGTATTAAGAAACGGAGTTGAAGCCCAAAATGAAAGTGAAATATTTCGCAGTGGAGATGATATGTTCCTTTCATTTCAATCTCCTACAGATGGTTTTATCGCCGTATATCTGATAGACGAAACACCTACTGCTTACTGTTTGCTTCCTTATAGAAAGGATGGTGACGGCCAACAACCGGTAAAGCATGGAGAAAAATACATATTCTTTTCTCCCAAATACGACGTCAATCATCCCGATATAGTAGACGAATATACTCTAACTTGCAACAAAGAAGAAGAACATAACCAAATTTATGTCATCTTCTCACCTAAACCTTTTACTAAAGCACTAGATAATCAGGTGAAAGAAACCATTCCACGCGAACTTGATTACGAAGCATTTACCAAATGGCTGGGAAATTGTAGAAAAAGAGACAAGCAAATGGGGGTTGTGATAAAGAACATTAATATAAAAGGGGAATGAAAAAGAATTCCATTCCCCTGATCCTTCTATTTAAAAGACATTTATTCTCTCATCCATGCTCCGGTAATCTCTGCCACATAAATATGATGCAAACCGCCATGAGCGCTACCATACCATTGCTTACAAACAGTTGGATCGATGAAACAATCTTCTTTCATTACATCCGTATAAAGCTTGCGGCATTCCAGACTGAGACGTCCTTGTTCAAAAAGAATATTTCCTTTTTCAGTAATAATCGGTTTCAGTCCTGTCTCTTTTACCTTGTCTACTTCCCTACCCGACTTGCTTTCACATATCTTATGGATAGCTCTGTTCTCTTCTCCCAGAAAAGAGAGTGTGAAGTATTCACTCTTCTCAATAAACTCAAACGTGTAACGTTCCGGACGGATAAAGACATAGACCACCGGTTTGTTCCATAGGAAGCCTATACCGCCCCAACTGGCAGTCATCGTATTGAAATGGTCTTTATTACCTGCCGTCACCAGCATCCATTCTTTACCGATAACTTCAAAGAAGTTCTCTGAAAGGTCTTTAATTGCAATAGGTTTCATTGTATACATATTATAAAATTATTCACTTTAATATTTCTGATAAATTCCATGCTTGTACATGACGTATACCTTCTCTTGAAGGAAATTGAACTTCATCCATTGAAACAACATACTTCTCATAACTATCAGCAATTGATAATAAAGAAGCATATTCACGCTCCATTGTTTCTTCCGTTTCCATCATGTAAGCAACCTGAATATAAATAATACGGTCGTCTTTCATAGCCACAAAATCGACCTCTTTATCACGAATAGTACCCACATAAACTTGAAAACCAAACCTGCGAAGCTCGATATATACCGCATTTTCCAACAAATATCCTACACCGTATGCAAAGCCCGGATATAAAAAGTTCTTAAATGCCAAATCATTCAGATAATATTTGCAATTACCCGCCAGAACTTCTTTTCCTTTAATGTTGTAACGCTCTGTTTTATAAGCCAAAAAGGCTTCTTCTATATAACTTAAGTAATTCGATAACGTATCGTATGATACTTTACGGTTCTTTGATTTAAAGAAATTGATTACATTCTGAATCGAAAATAAATTAGATACATTATTCACCAAATAAATAAAAACATCATCCAGAAGCCTGACATCACGAACAGGTTTACGTTTCACTATATCACGCAATAATACGGTATCTTTGACAGAAGCAACATATTGCTTCTGAGATTCAGTATCAGGCAAATTATATAATTCCGGTAACCCTCCACGTTGTAAATAAGATAAATAAGAGGAACGTCCTCCCACCGTATCCGCCACTTGAATATATTCCATATAATTATATGGAAAAATATGAAATTCAACGTAACGACCGGAAAGCAAAGTGGCCAGTTCACTGGAAAGCATCCTTGAGTTTGAACCGCTGATAAACAACTCACATTCTTCCACAAAATCCTGAGAATGAGAATTGACAAATCGTTCCCAACCATCTACATTTTGTATTTCATCGAAGAATAAATAAACTTTTCCTTGAGGATTAAGTTTTTCACGATAAAGTTGATATAGCTTTTCTAATTCCTGATAATTGTCTATGAAATCAAATTCCAAATATTCCTTATTGATATACAGAATATTATTAGGGTGAACACCTAAGTCAGAAATCAAACCGGAAGCTATTTGCCTCAAAATATAGCTTTTGCCGGAACGACGTTGACCTACAAGTACTTTTACCAATTTATTCCCCACAAAAGCATGAATCTTATTAATGTAAGATGTACGTAGTAACCCTAATTTATAGGAATTTCCATTCCAAAGATTATACTTTTCCAGTGCACTCCATTTATCGTCCATAGCTTAAGTTTTTCACAAAAATAAGAATAGTTTCGATTATAATCGAAAATTCATATACTTTTATTAGAAAATTCATATATAATCGAAACCACTCAGTTGCTTTACTATGCTCTTATCACTCCATTATTTCCCGTTTGTAGGATCTATATACCCAACGTATTGGATATATAGATGGGACGCGCTGGATATATAGATCGGACACATTGGATATATAGACCCAATACGTTGGATATATAGATCCTGTAAACCGATTAATAAGAGACACTTACCAATATTCCTGCTTCTTTAATTAAAGCAGCAATGCGATCCAGTTCCTCATGAGTAGCCTTACATAAATCATGGTCAGGCGTTTCACGATCGATAGTATAAATCATCACCTGACGGGGTTTTATCTCTTTCACAACCTCCAGCCACGGAAGAACGTACTTATCCGAAGTATTATCCACGTCTTTCCCCTGATAACTGCCTTTCATGAACATAGTCTGAATAATGCAGTTGCCTTGAAAAGCTTTCATATGTTCTACGATTTCGCCCACAGAATAATGCCCTGTAGGACGATCCACAGTATGAATATAATCCTCGTCTACTGTATCGAGTTTCAATATGTTGTTATCTATCTTATTCAGCGCATCAAACACTGCAGGGCGATGAATAAAGGTGGAATTACTCAATACACTGACTTTGACATTCGGAAAATACTTATCACGAAGCATCAACGTATCTTCTATGATTTCAGGGAAATGCGGATGAGCTGTAGGTTCACCGTTTCCGGCAAAGGTCAATACATCCGGTTGAGGTCCATTCCGTTGCATATCCTGCAATCTGGCTTCAAGGGCATCGCGGACTTCTTCACGGGTAGGCAATGCCTTCTTGGGACGATGGTCTGCATTAAAACCGCATTCACAATAAATGCAGTCGAATGAACACACCTTACCATCTTCCGGCAATAAGTTAATCCCTAAGGATACTCCCAAACGGCGGGAATGAACAGGACCGAAAATGGGAGACGGATAAATAACAGTCATTTTATTTACAGTATTTTCAGCGTTTATAACGGCAAAGTTAACTAAATCTTTATACGAAGCTGCATTTGTAAGTCGGCTTTTTTGTTTCCTTGTATCAGGTCGTTACCCGAACCAATATTCTCACGGTCTTCGTAGATAGTCTGCGCGAATTTAACAAGGAACATAAAAACTTTGTTCACATCATACCGGGCACAGACAGAAAAGCGAAATCCTTGTCCATAAAACGAAGGTGTATAGAAGGTATAAAGCAAACCTTTTTCGGAAGCATAAATACGGGAATCGTAATCATCCGTATGGAAATAAGTGCCCTGCACAGATATCTTTATGGGAAAAGAAAAAGCATACGAGCAGGATTGTGTAAACTGATATCCCTGGCTTCCCTCCTGCCCCCGGGAATGAAAATGATTATAATCCACCGTTGTTCGTAACTGTAGATAATCCGGTGAATAAGTCAGTCGGTAACGAAGGCGGTGCTGATAAGTAGGGAGGATAACTTTTCCATCCGTCCCCGCTACATCTCTCTCTTTTCGCTTATAGTGATAGTTAACATACATAGATAAGTTTCGCTTAGGAGAATAGATTGACTGAAACATGCCATCCACACCTTGCGACGGTTTACTGATGCGGTATTTCCACCAGGGAAAAGAAAACAAATCCAGCGAAGCGAAGAATTTCCAATGTGCTAAAGGTGATGCTTCGGCAGCCAGATACCAGCCATTTTCATTTTGCGGTGTACTACTTTCACCAAACGAACGTGCAAACATTGCCCAGTAATCATGACTATAATATCTATGAACAATCAGCAGTTGATAACCGGTTAATATATTATATTTCAATTGATTCAGTAGTGAATAACCTTGTTTGCCCATAGCTGCTTCACCTGTCAGAGTAAATCGATTCCAGCGATATTTATAATCTACACCCACATTATGAAAGTAATTCCCTTGCAAATTATACTTGGCATAGGTTCTTAACACCGGTTGATAACTACGGTTGAAAAAGTAGTAAATACCTGTTATTCCTACTTTTAGATTGTTCTTTTCATAGGTAATATTCCCACCCATTAGCTGTAAAGTGAAAGCATTTACTTTATCCGCTTCCTTCTCCGTACGATGCAATCCGGTTTTATAAATAGAGGTAATTTCATTCCCTTCTATAACCCCATCCATAGAACGATGTGAATAAAAACCGGATAACTGAAGTGCAGGAATAACCTCCACTGTTGCCGCAGCACCCCTGAAATAATTATATTCATCCGTTGAACTGTGCTTCCGGATGCCACCACTACGGTTATCCACCGTTGAGAGAGAATAAGTTTTCCCTAAACGGAAATCAGTACTGACTACTAAGCCTTGTCCAAAACTTAATCTGTAATTTCCCAATGCCAACGTTTTCAACTTACCCAGATTACGAAGCAGAAAGTAGATAGAATAATAATCATATCCTTTTTCATTATGCAGGGCAAAGAAAGGTTCTCCTGCATCCTTTTCGGCCGTAATTCCCATTTGAAGATAGTCTCCGTAGCGATACCCATATCTTAGAGAGTGATACATTGCAGGCCCCAGATAATTCTTCTGATAACCTTTACGGGTATAGAAAGGTACATCCAGCCGGGTTAATACCTCCTGTTTACCATATTTCAACAGACTTTTCAACCGGGGAAAACCTATCTTTTCGGGCACAGGATGTACACAAACAAAAGGGAGCAACAGGTCGATGGTATGCTTATCCATCTCTTCCACCAATTGCAGTTCATAAATGGTTTGCATCTGCCCGTGTATATACACATAAGCCAAGATATTTTCAATCTGAATGTCCGAAAGAAAAGGAAATTGCTCTAATTCACGTTTAGTAGTAACATTGATATTAACAGGTTCCTGCAGGCGATTGGAAAGCTCTTCAAGTTCATCTTCCCAGTTCTTTTCTTCTTCATCCATAGAGAGTTGCTCTATATTCTCTTCCCACAAGGACACATTTGTATTTTGAGCTTCAAGTACAGGAGTCATCAGCAGCATACTCAGAAAAACTCCCAACTTGAGTAATTTCATTCGTGTAAATAAGTTTAATTGTCGCGAAATTACCATAAATAAGTTAACACGACAAGGAAAACATCGACAATCGGACCAAATATAAAGATAAACACTTAATTTTGTGGCATGAACGCACGACTGAACATATTCATCATCGTAGTCTTCCTTCTGTTCGGAACTTCTCTATGCCAGGCACAGGAAACGAAAACCGAAGGATACCTGGTTCCTATGTGCGTTTACGAAGGAGACACTATCCCGTATATAAAGATACCCACCGTTTATATTTTCAAACCTCTCAAATTCAAGAACAAGAAACAGTTGAATGAATATAACCGACTGGTATATAACGTAAAGAAGGTATTGCCTATCTCCAAAGAAATCAACCGTGCAGTTATTGAAACTTACGAATATATGATGACTTTACCCGATGAGAAGAGCCGTCAGAAACACATGAAAGCAGTAGAGAAAAGTCTGAAAGAACAATATACTCCACGCATGAAAAAGCTTTCTTTCTCTCAAGGAAAGTTATTAATCAAGTTAGTGGATCGCCAAACCAATTCCACGGGTTACGAACTGGTAAAAGCCTTCATGGGACCTTTTAAAGCAGGTTTCTATCAGACTTTCGCCGCACTGTTCGGTGCCAGTCTGAAAAAACAATATGATCCCACTGGAGATGATGCGCTTACCGAACGGGTTATTCTGTTAGTAGAAAGCGGACAGCTTTAAAATAGAAGTATCCTACTCCTTATTTATGTAATTTTTCAATCCCAACAACCCCCTGTAATAACCTTCAAAGATCGTATGACTGTGTTTTTCTATATTCAAAGAATCATAGTTCAAAACAATCTTCGGACAAGTGGATAAAATCTTTATTGCCTCCTCTGTGGCAGGCTTAAATGACTCTTCTATTTTATCCTTCTTCCCGCTTGCCAGATACATATAAAGTTGGTTAGCCCCTTTGTACTCTTTAGTAAATTCTGAAAGTTTATCAATCATCATCTTCTTGCTATACATATAGTTAGGAGATACAGACAGAATACATTGAAACAAACCGGGATTGCTAAGTAAAGCATACGTCACAAACGTACCGCCTAACGAATGTCCTACCAGTATATTCCGCGAACCCGTATTATATCTGCTCTTTATAAAAGGAATAATTTCCTTTTCCAGAGATAACAATAAAGAATCTCCCTTTCCAGGATCATCATACCCCTTTACCGATTCTTCATCCGTATAAGGAGGGGTTAATTCACTCTGCCTGTTAGGATTCGAAATACCAACAATTATACAGGGAATACCCGGATACAATAATTCAAAGGTGGAACAAAATAAATTGAAAGTAGGCGGATATTGAGCATCAAATACATAGATAGTCAACAATGAATCACTTTTCAACGTAGCATCTACCCCACTCCGGTATACTTGTAGTTCGCGTGAATCATCAAAATATTCAGAGTCATAAATATACCTGTCGCCCAATGGTTGCAATGAATAAAAGTCTGCTTGCGCTTTACCATTCCAGCTATGGAAAATACAGAATAAAAGAATTAATAAAACCTTTTTCATAGTTTGAACCCTCCTGTTGATATGATGTTAAGAACATTGTTAGTAATGAAAAACAGTCATTATAGAAAACCATGTATTTCAAACACTTATCTATGTTGAAAACTTCTATGAACCATTGTTCATTTCTCTATTGATAAGGACATGATAACCACTGTTTGAACAGGGTTCAAACAACTTATCAACACCTTGTTATTTCAGTTTCTTGAATAAATCCCAGATAACGATACCGGCAGTTACAGATACGTTCAATGAGTGCTTCGTACCATATTGGGGTATCTCAATACATCCATCGGAATGGTCAATAACCTCCTGCTGAACTCCTTTCACCTCATTACCCATAACTACTGCATACTTCTTAGTACGGTCTAAAGACAGCTCATCCAGCATGATACTGCCTTCCGCCTGCTCTACAGAATAAACAGTATATCCTTCCTTTTTAAGGTTATCAACAGCTTCACCATTTAGCAAAACAAAGGATGATTAAGTACTCGA
>ENA-OOYR01001437-OOYR01001437.1-human-gut-metagenome-genome-assembly--contig:-NODE-1437-length-10178-cov-1.864368_pt1 | contig 10178 bp, 5 predicted proteins | sample MGYA00241701_ERZ501374 | MGnify/ENA primary metagenome ERZ501374 (study PRJEB25962, sample SAMEA2042655) | human gut metagenome | biome: human gut; feature: human-associated habitat; material: faeces...
CCCAATAACGGTTACGGGAAATTGCCCAGTCCTGAATATTCTCTAACCAGTTTCCAAAACGTCCTTTTCCAATTGATTCCGGAATCCAGTTTACGGTATTGTTATTTTTAATCAAATCGTCTTTTACTGCTGTTTCACGAATATACCAGGATTCTCTTGCGTAGTAAATCAGCGGTGTATCGCAGCGCCAGCAGTGTGGATATTCATGCTCAAACTTCGGCGCATCAAACAACTGACCTCTGGCATCTAAGTCTTTTAATACCTCAGGGTCTGCTTTCTTTACAAAAATACCTGCAAATGGAGTCTCTTCTGTCAGCTCACCTTTTTCATTTACAAACTGTACAAATGGAAGGTCATAGTTTCTTCCCACATTGGCATCGTCTTCACCAAATGCCGGTGCGATATGAACAATACCGGTACCATCAGTCATCGTAACGTAAGTATCACAAGTTACGAAAAATCCTTTTTTGTTCTGCTTATCAGCACACTCTTTGGCACAGGCAAACAAAGGCTCATATTCTTTATGTTCTAATGCGGTTCCCGGGAAACTTTCTAATACTTCATAAGCCGGCTCATCATCTTTTGCCAGTTTACCAAGTACCGTATCCAAAAGATCCTGCGCCATATAATAAGTATAGCCATCTGCTGCTTTTACTTTACAGTAAGTATCATTCGGGTTTACACAAAGGGCCACGTTACTTGGCAGAGTCCAAGGTGTCGTCGTCCATGCAAGGAAATAGGCATCCTCACCTGTCACCTTAAAGCGGACAATAGCAGAACGCTCTTTTACGGTTTTGTATCCCTGCGCAACCTCCTGTGCGGACAACGGTGTACCACAGCGAGGGCAGTAAGGCACGATTTTAAATCCTTTATACAAAAGGTCTTTATTCCAGATTTCCTTTAATGCCCACCACTCAGACTCAATATAATTGTCATCATATGTGACATATGGGTCATCCATGTCAGCCCAGAAACCTACGGTATCGGAAAAGTCTTCCCACATACCTTTGTATTTCCAGACAGATTCTTTACACTGATTGATAAATGGTTCCATACCATATTCTTCAATCTGCTCTTTTCCATCCAGACCTAACAGTTTTTCTACTTCCAGCTCAACCGGCAAACCATGCGTGTCCCATCCGGCTTTACGCGGCACACGATAACCTTTCATTGTACGGTAACGCGGAATCATATCTTTGATAACACGGGTCAGCACATGACCAATATGCGGTTTTCCGTTCGCAGTTGGCGGTCCATCGTAAAACATATATGTTGGTGCCCCTTCGCGAAGTTTAATACTTTTGCGGAAAATATCTTTGTCTTTCCAAAACTTTTCTACTTCTTTTTCTCTCTCGACAAAATTCATGCCTGTTGATACTTTGTTATACATAATTACCTCCATAAAAATTGAATAAAAAAAGCTCCCATCCAACTAGGATGAGAGCCTAAGCTTTCATTATACCACCTGTCTTCTACGTCAGGACTGTGAGTGTTTCACAAACCGAACATATATCCTTTTAACGGGGAATACCGGCGCAGTCTACTGGATAAATACCGTTCGACTTTGCAGCTAAGGAGTGATATTCGCCTATGCTTACTGGTGCCGGATTCTCACTATCGCCGGCTCACTGGAACACTTCCACACAGGGTACTGTCTCCGTCAACGCTTTTCTCTATGAGCATTTTCATGATAGTACGATTATTTGCAATTGTCAAGAGTTTGTTATTTCTTGCCATCCAAATCAAATTCACTGACAATCTGATTTAAATTGTTAGCACTTTCTTCACTATCCTGCATAAATGTTCCGGTTGCCTCAATCTTCCGAACCATCTCAGAAGTTTTCTCTGCAATGTCTGAAACACCGGTTGCCGACTCATTTACCGTCAGATTAATCTCTTCGATTGAATGAGAAATATCGGTAATCGCATCAACCAACGTAACAATTGAATGATTAATTTTAGTCATGCCATCTTCAAAAGCAGCAGCATCTTCGGAATACTTCTCGCCAACTTCCATAAATCCTTTGTAATCGCCAAGAACCGTATTTTCCAAAAAGTCCATTGCATTCTGTAAACAATCTACCATACCGCTTACTGCGTTATGTACCTCACCAATAATGCTGTCGATATCACCAACTGCATTCTGGGTCTGTGTAGCCAAAGCACCGATTTCGGTTGCTACAACGGCAAATCCTTTACCGGCCTCTCCCGCTCTTGCTGCCTCAATGGAAGCATTTAAAGCAAGGAGATTTGTCTGAGAAGAAATTTCCATAATATCATGTGTAAGTTCATTAATCTTCTCTACCGCTTCTGCCTGTTTCATAGCAACTTCCGTACGCTGTTTCACTTCTGCATACATTTCATCTGTACGTTTTCCGGCATTTTCCGTCGTTGTCTTTAACTGGTTTGCACGTTCCATTACTTCCGTTGACAGTGTAGCACCACTCTGTGAAAGTGCCTTGATACTTTCGGCATTTTCTTTTACGGTTGCAATCGTCTGATTTACTGTATCCGTTGCACTGGCTGCTTCTTCCATCGCTGCTGCGAGTTCTTCTGTCGTAGCCGAGTTATTATTACAGATGTCATTGACCTCTGACATATTCACAGTCAAGTCGGTAACATTATCACCCATTTTAATTCCTGCCTGGTCAATTAACGCTACCATCTCACGAAGTTTACTTCGCATCTGCTGTACGGCACGCGCCATCGCACCGGTCTCGTCCTTCATACGGACTAATTTCTCACCCTTTGCACTTTTTACAAAACTAAGTTTCGCCGTATCCTCAATAATTCCTGTCAAATCCTTAATTGGACGAATCATCGAACCACTGAAGAAAAATCCTGTAATTGCTGCATATAAAATTGCCGCAACAATCGCAATAATCATCATATACATCAAGCGGGTGGAATTGCTCTGCACTTCTTTATCTAAAACAGCCATTACCAATTTCATGCCATTCTTCAATGAAACAGCACTTACCATTTTCCTGCTTCCATCATAAGTGTACTCTTTTATTTCGCCCATCCTTCCGGCTTTCACAAATGAGGCCAGTTCGCCATCTACTTTCTGCAAATCCGTTCCCTGTTTTATATCCTTATGTGACAAAACTTTATTCGTTGAATCAACCAAGAAAGCATATCCGGAATCAAAACATTTGGCTTTGTCGGCAAGTTGTTTTAACTGATTAAAGTTGATATCCATGCCAACAACTCCGATTGCTTCATTGTCAATCATAATCGGAACAACATAGGAAATCATATATACATTCACGTTGGAATTTAAATACGGATCCATCCAAGTTGCCTTTCCATTTTTAACCGGAATATAATACCAGCCCACATGTTCTGCATCGTCTTTGTCAAAACTACTGAAATCTGTCGGTGTCAATGACTTAAAATCTGCATTCTCACTCTCTTTCGAAGCAAAAATACCGGATGTTGCTTCTGTAAATTCCGGATTATAGCGGATATAATAAGTCATCGCGCCCTTCGTGTTATTCGCACACTGAAGAGCTGTAGTCTCTAACGCCTCCGTACAGGAATCCACGTAGCTGCTGCTGCTTTTAAACTTGTCTACATCCTGAATCTGATTTTTTGTTACATCTGCAAGAGTGTTCACCGCAACTTCTACCTGTGAAAGCAGGTTGTCGATATCTTTCCCATACCCTTCACTCACTGTCGTTAATTTTTCTTTTGCATCACTGTTGGCAACCGCTCTCGAATTATAATATCCTATAATTCCGCAAATTAAAGCAGTTATAGCCGTTGTCCCTACCAATAGTAACAATATGCGAAATCGCAATGATTTTGATTTCATACACACGCTCCTCCTATCTCATAAGTAAAATCAATGTTATATTTATTTTACTGCTGATAAGGAAAAAATGCAATTATAACTTTACATATTCTTATTTTTATTTTTATTTTTTCTTGTGCTCTCCGGTAATTGAAAAAATGACCCATTCCGCAATGTTGCAGGCATGGTCTCCGATTCGCTCAAAGTACTTTGCAATCATAAGTAAATCCGTCGCACAAGCCCCCTCTTCCGGATTACTGCGAATAAGAGAAATTACATCCTCTCTTGACTTAATAAATAAATCATCAATGATGTCATCATGCGCAATGACTTCTTTTGCTTTTTCCTCGTCTTTTTCTACGTATGCTTCCACACTCTGCACAACCATACAGGTCGTTTCTGCTGCCATCTTCCGAATATGCTCCATATCTCTTTTATACTTAGCATCAATTAAATGCAGCGTTACTTCCGAAATATCTGCTGCCTGATCACCAATTCTTTCCATGTCTGTAATCATTTTCAGTGCCGATGAAATTACGCGCAGATCCCTTGCCACAGGCTGCTGCTGCAGCAAAAGTTTCAAGCAGAGATTTTCGATAATCCGCTCCTCCTCATTAATTTCATCATCATAATCAATTACTTTTTCCGCCTGTTCTTTGTCACGGTTATTCAGTGCGCTGATTGCCATGCCGATTGCCTGGCCAATCATATGCCCCATCTGAATCATGTCCTGATTTAATTCTGTAAGCTGTCTGTCAAATCGATTTCTCATCATCCAAACCTCCCCGTAATATAATCTTCTGTACGTTTATCCGTTGGCATGGAAAATAATTTTTCCGTTTTGTCCATTTCAACTACTTCTCCAAGAAGGAAAAATGCGGTATTGTCCGACACTCGGACTGCCTGCTGCATATTATGCGTTACCATTACAATTGTGTATTTATCTTTTAATTCCAGTACCAAATCCTCAATTCTTGAAGTGGAAATCGGGTCTAAGGCACTTGTTGGTTCATCCATCAAAATCACTTCCGGCTCTATTGCAAGCGCTCTGGCAATACATAAACGCTGCTGCTGTCCGCCGGATAAACCAAGGGCACTTTTTTTCAAACGGTCTTTGAGTTCGTCCCAAATTGCTGCCTGTTTCAGCGACCGTTCAACTATTTCATCTAATTTTGCCTTGGAGTGAATTCCATGAGTTCGTGGACCATAAGCAATATTATCGTACACGCTCATTGGAAATGGGTTCGGGTTCTGGAACACCATTCCAACCCGCTTGCGAAGATGATTGACATCAATGTCACCGTAAATATCTTCGCCATCTAACTGAAGGGAACCGGAAATCCGACACCCTTCTACCAAATCATTCATCCGGTTTAGCGATTTTAAAAATGTGGATTTACCGCAGCCGGAAGGTCCGATAAAAGCGGTAATCTCATTCGCCGGAATGTTCATACTGACATCTTTCAGTGCATGAAAATCTCCATAATAAAGATTCATGTTTTGTATGCAAAATTTATCTTCCATATTCATTCTCCATTCTAATTGCCATATTTGTTTTTCCCAACTTTTCGGGCGACAAAATTCGACAACATATTGATTGCAATTACAAGTACCAAAAGCACCACTGCCGTTGCATACGATTCATCCGTATGCAGTCCTTCTTTTGATAAATTGTACATATGAACCGATAACGTTCTTGCCGAATCAAAAATGCTGCTTGGCACTTTTGCAATTGTTCCAGCCGTATAAATCAATGCTGCGGTCTCGCCAACAATTCGTCCGGTTGCCAAAATAACACCGGATAAAATGCCCGGAACGGCACTCGGCAAAACTACGTGAAATACGGTTCGCAGTTTTCCGGCACCAAGCCCAAAGCTTCCTTCCCGGTAAGAATCCGGCACTGCCATAAGTGCCTCTTCGGTCGTTCGCATAATAACAGGAAGCACCATAATTGCTAAGGTGAGAGCTCCTGACAAAAGGGAAAATCCCCATTTGCAGTAACCGACGAAAAACAACATACCAAACAAGCCATAAACAATTGATGGAATTCCGGTCAGTGTCTCTGCCGTCACACGAATTATGCTCACCAGCTTGTTTCCTTTCTTCGCATATTCCACCAGATAAATAGCGGCGAAAATGCCAAGCGGAACCGCAACAATCAAGGTTGCCAGTGTCATAAGCACCGTATTAATCAGTGCCGGCATCATCGAAACATTGTCCGATGTATAAGTAAAAGCAAACAGTGACGGTTTCAAATGTGGAATACCATTTGCCAGAATATAAACAATCAGGTATCCTAACACAAATACCGTAATCGCTGCTGACAAAATTGTAATCAGGTAAAGAACCAGAGAGGACTTATGTTTTGCAAGTGCTTTCCATTTCTGCTTTTGTTTTTTCAAACCATTCGCCATCTAGTCCACCTTCTTTCTCTTTAAGAGTGAGAACAATAAATTGATAATCAGGATAAAGACAAACAGGACAACGCCCGTCGCGATTAACGCTTCGCGGTGTAAATCTGCCGCATATCCCATTTCAATTACTATGTTTGCTGTAAGTGTACGAACACCCTTTAACAAACCGGCAGGCATTCTTGCCTGATTTCCGGCAATCATAATAACTGCCATCGTCTCACCAATCGCACGGCCGACACCAAGAATGATTCCTGCTAAAATTCCGGATTTCGCTGCCGGTACAACCGTACGGTAAACACTTCTCTCATGCGTGGCACCAAGTGCCAGTGCTCCTTCGTAATATTTATCCGGCACCGCCTGAATAGCTGCCTCTGATGTCTCAATAATCGTTGGCAGAATCATAATGCCAAGCAAAAGAGATGCCGTTAAAATACTGTTTCCATTTCCGCCAAAGGTGTCGCGCACCATCGGAACCAGAACAACAAGTCCAAAAAATCCGTAGACAACGGATGGGATTCCGGCAAGCAAATCGACGCCACCTTTTAAGATTCGATACCATTTTTTCGGACAATATTTTGCTAAAAACACTGCCGTCAAAATGCCAATCGGAACTCCTACAATAAGAGCTCCGGCGGTCACATATATACTTCCTAATATCATCGGCAAAATCCCAAATTTGTGATTTCCCGGTTTCCACGCCGTTCCCGTCAGGAAATCGAACAAGCCGATTTCCTTAATTGCCGGGATACCATTGGCGAAGAGAAAGATACAAATTAATGCTACAGCGAGAATCGAAACACAAGCGGCAATCAGAAACACTACTTTCATTGCCTTTTCTTTCATGGCTGCCTCCTTTATTTGATGGCACTCCAGTCTGTGATTGTTCCGCGGAACACATCATTTACCTGTGCTTTTGTCATGTTATCTACTTTGTTTTCGTTATTTACGATTACTACGATTCCGTCTTTTGCAATTACTGTCGGTGTAAGTCCTGCACCTGTTTCACTGTCTTTTAAGTCACGGGATGCCATACCGATGTCACAAGTTCCTTCTGCTGCTGAGTTCATACCTGTTGTGGAATCACTTTCCTGAATTTCAATTTCTGCTCCACTGTTTACTGTCTTGTAACTTTCAGCAAGTTTTTCCATAACCGGCGTAACCGAAGAGGAACCGGCTACTACGACTTTACCTTTGGCACCATTGCTCTTAAAAGCACCGGCATCACTTGCTTTGATGTAACCGTTAGACTCAATTACTTTCTGTCCGTCTTCACTCAGGATGTAGTTGATGAAATCCTGTGTTACTTCACTTTTCTTGTCCTTTGTTGCAATGTTAAACGGACGGGCAATTGCATAACTTCCATTGTTAATGTTGTCAACCGTTGGCTCTGCACCGTCAATCTTAAGTCCTTTCACACTGTCATTTAAGGAACCGAGTGAGCAGTAACCAATTGCATTTTTATCACCGGCTACGGTTGTCATAACGATTTCCGTACTGTTTGCGATTGTTGCTTCTTCTGTCGTCTTGTCTACTTTTTCTCCGTTCTCCTCATCTTCAACACCAAAAAGTTCTATGAAAGCGCCTCGTGTACCGGAACCATCTTCACGTGATACAACGGAAATTTCCTGTGCTGCATCTGCTGATGTATTTCCTGCATCATTTGTTGTGCTACTGTCAGAGCCGCCACAGCCGGTAATCATCCCCACTGTCATAACCCCGCATAAAACCATTCCTAATACTTTTTTTGTCATCTTCATTTTTGTTTTCTCCTTTCAATCTTTTCATCTTTCTTTTTCTTTCTTACAAGACCTAGTTTAGGGGGCGAATGTAAAATCTGAAATCATTTCTATGTAAAAAATGCGTAAAAAAACAACACACCGGCTTCATACAGCCGGTGCGTTGTTTTTGCATACCGCTCGATAAACAATTTTTTATTTTATCTTAGCCTTTTTCACTTTTGACCACTTAGAATACACTTTTTTTCCTGCATCAATCTTATAAGATCGAATCCGGACAAAATAGGTCTTTCCTGCCTTCAATTTTTTCGCCGTTATCTTCGTCCGGTTTTTTTGCTTAACAACTATCTTTTTATTTTTTTTCTTAAATTTCTTATTCATGGAAAGTTGAATTTCGTAACCATTTATCCTCTTCCCTTTTTTCCATCTTATAACAAGGGCTTTCTTTTTTGCCTTCAGCTTTCCAAGTCTTATCGCGGCAGGTCTTGCTGTCTTTTTCGTCAAAGAGTCATTCAAAAATTGCACTTCTGACGAATCTTCTTTATCTGCTTCTGAGATTTTATCCGTTTCAGAAGTTCCCGGTGCAGCTCCTGGTGTGGCTCCTGGTGTGGCTCCTGGTGTTTGCGCTGCCTCCGACGGAGTAATCGTAATATCAGCCTGGCCGGTATATTCCTTGTGGTTTGCAAAGTTTACCTTATAATATACCGTCGTTGTTCCAACATCTACTCTAGCAGGCTTAGTCTCCGAATAAATCCCTTCCTTCACTGTTGCATAAGTTACTACTGCCCCCTCTGGTACACCCTGCAAAATGATGGTATGACTTTTTTTATCATATTCCCCGGTATAGCCCTGTGCACTAATTCCGGTTAGTTCTGCAGGTTCAATGGTAAAGTATTGGTATAAAACTCCTTTATAATTACCAATTCCTTCTACTGTTACTATTCCGGTTCCGGCATCCACATTTTTGCTATATGAAACAGTAAAATCAATTCCTCTTATCATTCCGGCAATTGCAACATTCGGACTCTTGGCCGTTCCATCATAAACATATGATACATCAGAAAGTTCAACCTTCTTTTCTGCAATTGGTGCAGCCTCAATTACTATTTTAACGCAGCCTTTCAATTCCTCATAATTTGCTTTATTTATTTTGTAATATACTGTCGTTGTTCCTGCACTGCGTCTGTCAGGTTTCATTTCCGAATAAATACCTGATTCTTCTGAAGCATAGGTTATAACCGCTCCTTCCGGCACTCCATCCAAAGTAATCGTATGACTGCTCTCATCGTATGTTCCCTTATATCCATGCACCGAAACTCCTGTCATTTTCGCCGGTTCAATGGTAAAATACTGATACAATGTGCCAACATAATCATTCATGCCGACAATTGTGACAGTTGCCGTTCCGGCATTCACATTATTGCTATAAGTAACGCTGTAATCCGTATCTTTTACCAGCCCCTCAATTGTAACATCCGGTTCCTTTTCTGTTTTATCATATGTTGTCTTTGAATAAGAAAGCACTACCTTATCCGATACGGTTGATAGATTAACTGCCGCTTTTTTTGAGATCGGCAGGCTCTGCGCATCACTATTACACTTTGCTTCTGTATTTACCCTCACAATTGACACTGTGGTTTCTCTCCAGCTGTCATCAATTGCAATTTGTCCCGAGGAATCTGCTGTCATCTGAATTCCATTAATCATATACTTCTGATTTGGTATCAAATCACAAATCGACGTCTGACTGGCTGTCGCCCTTGGTTTATTCTCTTTAATATACACGGTACAAGTCTTTTTATAGTTTCCAATCACCGACACTGCCGATACACTCGTTACACCTGCTGTTTGTTTTGCTGTCAATACTGCTTCACGTTTATTTGAACCCGAAACAAAAGTTTGTTCCCTGATAGTAATATAATCGGAATCACCTTTCCAGTCTACGTCACAACGATCCGCATCAGCCGGAAGAATCGTTGCCGTAAGTTCTTTTTCTTCTCCCTGGTTCATAATGATTTCACTCTTGTCAAGTTCTAACGAAGTCACAGGATTGTTGTATGCTATTTCACCATAATTGACCTCAAATGTCTTTTTCTCTCCACCGGATTTGACTGCAATCTTTGCCACGCCAGCCGCATGACCGCTTGTCGGAATTCCCTCAAGGGTTCCATTGGCACTGCTGACAGAAATCCCCTCCGGTAATGGGGCACTATCTTCCGCCAGTGAAAATTC
>ENA-OOYR01001440-OOYR01001440.1-human-gut-metagenome-genome-assembly--contig:-NODE-1440-length-10162-cov-1.631048_pt1 | contig 10162 bp, 7 predicted proteins | sample MGYA00241701_ERZ501374 | MGnify/ENA primary metagenome ERZ501374 (study PRJEB25962, sample SAMEA2042655) | human gut metagenome | biome: human gut; feature: human-associated habitat; material: faeces...
CGCCGTTTGGCTTGCTGATTCGTAAAATCGCAAAAATGGACCGGGATGCAGCATATGCAGCGTTTGCGGCGTTTATTGCGAAAGAGCGGCCGAATGCGGAACAGATTCATTTTATTGAACAGGTTGTGGACTATGTGGTTGAGAATGGATATGTGAATAATGTACTGGATTTAATGAAAGCACCATTTGATCGTCCTTATAAATTCAGCGTGATATTTACACGTGAGGAGCAGTTAGAATTCGTGAAAATTATTAACCAAATCAAGGACAATGCCGTTATTGCATAGTTGCATCCTGCCCTGCCTTTTGGTATGATAGGATAAGAGAGGAGGCAGGTAAATGACGTTACTTACCTACCAGGTGTTCAAAACCGTTACGGAGCAGGGAAGTTTTCGGAAGGCGGCGGATTTGCTGGGGCTTACGCCATCGGCAGTCAGCCATGCGGTATCTTCGCTGGAGGCAGAACTTGGTTTCTGCGTATTAAACCGCGCCAAAAGCGGCGTGACGCTTACCAATTATGGAGAGCGGCTTCTTCCTTATGTAAATGCAGTTTTGAACAGTGATGAAAGTTTACAGCAGGCGATATCGGAATTTAACGGATTAAAACAGGGAAAAGTAAAAGTCGGATGTTTTTCCAGCGTCTGTACGAACTGGATTCCGGAGCTGATTCATTCTTTCCATGAAGAATATCCGGATATCAGTATGGAAATTTTTCAGGGAACGTATGATGATGTTGTTTACTGGATAAAAAATGGCGTGGTGGATGTAGGCTTTTTGTCGGTATCCAGTGCCGCGGATATTCCAATCGAGCCGCTGTACAAAGACCCTCTGTTATGTGTCGTGCAAAAGGGGCACAGAACATCGAAAGAACCGATGAGCATTGAGGAAATGAAAAACTGCCAGTTTGTTACACAGCGTGAAAGTACAGATGCCGACATTCAGAATTTTATGAAGGAAAATCATTTGGATGTCCGGTCAAGTTACCATGTGGTTGACGATTTGTCTACGGTTGTAATGGTGGCAAATGGATTCGGGATTTGCTTGATGCCGGAAATGGTTATGAAAGATATTCCGTATGAAGTGGATTGTTTTCCGGTAAAACCGGATGCCTGCCGCATTATTGGAATTGCTGCACTGAATCCGGATAACATGGCACCGGCAGTGCGAACATTTTATAATCGGGTGCTTGCGATGTACCAGCAGGAGGAATATGTAAAATAATTTAAGAAGAAAACAGGGCTGCCTATCAGCTTGCGTAACTTGCTTAGACAGCCTGTAAATAAATGATAATCAGAAGGAGAAACAAAATGAGTAAAAAGGAAATCCCTTACAAAATTTATTTGGATGAAAGCGAGATGCCAAAACAGTGGTACAATCTTCGTGCCGATATGATTAACAAACCGGCTCCGCTTTTGAATCCGGCAACCGGCAAACCGGTTACATTAGAAGAATTAAGCGGTATTTTTTGTGAAGAATTAGCAAAGCAGGAATTGGATGACAAAACACCGTACATCGATATTCCGGATGAAATTTTGCAGTTCTACAAAATGTATCGTCCGGCACCGCTTGTACGTGCTTATCATTTGGAAAGATATTTGAAGACACCGGCAAAGATTTATTATAAATTTGAAGGAAATAATACACCCGGAAGCCACAAGCTCAACTCTGCAATTGCGCAGGCTTATTATGCAAAGAATCAGGGCTTGAAAGGTGTTACGACAGAGACCGGTGCAGGTCAGTGGGGAACAGCGCTCTCCATGGCGTGTGCATTCCTTGGACTTGACTGTCAGGTATTTATGGTAAAAGTTTCTTATGAGCAGAAACCGTTCCGACGCGAAGTTATGCGTACCTATGGTGCAAATGTGACTCCGTCACCATCCGAAAAAACAGCGGTCGGCAGAAAAATTCGTGCAGAGTTCCCGGATACAAACGGAAGCTTAGGCTGTGCTATTTCTGAGGCGGTTGAGGCGGCAACGACACAGGAAGGCTACCGTTATGTACTTGGTTCAGTACTTGCCCAGGTTATGATTCATCAGTCGGTAATTGGTTTGGAGAGTAAAATTGCACTGGATAAATATGGTGAAAAGCCGGATATCATTATTGGCTGCGCGGGTGGCGGTTCAAACTTAGGAGGTTTAATTGCACCATTTATGGGTGAAAAACTTCGCGGAGAGGCAGATTACCGTTTCATCGCAGTAGAGCCAAAATCCTGCCCAAGTTTCACAAGAGGAACTTATGCGTATGACTTCTGTGATACCGGAGCAATTTGTCCGCTTGCAAAAATGTATACACTTGGCAGCAGCTTCATGCCGGCACCAAATCATGCCGGAGGACTTCGCTACCATGGTATGAGTTCGGTATTGTCCCAGCTCTATGATGATAAATTGATGGAAGCAGTCAGCGTATCACAGACCGATGTATTTGCGGCAGCAGAAGAGTTTGCCAAAGTAGAAGGAATCCTTCCGGCACCGGAAAGTTCTCATGCAATTCGTGTAGCAATGGACGAGGCAATTAAATGTCGTGAAACCGGAGAAGAAAAAACGATTCTGTTTGGACTTACCGGAACCGGATATTTTGATATGTATGCTTATGAGAAATTCAATGATGGTAAAATGGAAAACTATACATTGACGGATGAGGAAATTGCGGCAAGCATTGCAAAACTTCCAAAAGTACCGGGATTAAACTAAATAAAAGAGGACATTTTTGACCCAAAAAACAAAAAAAATAAAGTGCTTGCTTTTTCGAAAATTGAGAGTATAATAATGTTGACATGAGAAAATAGCAATAAAAATTTTATGGTCAGAATGAGGCGGCAATGTGGTCAGCGGTGAGTGGTCACATTTGTCCCCTTTTTTATGGTCAAAGGAGGTTTTATCATGGAAACATGTAACTACTTACTCTATCTGGCATTGATTTTGATGTGTACGAAGTTTTTAGGACTTTTGACAAGACGTGCACGTATGCCACAGGTTGTTGGTGCATTGTTAGCCGGTTTGCTGCTTGGACCTGCTGTGTTTAAGATTATTCCACAGACAGAGTTTTTGACGCAGACAGCAGAAGTTGGTGTAGTAATCCTGATGTTCTGTGCCGGCATGGAAACAGATGTAAAGGAATTAAAAAAATGTGGAAAAGCAGCGACGATTATCGCCGTGATTGGTGTGTTGGTTCCATTGGCAGGAGGCTTTGCTACTGCATGGTTCTTTAACCGTCCGGGTATGATTGAGTCGAATGTAAGTACCAGTTTAGTATTGCAGAACGTCTTCATCGGTGTTATTCTTACCGCAACATCGGTTAGTATTACCGTTGAGACATTAAAAGAACTTGGTAAATTAAATTCGGCAGCAGGAAATGCGATTCTTGGTGCAGCGGTCATTGATGATATTCTTGGTATTATCGCCTTGACAGTTATTACCAGTATGGCAGACCCGACCGTTAAACTTTGGGTTGTACTTGTAAAAATTGTTGGATTTTTTGTATTTGCTGCTGTGGCAGGTTTTCTGTTTTACAAGTTTTTCAATTACTACAGCAACCGTACAAAAAACGGTTTGCAGCGATATGTAATTATCAGTTTTGTTTTCTGTCTGCTGATGTCATATGTGGCAGAAGAGTTCTTCGGCGTAGCTGATATTACCGGTGCGTATGTAGCCGGACTGGTTGTTTCGATGATTCAGAAAGAAGATTATCTGGCATCGCGTTTTTCAACTTTGTCGTATTTGTACTTATCACCGATTTTCTTTGCCAGCATTGGTTTGAAAGTGGTAATTCCACAGATGTCAGCAACAATTGTCTGGTTTGCCATTGTGCTTACCGTTGTAGCTATTTTGACAAAAGTTGTTGGATGTGGATTAGGCGCAAAACTATGTAAATATTCCGGAAGGGAATCGTTACAGATTGGTGTTGGTATGATTTCGCGTGGTGAGGTTGCGTTGATTGTTGCCAGCAAAGGTGAAGCACTTGGTCTTATGAGTGAGCAGCTGATGGGACCGGTCGTTATCGTTGTTATTATTACGACAATTGTTGCACCGATTCTTTTGAAACCGGTGTTCCACGATAAAAAAGAGATAAAAGAGAAGGCTTAATTTTTACTTTGGGGAAAGCAAAAACTAGGAGGAAAGAAGATGGTAGCACAGGGCTTAGCGGTAGCCATTTTTGTCGCTATGTTTGTTTTGATTGTGATGGACAAATTCGGCAGGCAGTATATTACGCTTGGCTGCGGCGCACTTACCCTGATTGGGGTGTTTGGCATTTGCATGAGAAGTGTAAATGCAATATGGGAAATTATTAATCTGCGAAGCATTTTTACACTGGACTTTTGGTATCAGGGTTCAGGGGCTGCGGAATCCGGGATTGGAATTAACTGGGAAACCGTTATTTTCATTGCCTGTATGATGATTATGGTGGAAGGTATGGCGAGAGTTGGTTTCTTTGACTGGCTCTGTATGAGAATTGCAAAGATGGTTCATTTTAACACCATTCCGATTTTCATTACATTCATGATTATGTCCGCAGTTCTTGCTATGTTTATCGACAGTATTACGGTAATTTTGTTTTTGGCGGCTGTGACAATTGAATTGTCATCGCTTTTGAAATTCAATCCGGTGCCGATGATTATGGCAGAAATTTTCTGCGCAAATCTGGGCGGTTCGGCGACTATGTGTGGAGACCCTCCGAATATTATTATTGGAACAGCGCTTCATTACAGTTTTGCGGATTTTGTGTCGAATACCGGTGCGATTGCCGGTATTTCCCTGATTGTAATTGTGATTTATTTTTACTTTGTTTTCCGCAAGGATTTGAAAGTGAAAACAGGAAAAATTGAAGTTACGGAAGCGGATTTAGACCCGTCAAAAGCCATTCATGATAAGAAAGGTTTTGTAATCAGCACTGCTATTTTTTTGCTGGCAGTTGCTCTTTTAGTGACACATGCGCAGACGAAACTTACGGTTGCGTTTATTGGTGTTTTGATTGCGGTTCTTACACTTTTGGCAGCGGGAAAACATGCGCTTACCATTTTGAAAAAAGTGGACTATGAGACCATTTTATTCTTTATTGGTTTGTTTGTTGTCGTTGGTGGACTGGAAGAAACCGGTGTTTTGGAATTGATTGCCGATGCGATTAAAACAATCAGCGGTGGAAATAGTTTCTTAATGATAGGAATTATTATCTGGCTGTCAGCGGTAGCAAGTGCCCTTGTGGATAATATTCCGTTTGCAGCAACGATGGTTCCGGTAATTAAGAGTTTAGGTGCCGGCGGCCCGGCTGGATTTTTGCCGGTTCTTGCCTGGGGACTCTCAATGGGAACGGATATCGGCGGTAGTGCTACACCGATTGGCGCTTCGGCAAATGTGGCGGAAAAAGAAGGTCATAGAATTGGCTGGGGAAAATACTGTAAAGCGGCAGTACCGGCGACGTTGATTGTTGTATTGATTTCAATGATTGTCATTTTTATTCGATATGGCGATTTGTTGATGATGTAGAAAAGAAATCCCTCTCGTTTTGTGATGAGATATGTTCACGAGACGAGGGGGCTTTTTTGCGTACATGAGAAGAAAATTTAAAAGATTTACTTTACAAAGGTAAAAAGCTGCGCTATAATAGAACAAATGTTCGGTATAGAAGGAGGCGCAGGTATGGCAGTGACACAAGAGATAATTGAAAAGTTAGAAATTTTGACAGATGCGGCAAAGTACGATGTTGCCTGCACATCGAGCGGAAGCAGCCGGAAAGGGAGACAGGGGATGATGGGAAATACCGTGGCCGGGGGAATCTGCCATTGTTTTGCGGCAGATGGCAGGTGTATTTCTCTTTTGAAGATTTTGCAGACCAATGAGTGTGTGTATGATTGTAAATATTGTCAGAACCGCATGTCCAATGATGTGAAACGCGCCGGTTTTACCCCGGAGGAAATTGCGGAACTTACGATTTCCTTTTACCGCCGCAATTATATTGAGGGATTGTTTTTAAGTTCCGGCATTCAGAAGAATCCGGATTATACGATGGAACAGATGTACCAGACGATTTATCTGCTCCGCACGAAGTATAAATTTAATGGATATATTCATGTCAAAGCGATTCCGGGAGCGGATCCGCTTTTGATTGAGAAGACCGGGTGGCTTGCTGACCGCATGAGTGCAAATATGGAACTGCCGACGGCGAAGGGGCTTGATTTGCTGGCACCGCAGAAGAGCCGGAAGAAAATTTTGACACCAATGCGCCAGATACAGATTGGCAGAAGCGAGAGTCTTTTACTGCAGGATGCGAGAACTGAAAAAAGACGGCGTCTTTCTCTGTATCAGTCGGAAAGCCAGACTGTGTTACCGGCGGTTTCCGGTGGGACTTTGCAGGAGTTTCACCAGGATGGAAGGTTTGTGCCGGCGGGGCAGAGTACGCAGATGATTATTGGAGCTACAAAGGAGACGGATTATGAAATTGTCCATATGGCACAGGCGTTATACCAGCAGTTTGATTTAAAGCGTGTATTCTATTCGGCATTTGTGAATACAACGGGGGATTCTCATTTGCCCGATACGAAAGAGAGGGGACCGGAGCTTCTGCGTGAACACCGGCTGTACCAGGCAGATTTTCTTATGCGGTTTTATCAGTTTCGAGCGGATGAGATTATTACGAAAGAAAACCCGAATTTAAACGTCTCCGTAGATCCCAAATGTAACTGGGCGCTGTATCATTTGGATTCATTTCCTGTTGAGGTGGAAAAGGCAGACTATCATACATTGTTACGTGTGCCGGGGATTGGCGTGAAATCGGCAAGGCGTATTATAATGGCACGAAGAAGAGGAACGCTCGATTTTAATGCGTTAAAGAAATTTGGTGTTGTATTAAAACGGGCGATGTACTTTATCACTTGTCACGGGCATATGATGATTCCAATCCGCTTAAACCGCACATTTATTCTTGCTAATCTGCTTGGCTTGAAGGAACGTCTTCCAAAGGAAATTGAGGCGCAGGGAACCGGAAGACAGATGATGTTAGAGGATGTGATGCAGGGATGGTAAGACATATTTATTTGTGTGAGAACAGTGCAGAAGGGATTTTCTCGGCGATATACCGTGCCTATGAGGAGGGTTATCCCCACGAGTATAATGAAGTTGTGATTGATACAGAGGGGCGGAATATGGAGCTTTTTTGCGAATATCACACAGTTGTGACAAATTTTGAGCATGCGGTGAAAGTAGCGCGCACAATCCGTCGCAAGATTTCAGAGGAGGCATATGATTTTATTCATCGCTGCTGCGGCTCTTATGAAGCGCAGAAGGCGGATGCTATTTATCGGTTTGTGCAGGAAGGATTTCGGATGGGAAGGGCGGTTATGAGCCATCTCACAGCCCCTTATATGCAGATCTTATTTGCGATTGAGCGGAATTTTACAAATGAATCACATTTTTTTATTGAAATACTTCGTTTTGAGGAATTGGAAAATGGCACATTATTTGGTAGAATAAATCCTAAGAGTGAAGTTCTGCCATATTTAGCCGACCACTTTGCGGATCGCTTTGCCGGTGAGAAGTGGGTGATTGCAGATACCGTGCACCGTACGGTGCTGCTTCATAAAGCAAATTACAAAACGGTGTATTTATCCATGGATGAAGTAGATATGGATGAACTTACTCTGACTTATTCCGAGGACGAAAAGCAGCTTCAGAAATTATGGAAATTGTTTGTTGACACAATTGCGATTAAAGAGCGTGTAAATCCCAAATTGCAGAGACAGATGCTGCCGCTTCGTTTTCGTAAATATATGAAGGAGTTTAGCGAATCAGAATGAAGCAGTTTTATTTTGCTCCCTTAGAGGGCATTACAACGTATATTTACCGAAACTTACATCACCAGAAATTTGGCAGTATGGATAAATATTTTACACCTTTTGTGTCACCGACTTCGAATCATGATTTTAAGAGCCGGGCAAAAAAGGATGTGATACCGGAGCATAATCAGGGAATACCGGTTGTGCCTCAGATTCTCAGTAACCGCAGTGATGAGTTTGTTTATACAGCCAGCCGTCTGATTGAATATGGATATCATGAAATTAATCTGAATTTAGGCTGTCCGTCAGGGACAGTTGTGTCGAAGGGGAGGGGTTCTGGATTCCTGGCGAAACCGGAGGAACTGGACCGCTTTTTGGATGATATTTTTTCACAGTGTGAGGTGCCGATTTCTGTTAAGACGAGATTGGGCAGATATTCACCGGATGAGTTTCCGGAACTTCTAGAGATTTATAACCGGTATCCGATTGAGGAATTAACCATTCATCCGAGAATTCGGGATGACTATTATAAAAATACACCGAACCTTGATATGTTTGAATATGCAGTGGAACACAGTAAGAATCCGCTCTGCTATAATGGGGATATCACAACGGTAGAGGAATATGAACGTTTTTGCGAGCGTTTTCCTACAATTGAGGCAATTATGATTGGACGAGGGTTGATTGCAAATCCGGGGCTTGTCCGTGAAATTCAGACCGGAGAGAAGATGCGGAAAGAAGAATTGCATGTATTTTTGCGAGAATTGAAAGTGGCTTATCAGGCGTGTATGCCGGATCAGCCGGTGTTATTTAAGATGAAAGAAATCTGGTCTTATCTCGTAAACTGGTACCCGAACGGGAAAAAAGTATGGAAAAAGGTAAGAAAAACAAATCGGTTAATAGAATATGATAAACTTATGCTTATGCTGGAATCAGGAAACGAGGTGTAAGGAATGCAGGAACAAAAAATTAACCGCCGTGAAATTTTAAAAACGTTAGTTATGTTGTCAATTCCTACCATCTTAGAGGAAATTTTATCGACGTTATTGCAGTATGTGGATACGGCGATGGTTGGACATCTGGGAGAAAAAGCGACAGCATCTGTCAGTGTTACAACAACGGTGACATGGCTTGTGAACAGTATTCCGGCGGCACTTGGTGTGGCGGTGTTGTCAATGACAGCAAAGGCACTGGGGAGCGGCGACAGAGAGTATTTGCAGAAAATCGCAAAGCAGATTTTAATTTTAGTTTTTGCGTGTGGACTTTTTGCCGGCGGAATTTCTGTCATCCTAAGTCCATACATTCCGATTTGGATGGGGGCGGAGCCATCTATTTGGCAGGATGCTTCCGATTATTTCCTGATTGTCAGTCTTCCGATGATTTTCCGCTCGGCAACGATGATTATGGGCGCTGCGATTCGGGGAACAAAAGATACAAAAACGCCGATGTTAATAAATCTGGGAGCCAACGGAACCAATATCCTTTTAAACATTGTCTTTATTTATGGAATGGGTTTGGGCGTCAGAGGAGCGGCAATTGCGTCCGCAATATCCTATACGACAGCCGGATTGCTGATGTTTGCTGCGTACCGGAGAAACGAATATCTCCACTGGAAGTGGGAACATTTTGCTGTGGATGGCAAAGTGATGAAAGCGTGTATGCGAATTGGTCCGCCGGCCCTTTTTAGCAGTATTGCGTCCTGTTTTGGTTATGTTGTGTTTGCCGGTCTTGTTTCCGGGATGGGAACAACCATCTTTGCTGCCCACTCGATTGCCGTTACCGCCGAAACTATTTTTTATATTTCCGGTTACGGACTCCGAACGGCAACCTCTACCCTGATAGGCATTTCTCTTGGTGAGGAAGACGAGAAGCAAATGGAAGCCGTTGCGTCAGTGAGTGTAAAATTGACGATGATACTAATGTGTGTTAGTGGTGTTATCTTGTTTTTTGTGGCAAGACCCTTGATGGGACTTCTTACCGAGAGCAGCCGTGTGGTTGAGATTGGTGCCGGAATGCTGCGTATTGTCGCGTTCTCAGAGCCATTTTATGGATTGATGATTGTCACGGAGGGAATCTTTTATGGGCTTGGGAAAACAAAGTACGCTTTTTATGTAGAAACCTTCTGCATGTGGGGAATCCGTATTTTGTTTACCTTTTTCTGCGTCAAAATCTGGCACTTTGGTCTTGAAACTGTGTGGTATTGCATGATAGCAGATAATGTATGCAAGGCAGTGCTGTTTTCTGTTCCGCTTGTTGTTAAGAGGAAGAGAATGATAAAGTGATTTAGAAGATATGCGGTTATGATGGAGGGGATTAGCTTTGATATGCACCGTTCTCACTGAGAAACACGTAAGGGTAACGGCATGCATAGCACGCATGCCAGTTACCCACGTGTTC
>ENA-OOYR01001449-OOYR01001449.1-human-gut-metagenome-genome-assembly--contig:-NODE-1449-length-10148-cov-2.861884_pt1 | contig 10148 bp, 8 predicted proteins | sample MGYA00241701_ERZ501374 | MGnify/ENA primary metagenome ERZ501374 (study PRJEB25962, sample SAMEA2042655) | human gut metagenome | biome: human gut; feature: human-associated habitat; material: faeces...
AGATGATCGCCCAGTGGAACGAGGAACTGAAGGCCAAAGGCTACACGACCGTAGGAGGCCGGGTAAGCAGGAGGTACTATCAGGAGAAGATCTACGGGGCAGGGGAGGAGTGATAGGATGCCAGCCTACAAGGACAGCAAACAGGGCACATGGTACGCTTCCTTCTACTTCGAAAACTGGCAAGGTGTGAAGCAGAAGAAGCTGAAACGGGGGTTTGCCACCAAGAAGGACGCTCTGGCGTGGGAGCGGGAGTTCCTTCTTCAGCAGGCGGCAGACCTGACCATGACCTTTGAAGCCTTCGTGGAAATTTATATCACGGACAAGAAAAAGCGACTCCGGGAAAACACCTGGTCTGTCAAGGAGCATATCATCCGAACGAAAATCTTACCGTATTTCAAAGAAAAGCGGCTCAGCGAGATCAAGCCGCGGGATGTGATCGCATGGCAGAACGAGATGCTGAACTACCGGGACAAAAACGGCAAGGCCTACTCGCCGACCTACCTCAAGACGCTCCATGGACAGCTCAGTGCCATTCTGAACCACGCCGTCCGGTTCTACGGGCTGAAATCAAACGCAGCAGCCACAGCCGGGTGCATGGGGTCAGAAAAGCACAAGGAGATGCTCTTCTGGACGAAGGAGGAGTACCTCAAGTTCGCAGAGGTCATGATGGACAAGCCGCAATCCTACTACGCCTTTGAAGTCCTCTACTGGTGTGGCATCCGGGAGGGCGAATTGCCGGCTCTGACCCCGGCAGACTTCGACTTGGACAAGGGGCTGCTCTCCATCACCAAATCCTATCAAAGGCTGAAAGGCCGGGATGTGATCACCGACCCGAAAACACCCAAGAGCGTCCGGGTCATCCAGATGCCGCAGTTTCTGACGGACGAGATCAGAGACTATCTGAAATCCCTCTACAAAGTCCAGCCAGACCAGCGGATCTTTGAGGTGACCAAGAGCTACCTGCACCACGAGATGGACAGGGGAGCCAAGGAGGCCGGGGTGAAGCGGATACGAATCCACGACCTGCGGCACTCCCATGTATCATTGTTGATCGAGATGGGCTTCTCGGCGCTGGCAATCGCAGACCGGGTGGGGCATGAGAGCGTGGACATCACCTATAAGTACGCCCACCTCTTCCCCTCAAAGCAGCAGGAGATGGCGCAGAAGCTGGACATGGAGCGAAAGGAGGGATGAAGATGGAACGAGTACTCGACCAGCAAGGCCGCTGGCGGAACAAGGTGGTAGCCTTCCGAATGTCCCCGGAAGAGGACGAGGTTCTGGAAGCCAAAGTAAAGCTCTCCGGGCTGACCAAACAGGAGTATATCATCCGCCGCTTGACCGACCGGGAGATCACCGTGGTAGGCAACCCAAGGGTCTACAAAGCCCTGCGAGACCAGATGAAGCTGATCTATCAGGAATTGCAGCGGCTGGCCGTGGATGAAGAAGTCCCGCCGGACTTGCTGGAGACCCTGCAAATGGTAAGTCTGACGTTGAACGGACTTAAGGAGGAATGCGAATGACGGACAATAGAAAAACGACCGTACCGGGTGCATCTGTTGGCGCAGATGCGGTACAGTCGTCTGATAAAATTACCACCAATATTATAACAAATTCGGGCAAGCAAATCAATCTGCAAGCCGCGAAAAAGTCAAACAATTTCGGGCTGAACACAGTATCAATGACCGAACTGTATGACACGGTGTATCCACCCCGGAGACCCATCGTGAACGACCTGCTGTACAGCGGCACCTACCTCTTTGTAGGAGCACCCAAGGTGGGCAAGTCCTTCTTCATGGGGCAGCTTGCCTACCATGTGGCGATGGGGCTTCCGCTGTGGGAGTACGAGGTGCATCAAGGCACCGTCCTCTATCTGGCGTTGGAGGATGATTACGCCCGGCTGCAGCGGCGGCTCTCCCGGATGTTCGGGGTAGAGGAGACCAGCAATCTCTACTTCGCAACGCAAGCTAAGTCCGTGAGCGAGGGACTTGACCAGCAGTTGGAAGGATTCATCCGGGAGCACCCGGATGTACGGCTCATCATCATCGACACCCTGCAGAAGGTGCGGGAGATCGGCGGTGACCGATACAGCTACGCCAGCGACTACGAGATCGTGACCAAACTGAAAACTTTCAGCGACAGGTACGGCATCTGCCTGCTGGTGGTTCATCACACCCGGAAGATGGAAGCCGAGGACAGCTTTGATATGATCTCCGGCACCAACGGTCTGTTGGGTGCAGCGGATGGCGCGTTCATCATGCAGAAGAAACGGCGCACGGACAACACCGCCCTGCTGGACATTGTGGGACGTGACCAGCCGGATCAGGAGCTGACGTTGGAGTTCAACCGGGAACGCTGTGTGTGGGAGTTCCAAGGAGCCGAAACGGAACTCTGGAAACTGCCGCCCGACCCGCTTCTGGAAGTGGTGGCAAAGATGCTCACCCCGGAACAGCCGGAGTGGAGCGGTGCGCCCACGGAACTGCTGGAACGTCTGCCGGGTGTGAGCATACAGGCAAACATCCTGACCCGGAAGCTGAACGTGAGTGCCGACAGGCTCTACAACGATTATGGAATTCGGTACGAAAGCAAGCGCACCCATGAGGGCAGAGTGGTCAAATTAACGCTGGAAAATTCTGGGGCGTGACGATTCGTGACGGTTGTGACGGTATTTTTGCTACTATGTAAAATACCGTCACAATCGACACAACCGACACGGGATGGTGATAATGATGAAAAATGTGCAGATTTCGCAGGAACTTTTCGTCGCCTTGCTGCATTATCATTTGAGCGGCGAAAATGAGTACGAAGAGGTCATTGAGCAGGGTCTGGAGCAAAAATTGGATGCGATGCTGCGGCATGAGCTGTATGCCCAGTACAAGACAGCACCCACCGAGGAACAGCGGGAGCAGGCTCGGCAGGAGTATCTGGACAGACGAGGCGTGCCAGAAAGCTTCCGCTGGTGAGTCCCTCTATTGGCAAAGTACAGGAGCGTGTCACGCTCCTGTGAATGCAATCACGCAGGAAGGTGGTGTTGGACCGGGCAGCGGCGAGGTACAGCGAAACCCCGTCCGCAGACGGAAGCCCCCGGCAGGGCGCAAAGGCATCTTTTGATGGACGGAACGTCTGTCAAAAGTGCTTTTGCGTTACTTTCGACGAAAGTAACAAAGCCTTTGCCGTGTCCGGCACCAGTTACTTCCACAGAGAAAGGACGTGCGATTGAAAAGAACCATTTCCGCAATGCGGGGTCCCGGCTCCCTCAACCATAACCGGAGAAGTTTCACCGCTGAAAACGTAGACCCGGAGCGCAGCAGTCTGAATGTCGTGTACCGGGATGAACTGATTCAGAAGGTGTACCACGAACTGTTTGATGAGGCAGTGAACCGCTACAACGCCAAGCAGAAGCGCAAGGACCGCTGTATCACCGACTACTATGAGCACCTGCGGACAGGCAAGCAGGAAAAGCTTTTCCATGAGCTGATCGTCCAGATCGGCAACAAAGATGATATGGGTGTCCTGACCGAGAACGGCGCACTGGCAAAGGAACTGCTGGACGAGTATATGCAGGGCTTCCAAGAGCGGAACCCGACACTGCGGGTGTTCGGGGCTTTCCTCCACATGGATGAAGCTACGCCCCATCTGCACATCGACTTCGTGCCGTATGTGTCCGGCTGGAAGGGCAAAGGACTGGACACCAAGGTTTCTCTGAAGCAGGCTCTGAAGGCCTTGGGCTTTGCAGGCGGTTCTAAACGGGAATCCGAGCTGAACCAGTGGATCAACGCCGAGAAAGAGCAGCTTGCCGCCGTGATGGAGCGGCACGGCATCGAGTGGGAACAGAAAGGCACCCACGAAGAGCACCTGTCTGTGCTGGACTTCAAAAAGCAGGAGCGTAGTAAAGAGGTAGCGGCTCTGGAAGCTGCCAAGCAGGAGTGCCAGACCGACCTGACCGAGATGCAGGAACAGCTGGAAACAGCGCAGACAGCCGTAGAATCCGCTGAACAGCGGGTACAGAAAGCAGAGCTGACCTACCAGAAGCAGAGCCAGAAGCTGAACAAGCTGGCTCCCATTATGGAAGGTTTGGAAAACCTGTCAGCGCAATACTCCCAGCGGCCAGAAGAATGGGTGCCAGAAGCAGCCACATTTGAGACCGCCAAGAGCTATCGGGAGAAGAAGGCCATGCCGCTGATCCAGAAGTTGGTGAAGGTACTCTTTGCCCTCCATCGGAAGTACTGGGAGGTCAAGGATGAGCGGGATAAGTATCTGCACTTCTATCAGGACGAGAAGAAAGCTACCCATCATCTAAGCCAGCGGCTGAAAGAGGTGGAGGCTGAAAACTCTCAGCTCTATGCGATGAAACGTGATTTCAGGCGAGTATGGAACTATTTCGGTGCCGAAAAGATGCAGCAGGTCATTGGGCTTATGAGGGGGCAGGAGCAGACCGCAGATAAGAGCCAGAAGAAGAACAGGCAGAACAGCGTAGAACTGTAAGATAGGATAGCATAGCAGACCCCCGCCAGCGGATGTTGGCGGGGGTCTGTACATATAAGTGATATTTTACTCAAAAAGTTCCGGGGCAATATCCGTCAGAGCAAATCCGGGAATGTCTTTCTCGTCTTTGTAGGTGCCATCTTCAGCCAGAAACTCGACCTTTGCAAAGTCCGCAACTGGAATCTCAGATTCACAGACATACCAGTTCAGGTAGTCATTAGCGGTTTGTTTGAGGGTTGAGGCAACGCTGCGGTCAGCGTTGTACTTGTCGCAGAAAGTGCGCCAAGGCAGATATCGCCAGATTTTACCATTGGTCTTGATGGTAATGCGGCACATGATTTTGTCGTTGGACAGACCGGTGTTTTTTGCACCGGCATGGTCATTGGCAGTCAGCCAGACGACAGGATGATAGTTTTCATATTTGTCAACGGCTTTGATGCCAATTTCATGCCCATTGAAGTACAGCGGCTCCTGATGGAAAGTTGCACCATCGTACTTTAGGTTGGAAGGCGTCAGCACTAATTTCCCAGTGGCCGAAATCATCCGATATTTGATAAGGCTGGTGTAGTGATACAGGTTTTCAGGCAGCTTGGTCTTTTTCACTTTCATTTGTTTCCCTCCAAAATCGTAGATGCTTACTAATACGAAACACCGTCTGAGATGCAGATAGTGGACGAGATTGAAAAAAGTGTACACTATCTCGCTGAAAAAAGCAATAGAAATTTTTATCGGCTTGCAATCACGGAAAAGCTGTGGTACGCTTTACTAGGATAGTATAAAGGGAAAGTATATCCTTTTTAGAAAAAGACACCATGGTGTACCAATAGTGGTACATTTACTATGTTAAAATGAAAGAAAACAATGCGGAAATCCGCATTTGATGGAGGAAATAAAAATGGTAGACACCAAAAAAGAGCAGGAACGCGAAGAGCTGCACCGTGCAATCTGGGCGATTGCGGATGATCTGCGCGGCGCAGTGGACGGATGGGATTTCAAGAGCTACGTTCTCGGTACGATGTTCTACCGTTATATTTCGGAGAACATTGCCAGCTATATCAATCAGGGCGAAATTGATGCAGGCAACCCGGATTTCCGCTATGAAGATATGTCTGATGCAGAGGCAGAGCAGGCACGGGAAGGGCTGGTACAGGAAAAAGGGTTTTTCATCCTGCCCAGTGAGTTGTTCTGCAATGTACGGGCAAAAGCAGCCAACGATGAAAACCTCAATGAAACGCTGGAAACGGTGTTCCGACATATTGAAGAATCCGCAAAGGGAAGCTCCTCCGAGGGGCAGTTTGCAGGGTTGTTCGATGATTACGATGTCAACAGCAATAAGCTGGGTGCGACTGTTGCCAAGCGCAATGAGAAGCTCGTGAAACTGCTGAACGGCGTGGCAGATATGAACCTTGGCGATGTGAAAGAGCATGACATTGATGCCTTTGGCGATGCCTATGAATACCTGATGACCATGTACGCCAGCAATGCGGGCAAGTCCGGTGGCGAGTTCTTTACGCCTGCCGATGTTTCGGAGCTGCTGACCCGGCTTGGTACGGTAGGCAAAAAGGAAATCAACAAGGTCTATGATCCTGCCTGCGGTTCCGGTTCGCTGCTGCTGAAGGCAGAAAAGGTGCTGGGACGGGATGCCGTGCGCAATGGCTTCTTTGGACAAGAAATCAACATCACAACGTACAACCTGTGCCGCATCAATATGTTCCTGCACGACATTGAGTTTGACAAATTCGACATTGCCTGTGAGGACACGCTGACCAATCCGCAGCACTGGGATGATGAACCTTTTGAGCTGATCGTATCGAATCCGCCGTACTCCATCAAGTGGGCCGGTGACGAGAATCCGCTGCTTATCAATGACCCTCGCTTTGCTCCGGCTGGTGTGCTGGCTCCGAAGAGCAAAGCGGACTTGGCGTTTATCATGCACTCGCTGGCATGGCTGGCTTCCAACGGCGCGGCTGCAATCGTCTGTTTCCCCGGCATTATGTACCGTGGCGGCGCAGAGCAGAAGATCCGCAAATATCTGGTGGACAACAACTTCATTGACTGCATCATCCAGTTGCCGAGCAACCTGTTCTTTGGTACCAGTATTGCCACCTGCATCATGGTGCTGAAAAAGGGTAAAACGGACAATAAGGTGCTGTTCATTGATGCTTCTTCCGAGTGCGTCAAGGTGACGAACAACAACAAACTCACCCCGGAGAACATTAACAAAATAGTGGACACCTTTGCACAGCGGGCAGAAGAAGCACACTTCTCCCATCTGGCGGAGTATTCCGAGGTGCAGGAAAATGACTACAATCTGTCCGTTTCCACTTATGTGGAAGCCAAGGACACCCGCGAGAAGATCGACATTGTGAAGCTGAACGCTGAAATTGCGCAAATCGTAGCACGAGAAAACGAACTGCGGGCCGCCATTGACCAGATCGTGGCAGAAATCGAGGGCTGAGATGGAAAGCGAAAAGAAAGATTCTGCATTGGTACGTTCTTCTGCGGCGGAATACCTGACCTTTGTTGCCTCTACGGGCGAGGACAAGGACAGCATTGAGATGCGCTACGAGGATGAAAACATCTGGCTGACGCAAAAGATGATGGCGACCCTTTACGATGTGGGGCTTCCGACCATCAATGAGCATATCAAAAAGATTTATGCTGACCATGAGCAGGACGAAGCGGCAACTATTCGGAAATTCCGAATAGTTCAAAATGAGGGTGGCCGACAGGTTACTCGCAGCGTGAACCACTATAATCTGCAAATGATTATTGCGGTCGGCTTCAAGGTGAACAACCAGCGGGCGGTGCGGTTCCGTGTCTGGGCGAACCAGATCGTGGAGCAGTACACCATCAAGGGATGGGCAATGGACGAGGAACGCCTGAAAAACGGCGGCACAGTCCTGACCAAGAAATACTTTGAAGAGCAGTTGGAGCGTATCCGGGAGATTCGCATTTCGGAGCGCAACTTCTACCAGAAACTCACTGACATTTACGCTACTTCGCTGGATTATGACCGCAATGCGCTGACCACAAAAGAGTTCTTTGCGAAGGTGCAGAATAAGATGCACTATGCCGTGCATCGCCATACGGCGGCAGAACTGATCTATGAGCGTGCCGATGCCGAAAAGCCGCACATGGGGCTTCACACATGGAAGGACGCTCCCAACGGCAAAATTAAAAAGAGCGATGTTTCGGTGGCGAAAAACTACCTGACCGAAGATGAAATGAAGTCCATGGAGCTGATCGTTTCGGCATACCTCGACCTTGCCGAGAACCGTGCCCGCCGTCATATCCCCATGACCATGGAGGACTGGGCTAAGCGGCTGGACATCTATTTGCAGGCAGATGATCTGGAAGTGCTGAAGGATGCAGGCAAAATCTCGGCGCAGCTTGCAAAAATGCACGCCGAAACGGAGTTTGAAAAGTACCGTGTGGTGCAGGATCGGCTGTATCAGAGCGATTTTGACCGATATTTGGAAACAAATTCAATTGAATAAGACAGAAAGGAGATACTTATGGGGCAGGATACCAAAAGAGGAATGAAAGAGCAAAACTGTTTGGATTTGGTGAAGCGGGGATTCTTTTGGCGTGATGATGTGCCCTGTGAGGAACCTTTTGGACACCGTACAATTCTAAATGTAACTGATGATGAATTTAATAATGGGCTTTGGCAGTGGCTTGTAAATCACGAATGCTATAAAAGCTGTTTTGGATTATTAGAAGATGATAGGTTTGAAATTGCGAGCATCCTGAGAACAGCTAAACCGAATGAACGCCTTAGTGAGTTCCCTGACTTTATATTCCGAAAAGGATTTATAGAACATTTTCAGGTTACGTCTTCTAAAACCACTCGAAAAGGAGCAGAGCACAAGAAAGACGAACAGGCCTTTAAAAGTGCAGTTCAAAAAGAGCAAGAAGAAGTAAGAAAGCAGTGGGAGCATGAAATGGAGTGCAATACACTGCGTTCAACAAGCTGGACATTTGAATATGGTGCGCATAGTTATGAGGATTTGAAGAAATCTTTTCAAGATAGCTGGGAGAAACATCTTCAAAGCCTTGAAAAATATAATGGAACTAAAGAAATAGGAATTTTCATGATCGAGTATGATGAAAGCGCACTAGGAATGATAGAATGCGTATATACAGACTGGATCAATGGTATGTCGCAAGGCGATATGCGTAAACAAGAATATTTCAAAAATTATCGTCTTAGTAGAGATAAGAAAATTTTGAATTATATTTATCAATTCAAGGATAAAATCAGATATGTGATTTATGTGTACAGAGATGGGTTTGAAATCATCAGAACAGATAATATTCCATACTTGCTAAAACTGATGCCTTGGGATTATATGATTTATCCAATGATAGTACAAGAACGGCAGACGATGAGCTGTATTAGGTGGGAAATGAAAAATGAGTAAGCTGGATGAAATGATTCGGGAACTTTGCCCGGATGGAGTAGAGTATGTAAAGCTCAATAGTGTATGCGATATTTATGATGGCACCCACAGTACACCAAATTATACTGAGTCGGGTGTTAAATTTGCTAGTGTTGAAAATATAGGTAATCTATATGCAACGCGAAAGTATATTTCTGAGAAAGATTTTGAAAAATATAAAATCAAACCAAGAATTGGGGATGTGATGATGACTCGAATAGGGTCAGTTGGTGTTTGTACGGTTGTTGACAGAAATGAAGCACTCGCGTTTTATGTGTCGCTGGCACTGTTGAGACCACAATTAGACAAAGTTCAAAGTCGTTTTCTAAAATATGCAATCGAGAGTATACATGGACGTAAGGAATTAAGAAAAAGGACACTTATAAATGCAGTTCCTATAAAAATTAATAAGGACGATATTGGCAAGGTGACAATTCCGCTTCCACCAATTGAGATTCAGAGTGAGATTGTCCATACTTTGGATAATTACACGGAAAATGTTGTAAAATTACAAAACCAGCTTACAGCAGAGCTTACAGCTCGTCAAAAGCAGTACACATTTTATCGGAATAAGCTATTAACATTTAGCGGAAACGAAAAGGCTAAGATTGTGAAAATCTCTTTGGGCGATATCGGGCCGATTTGTATGTGTAAGCGCATTTTGAAGAGCCAAACAAATACAGTTGAAGGTGTCCCTTTTTATAAAATTGGAACATTTGGCAAGAAAGCAGATGCATATATTTCGAAAGAAACATTTGACGAGTATCGGTCCAAGTATAGTTTTCCGAAGAAAGGTGATGTGTTGATTTCGGCGGCAGGAACAATCGGAAGAACTGTCGTTTATGATGGTAAGCCGGCGTATTTTCAAGATTCTAACATCGTTTGGATTGACAACAATGAAAGTGTTGTTTTGAATAGTTATCTTCGCTACTGCTATGAGCTGAAACCGTGGAAGGTATCCAGCGGAGGGACAATACAGAGGTTATACAATGATAATATTGCAAAAGCGATAATTACCGTTCCTTCTCTCGATGTCCAGAACCGCATTGTAAATGTGCTGGACAACTTTGAGAAGATTTGCTCCGACCTCAACATTGGTTTGCCCGCTGAAATTGAAGCCCGGCAGAAGCAGTACGAGTATTACCGAGATAAGCTCTTGACATTTGTGGAAACCGGCAACACAATTTTGAGCAGAGCAGAGCAGAGCAGAGCAGAGCAGAG
>ENA-OOYR01001450-OOYR01001450.1-human-gut-metagenome-genome-assembly--contig:-NODE-1450-length-10141-cov-3.029149_pt1 | contig 10141 bp, 6 predicted proteins | sample MGYA00241701_ERZ501374 | MGnify/ENA primary metagenome ERZ501374 (study PRJEB25962, sample SAMEA2042655) | human gut metagenome | biome: human gut; feature: human-associated habitat; material: faeces...
CCTCGACGAGGGGTACGATCTGGTGTCGGGCTGGAAAAAGAAGCGTCATGACCCGGCGGGGAAGCGGTGGCCGAGCAAGTTTTTCAACTGGACGGCCCGCATCGTTTCGGGAATCCGACTGCATGATTTCAACTGCGGACTGAAGGCCTACCGCCGCCGGGTGGTCAAGGCGATCGAAGTCTATGGCGAGATGCATCGTTATATTCCGATTCTGGCAAAACAGGCCGGATTCAAGCGGATCGGCGAGAAGGTCGTCGAGCATCGCGCCCGCAAGTACGGTCATTCGAAATTCGGTATGGAGCGGATGGTGAAAGGGTATCTGGACCTCATTACGGTTTCGTTTCTCTCGCGTTTCGGTCGTTCGCCGATGTACTTTTTCGGCAGCCTGGGAACGTTGATGTTCCTTTTCGGCGGCTGTACGACGGCGTGGGTGATCGGTGTCAAGTTGTATAAACAGTGCCATGACCTGCCTGTGCGGGCCGTAACGGACCAGCCGCTTTTCTATCTTTCACTGCTGGCTGTCGTGCTCGGCGTGCAGTTATTCCTGGCGGGATTCCTGGGCGAGTTGATCGACCGGAATGCCGCGGACCGTAATAAATACCTGATCGAAAAAACATTGGATAATCAATAAACCTTGCAGAGCCTGCGATTTTCGGCAGGATTCGAAGAGGTTCGCATAAACAAAATAGAAGTTATATGATTCAACGTATTCAGACTCTGTATCTGTTGCTGGTCGTCGTACTGACGGGATTGGCCTTGTGGCTGCCGCTGGTCGATTTCACCGTTGGGGCGGACACTTGTACGCTGACCGCTTTCGGCCTGAAGGATGCCGCCGGCATCACGTTGCTGCCGACGGTGTATCTGGGGGTTGTTCTGGTTGCCGCCTGTCTGGTGCCGTTGGTGACGATTTTCCTTTTCAAGCGCCGTCTGGTGCAGATCCGGTTATGTGCCGTCGAGTTGGTGCTCCTCATCGGTGCCGGGGCGATGATGGGAATCTATTTCTACCTTTGCAACCGTTACTTCGCGGACAGTGAATTTTACTCCCATACCCTTAAAATTTCGCTCGTTTTCCCGTTGGTCTGCCTGGTTTTCGACTTGCTGGCTTTGCGGGCGATCTTCCGGGACGAAAAGCTGGTGCGGTCGCTCGACCGGATTCGCTGACCGGACGTATTTCTCGGAAAAAAGGCGTGCGGTCAAAACTGCACGCCTTTTGTGTTTATTTTGCCGGGAAAGAATACGGTTTGGTGGGGTTTTTGATACGAAATAAAAATCCGGTGTGTCGTTATATTTGATTTAACGGGATTGTAATACGAAAATAGTGTTCGAATTATTGTCGAAACAGGAAAAAATAGTATTTTTACAAAAAGTTTAAGAATAAGTGGCCTGAGTAAATATGCAAGACGATGAAGTTATTTTTAACCTATTTTTATATCACTCTAAAATTTAATTGTTTATGAAAAAGAGTAGCATTTGGAAATTGCTCTTCAGTGCATTGACCGTGTTCGCCGTGGCGGTGTTCGCGGGATGTACCGACGACAATGACGACATGGGCGCTCCCTATCTGAACGTCACGCCGGAGAACCTGACGTTCGATGCGGAGGGACAGCCCGCAGATGAGTACAACGGTACTTTTATCGTTGAAACGAACCGTCCCTGGCGTGCTATCGTCGAGGACGAACAGACTTGGGTGCGCCTTTCGGCTACCGAAGGCGAGGGCGATGCTGCCGTGACCGTTACGGTGCCCGCTTCGAACATCGGTCAGTCTGCCAAAGTGACTTTCGAGGTTTACAACTCCTACGGCGCATTGATTCAGAAGGATGTCAATGTACTTCAGGGCGAAGTGAAGCCTGCGACCGTTATTTACGGCAACAATTTCGATAAAACGCTTGCCGCGAAGGACGCGAACAATCGCTGGCCGTTCCTCGACCAGTCGGATGCTTGGCAGAATGCTACGGGCACGGGTATCGAGTCCGTAACTTATGCTTACAAGAATATGTCGGTACGCTCGTCGCAGAAAAACAGCGGCGGCTATGACGGAGCTTCGGGCCAGAACAAGATCTTCTTCGGTACGGCTCCCGCTAATTTCGACATAGATAACATTACGCTGCCTTCGGGCGAAACCAATTATCGGATTACTTTCGGTGCGAATTATTCGAAAAATAATGATGGTACTTACGATAATACTTTCAAACCCGAGTATTTCCACGTTTGGGTCGGAAACGGTACGACCTGGAAAGAGTTGAAATATGAGAAGATCGGCGGCAGCGACGAAACCGATCCTTATTGGATTCTGTTCAAGTCAGATTTTACGCTGAAAACGGCGCTGAAGGAGCTTTCGATCCGCTTTACTACCACGACGGGCGGTGAGGCTGCTAATTCCGCATTCTCGATCGACGATCTTTCGTTTACCAATGGCAACGGCGGTCAGGAGGTCGATCTCGAAGGCGGTGTGGTTCCGCCCGATCCGGGTGAGGCTACGGCCATTACCATTCCCGAGCTGATCGCACAGATGACTACTACGGAAGCTCCGGTGGATGCCAATGCAGATCGCTATCTGGACGCTGTGGTGATGAACGACGTGGCCGGTGCCAATTATACCTTCAACAACCTGATCCTCGCTACCGAGAATGCGACGGAGGCCGGTAACGGCATCACGCTCTACGGCAGTCAGGTAGAACCTTCGACGCTCGGTCTGAACAAGGGTGACAAGGTGCGCGTAACCCTTTATAAAGGACTTGCCAAGGTGGTAAATTACAGTGGTATGTACGAAGTGACGGGCGCTAAGGAAGCGACTTGGTGCAAGGTCGAGAAGACCGGTACGGTGACTTCGATTCCCACGGCGACGATCGCTGCTGCGGATCTGGCGAAATATCAGGGTATGGCCGTGACGATCGCCAATGCGTCGGTTGCCCAGGCAGGTGTTTGGGCGAGCGCCAGCGCACTCTCTTCGCATACTTTCACTGCCGATGGAGCCAATTTCACCGTATTCTGCAAGCAGAGCGATGAAAAGAACCCGAGCGTGTTCCTCGACGTACCTTTTAAGGCTGGCTCGGGTAATATCTCCGGTCTGGCTGCTGTATATAAGAATAATTCCCAGCTCGTTCCGCGCAATCTGGACGACGTGGCCGCTTTCAGCGACAGCTCGACCCCGATGATTACGGGTGTAACTCCGGCCAGCCTCTCCTTCGAGGCTGCGGGCGGCGAGAAGACGCTCACGGTTTCTGTTATCAACCAGGGTGACAACCAACTCTCCGTAAGCGGCCTCACCGCTCCCCTGAGCGCTACGGTCAGCGGCCTGACCGTGACGGTCAAGGCCGATCCGAATACCGGTACGCAGCCCGTTAATCAGACGCTGACCATCACGTTGGCTAACGGTAACAGCAAGACCGTGCCCGTCGTATTGGCCGGTCAGGGCGGTAGCGAAGGTGGTGACGCTACGATTATTACCGTTGATTTCGGTGAAAGCGCTCAAGGGCTTCCGACTTCTAAGGCGGACGGAGCCGGTCCTTCGGAGAAGACCTATACGTTTAGCGGATATGAATTCATTATCAATGTAGCGGCAGGAGCTAATGTTTATTGGTTGGATGGTTCGAAATGGAACACTACTCCTCCGAATAAAGCGATGTATTTCAACGGTGACGATACCTATATTCAGTTCCCGGTGGTTGCCGGCAAGAAGCTGACGAAAGTTGAATTCTCATCTCCGTACGGTGCTGGAGCCGGTGTCGGGATTGTGATTAAGGATACTTCCGATGCTATTGTCGCCGGCGGAGAGATGCAGACCATCAACGCCAATGAAACCATTACGTTCAACCTGACCGGAACGACTGCCGATACGGCATATCGTATGGCCAGAACGGCGAAGAATGCCCAGTGTACGAAACTCGTACTTTCTTACGAGTAAATAAAGGTAGTTCGAAATTAAACTCTTGGAGGAATCATCCCCTCCAAGAGTTTGGTTTCTCGGATAGTTTTTTATAGTTTACCGATGATGTCGATGTTCAGATATTGTGAGAAGGGATGGAAATGGCTGTTCCTGACGATGATTGCGCTCTGTGTCGTGGCTTGCGGCGACGATACGGACGATTTTTCGGGTTCTGCCGTATGGCGGACCTCTTCGACGGTCGGAGCTGCGGAGGGTTCGGCCGCCATACAGATTGAGGGACCTGTCGGCGCCGGATGGCGTGCCGAAATCAAGGACGGAGGTGCTTGGTGCTCGTTCAGGCTCAACGATCCGACGGTCCTCGTGAAGGAGGGCACCGTACAGAGTTCGAACATCAGCAATATCCTGGACGTTTATTATACGCAGAATACCGGGAGCGGGGAACGTTCGGCGACCATCGAATTCGAATTTTTCGGCGGTGAGCCGCAGGTGCTCGTGCTGACGCAGTTTTCGGCCTCTTCGACCAACGATCCCTACGATGAAGGTCATGCGAAGGCCTGGACCGAATTGCCGGAAAAGCGAGTCGATGAGAATTTCGTTTACGTCAGCCACTTCGCTTCGCTCAATAACCGCACCGTGCGCAACTATTCGTTCTGCTACGACAAAACGCTCCATGTGGCGCATTGGGTGGCTTATCCGCTGCATTCGGTATATAGGGGGTCGATAGACCGTACTGACGATTTTCAGTACGATCCGAAGGTCGATTATTCCTGGCAGCCCAACCTCGCGGCCGGTTCCTATCGGGGCAGTTACGACCGGGGACATCAGCTCCCTTCGGCGGACCGTACGGCTACGCGGGAGTTGAATCTCCAGACGTTCTATGCGACCAATATGACGCCGCAGCTCAACCGGCTCAACCAGGATATGTGGGCCAATCTCGAAGCCAAGGTGCGTGCGCAGATATGCAACGACACGCTTTATGTGGTGACCGGTTGCTATTATGCCAATACCAATACGACGACGACCGACCGTGACGGGAAAGTTTGTCCGGTCCCGACGAATTATTTCAAGGTATTGCTTCGCACGCGCACCGGTACGACCGGTAAACGTATCGCGGATTGTTCGGCCGATGAATTGAAGGCGATCGGATTTTGGGTGGATCAGAAGAGCTACGGCGATATTCAGCCGCCTGCGTCCATTTGCATGAGCGTGGCGGAGATTGAAAAAAAGACCGGCTTTACGTTCTTTCCCAATATTCCCGAGTCGGCTGCGGAATCCGTAAAGGCACAAAACTCTCCGAGCCAATGGGGAATCCAAAACTAATTTGACTTATGAAAAAACGACTGATTTTTACAGGACTACTGGCCTTACTGTTCGCAGCCTGCTGTTTCGCGCAGAAACCGTACAAGGTGGTCTTTTACAACTTGGAGAACTTTTTCGATACGATCAACGATCCTGAGGTCAATGACGACGAATTCACACCGGAAGGACCTAAAAAATGGAATTCTGTCAAGTATGCGAAGAAGTTGGGCAATACCGAAAAGGTGCTTTTCGATATTGCCGGTATCGATAAGGATTATCCGATCGTGATCGGCGTATCGGAGGTGGAGAACCGCTCGGTGCTCGAAGATATCATCGCTACGCCGAAGATGGCTCCGGGCAATTACCGGATTTCGCACTACGACTCTCCCGAAGCTCGCGGTGTAGACGTCGCTTTTATGTACCGTCCCGATGTCTTCAAGCTGGAGGGCAGCGCACCGATCCGCACGCAGATTCCTTCGCTTCCGAATTTCAAAACCCGCGATATTTCGACCATGTGGGGTACGATCGACGGCGAACCGTTCTTCTTCATGGTGGCTCACTGGCCTTCGCGTCTGGGCGGCAAGGACGCTTCGGAGTTCAAGCGTATCGCCGTCGGCGAGCAGATGCGTCGAATCGCCGACTCTGTCCTGAAGGTCAATCCTGCGACCAAGATCGTGGCGATGGGCGACTTCAACGACGATCCGACCGATCCGAGCATGTTGGAGGGGCTGAATGCCAAACCCAAGGTCAAGGATCTTCAGCCGGGCGATTTCTTCAGTCCGTTCCACGCCGTGCTGCGTGCCGGTATGGGTACGCTGGCTTACGGCGACGCCTGGAATCTCTTCGACAATATCGTAGTGTCGGAAAACCTGGTCAATGCGAAGCCCGGCGAGTTGCGTCTGGTACGGGCTCCGGGATCGAAGTACTACGGGAATGTCTTCAAGCGTAACTATATGATCCAGCGGGAGGGGCAGTTCAAAGGCTATCCTTTGCGCACGTACGTCGGAAACAATTTCCAGGGCGGTTACAGCGACCACTTCCCCGTTTATATCTACATCGGTAAATAAATACCTTAACTTGAAAGGATATGAAAATAAAAAGTTTACTAATTTTTGTATTTACCCTGATGTCGCTGACCGCGTTCGCTCAGAGCGGCGGTATCAAGGGTAAGGTCGTTTCCCGCGAGGGACGTGTCGCGGTGGACGGGGTGAAGGTTTCGGTCACTCCCGGTGAAATGACTGCCACGACCGACGGCCGAGGTGGTTTCGTGATCGAGAATGTCGAGCCCGGCGAATATACGTTGCAGTTCGAGGCTCCCGAATTCGAGCCTTTGACGCTCGTGGTGCGCGTGGACAAGATGGTGCGCGACATCAATACGGTGATTCTGGTCCCCGAAGTGCTTTCGACCGTAATGGACGATTCGATCTTCGCAGAGTTCGACACCGAGAGCGGCAACGATGCGCAGTCGCTGCCTTCGTCCCTTTCGGCCTCGAAGGACGTTTTTAACAACATCGCTTCCTACCGGTTCAGCGAGATGCGTTTCAACGTGCGTGGTTACGATTCGCAGTATTCGGACGTTTACCTGAACGGTATTCGCTTCAACGACGCTATGACGGGCTATACGCCCTGGTCGTTGTGGAGCGGTCTGAACGACGCTACGCGCAACCAGGAGATCACCAACGGTTCGGTCATGTCGGATTACGGCGTGGGTAGCATCGGCGGTACGACCAACATCAACGCCCGTGCTTCGCAGGTGCGCCAGGGACTTCGCGTGAGTCTGGTGAACGCCAATTCGATGTATCGCTTCCGTGCCATGGTGACCTATGGTTCGGGTCTGCTGGACAACGGCTGGTCCTATGCGTTGTCGGTATCTACCCGTCAGGGCGGCAACTCCTACGTGGACGGCGTCTATTACAACTCCTACGGATATTTCGCTTCGGCCGAGAAGATTTTCAATTCGCGTCACCGGTTGGGCTTCACGATTATGGGTGCTCCCACCGAGCGCGGTGCGCAGCAGGCTTCCACGCAGGAGGCTTACGATCTGGTCGGCAACAACTATTACAACCCCAACTGGGGCTACCAGGACGGCAAGATGCGTAATGCGCGCGTGCGTAACAGCCACGAGCCGATCGCTATGATCAACTATACGTTCGATCCCAATGAGCATACCCAGTTCAACCTGGCCACTTCGTTCCGTTTCGGTAAGAACGGTTATTCGGCGCTGACGTGGTACGACGGTGCAGACCCCCGTCCCGATTATTACCGCTATATGCCGAGCTACAAGTTGCTGAACGCTACCGACCTGGAGGCCGCTTCGATGGCTGCCGCCAGTCTGGCGGATCAGTGGATGCGCAACGTGGGTAATATCCGCCACTTCGACTGGGACGAAATGTACCAGACCAACATGAATTTCCGCAATGCCGAGGATGAAGCGATATACGGTCCCGGCGCCCGTTCGAACTATATCATCGAGGAGCGCCATACCGACCAGTTGGACTGGAACCTCGCCGCGCAGATCAGCCGAATCTATAAGGATAACTCCCGTCTGACGGCCGGAGCCAACGTCCGCATCAACCGCACGTGGTACTACGACGAGGTGAAGGACCTGCTCGGCGGCGACTACTATGTGGATGTCGATAAATTCGCACAGCGTGACTTCGGCGATCCGATCATGGCGCAGAACGATATGGATTATTATAACCAGTACGGTCATGCAAGAGCCGTGCGGGAGGGCGACAAGTTCAGCTACAACTACAAGGCGCATCTGCGCTCCGGCGGTGTGTGGGCCACTTATGCCGCTCGTTTCGGCGGGTTCGGCATGAAGCTGGGCGCCGAGCTCGGCGGAGTCTCGATGTGGCGTGACGGTCTCTGGCGCAAGGGTCTCTTCCTGGACAATTCGAAGGGCAAATCGGAGAAGTTGGAATATTTCGTATATAAGGCCAAAGGTAATTTCGACTATGTCATCAATGCCAACCATACTTTTGAACTCAATGCCGTGGCGATGCAGAATGCTCCTACCTTCCAGTCGGCATTCGTTTCGCCCCGTACGCGTAATTCGGTAACTCCGGGTCTGACGACCGAGAAGGTTTACGGCATCGACGCTTCGTACAACCTGCGTTACGGTGACTACAAACTCCGTGTTTCGGGCTACTACACGAAAGTATATGACCGCTCGAAGGTGATCTCCTTCTACGACGATGTGCTGAAGACCTACACCAACTTTGCGATGAGCGGTATCGACGAGCAGTATTTCGGTCTGGAGGTCGCCGCTTCGATTCCGATCTACAACGGTTTGTCTTTGAACGGTGCGATCAGTTGGGGTCAGTACACTTACACGTCGAACCCCAATTACGTGCAGATTGCCGATAACAGCGCCGAGCCGTTGAGTTCCGGTACGGTTTACTGGAAGGACATGCGTGTGGAGAGCACCCCGCAAACGGCCATGAATATCGGTTTGTCGTACCGCGGTCCTCATAACATCTACGCATCGATCGATCTGAACTATTACAACAATATGTATCTGTCGATGAACCCGCTTTACCGTACGGACGAGGTGCTGTTGCCTACGATGACGGACGAACAGATCCGGGAGCTGCGCAGTCAGGAGAAGTTCGATTCGGCTTACACCTTGAGTGCGAGCATCGGTAAGAATTTCTACATTCAGCGTCGTTATACGCTCGGCTTCAGTTTGCAGGTGAATAACATCCTGAACAACCAGAATATCAAGACCGGCGGTTACGAGCAGATGCGTGTGCAGGGCATTAAGACCGGCAAGGAGATCACTTCCTACCAGAAGTTCGCTCCCAAGTATTTCTACCTGTTCGGCACCACTTACTACCTGAATGTCTATTTCCGTTTCTAACGGCTTAACGAATTAATATTGTGAAGAATATGAATAGAATAGCAACCATATTTCTGGCGGTGACAGCAAGTTTGTTCTTCGTCGGCTGTTATAACGATTTCGATACGCCGGCTCCTGCGAAGGTATGGACGGATGCGGACTTCAGCGACAGTAAAATCATTTCGATCAAGGAGCTGAAGGATATTTTCGAGGAGGCTTATCCCGGGACCAGCGGTATCGGCCAGTCGCTGACCATTACCGACGACTTGGTGATTCGGGGCAAAGTCATTTCCAGCGACCAGGCCGGTAACGTCTATAAGTCGATGTACCTGTACGATGAAAGCTGCCAGTCGGCCATCGAAATCAAAGTGACTTCGGGATATTACATTACCTATGCTCCCGGTCGCCTGGTTTATATCCGTTTGCAGGGTCTGGTGCTGGGAAATTACCGCACGATGCTCAGCGTGGGTGTCGCATCGACCAATTCTAATTATGCCAACGGCAATATGGAGGACCGCAATACCTTGGAAGAGCATGTCAAGCTCGGCGAATTGATCGGCTTGACGGCGGCCGATACTTTGGTGGTTACTCCCGCTTCCTATTCGACGCTGACGGATGAGTCGCTGGGGCGTTTGATCCGTTTCGAAGGGTTGGAAAGCAAGTTCGGCAAGGCCGGCTGGGGGTATAAAAATACATTCCCCAACTACTTCGCCAACAGTACCTCCTACGATGTGAATTCTCCGGGTTGGACCGATATCAACGATTGGGCTACCTGGGCGACGAAGCGGGTCGATGAGCTTACGCACGAGAGTACGTTCTATTATGGCTCTGCCTGGTTCACCTATGGCGACATCAACACCCTCGCAGGCAATTATGTCGTACGTTCGAGCGGTTATTGCCGTTTCCGTGACGAGAAAATACCTGCGGACGGTTCCGTGGTGAACATTACCGCGATCTATACCAAGTTTTCGCAGGGCAGCGATGCGACGGCGGCCTATCAGTTGTTGCTGAACAAGGCGTCCGACGTGGTCGTGACTTCGAAATAGCCGCAGTTTGCAGTTGAAATCGCCGGGTGCTATATTGGTAAGTGTCAGATTCCTGCCGGCTTCCAGTAC
>ENA-OOYR01001461-OOYR01001461.1-human-gut-metagenome-genome-assembly--contig:-NODE-1461-length-10103-cov-2.833798_pt1 | contig 10103 bp, 10 predicted proteins | sample MGYA00241701_ERZ501374 | MGnify/ENA primary metagenome ERZ501374 (study PRJEB25962, sample SAMEA2042655) | human gut metagenome | biome: human gut; feature: human-associated habitat; material: faeces...
TATTCCCGTATTTCGAGAAGAAAAAGCAAATTGGTTTTGAGAGGACTATAAATTCCAGTTTAACGAACAGGAGATGATGATCGCATGAAAATCCTACATGAACTTTCTTGGCTATGGGAAACGCTGGGCATTGCGCTTGTTGCTGCGGCTGTCTGCATGGCTTGCGCTGCGCTGATTGGCAAGGCAGCGAAGAAGAAGCTCGACAAAAAGGTGTTGGCGGTCGTAGGGGCAGCGGCATTTGTGGGCGCGATTCTGGCGGTCATTCTGATCGCCCGGACACCGATGCCGCTTTGATAGGACGGAGGCTTTGATAGGACGGAGGATTGAATAATAGAAGCCCGGGGTCAGACCCCGGGCAAACTTTCACCTGTGAGAAGTGTCAAGGTTTTCTAATCACCACATGAATATAAATTGACAAAAATGACTATAATGACTACAATGATTATAATGGTGATTAGGAAAACTACAGGAGGTGCCTTATGACATTTATTGAGAGCGAAACTATCGAACTCAAGTCTTCGGTTGTTGCAGACCTTTGCAAAGAGGTGATTGCCTTTGCTAACACAAGAGGCGGCACTCTTTACATTGGTGTTGAGGACAATGGTACGGTGATTGGTGTGGATAGTGCCGACCGTGTTACCTTGCAAATAAATAATATGGTTCGGGATTCCATCAAACCTGATATTACGATGTTTGTCCACTACGAGACACAGATGATAAATGATAAACAAATTATCGCCGTGACCGTTCAGGAGGGTACAGACCGTCCCTATTATCTGGGCAGTAAGGGATTAAAGCCCAGCGGCGTGTATGTCCGCAATGGTACATCTACAGATCCTGCCTCTGATACCGCCATTCGAAAAATGATTAAAGAAACCGATGGCGACAGTTTTGAAACCATGCGCTCTTTGGAGCAGAATTTGTCATTTCAGGCAGCTGAAGCACAGTTTGCCAAGAGGAAGGTTCCCTATGATGCTGCTAAGATGCAGACTTTGGGAATGGTTTCCTCGGACGACATTTACTCCAATGTAGCGTTGCTTCTGTCCGAACAATGTCCGAGTACCATCAAGGCTGCAACCTTTGCCGGTGTTGATCAGAGCGTATTCCAAGATAGACGTGAGTTTACCGGTTCGTTGTTTCAGCAGATGGAGGATTTGTATGCCTATCTCGATCTGCACAATCAAACCAAGGCCACATTTGAGGGACTATACCGAACTGATACCAAAGATTATCCAGAGGACGCGCTGAGAGAAACATTGATGAATTCTCTGGTGCATAGAGATTATTCTTTTAGTGCCAGCACCCTTGTCAGTATCTATGATGATCGAATCGAATTTGTATCCGTGGGCGGTCTGCCTGCCGGAATCACTTTGGATGACATTATGCTAGGACTTTCCGTTTGCAGAAATCCGAAATTAGCAGCTATCTTCTATCGCTTACAGCTGATTGAAGCTTACGGAACCGGTATGCCCAAAATCATGAAAGCATACGCAGGCACAGGGGTAGAACCTAAAATTGAAGTGACAAACAACGCTTTCAAAATTACACTCCCCAATAGAAATGCCGTTAAGGCAACTGATAGCGTGCCTAATGAACGTAAATCCAATGAAGAAAAGATTCTGGACTTGATTGGCCAAAACGGCTATGTAGTGCGTAGCGATGTGGATCAACTGTTGGATGTCAGCCAAACAACGGCCAGCCGTATTCTAAAACGCATGGTTACAGACGGCTTGATCTATCAGGACGGAAGCGGCAGAAAAACAAAATACAGAAAAGGTTAATCGTTTGCAACAACTGGCTTAAAACCCAGGGGGCTGACCCCGGTCAAAACCCATCCAAAGGTTTGTCCTCTTATAGAAAAAGTTCATTTGATTTCTGAACGGAACAGGCTTTCTTGATAGCTGATGCCACAACAGAAACCGTTACCTTGTTAAGGCTGCGTGCATGAACAGGGCAGATTGAGACACATCTCATACAGGAAATGCACTTGGATTTATCGGTGACCTTGCCATTATCCTTGGAAATCGCCTGAGCAGGACATTTCTCCGCGCACAGACCGCAATTTGTGCAATGAGAATCAGTAGAGGGAACAAATCCGCTGCTGGATTTTTTGTAAGGACGCTTGCCAGGAATGGCGGGAACTGCCAGGGAGCCGGATAGTGCTTTTTCAAAAATTTTGGTACCGAATGCAGAGAGTTGTTTGCAGTCTTCTGCATTGGGACGACCTGCGGCATATTCGTGAATAATTGAATGTTCTGCAACGGCAGAAATGGCGGCAATCACCTGAAAGCCAGCGGCATTCGCAGTATCCTCCATTTGAACAAGCGTACTCTCATAGACGCGATTCCCGTATACTGCCACAAGAACGCACTTCGCACGATTTCCATTGATCTGAGCAAAGCGATCAAGTGCCAACTGCGGGGCTACTCCACCAAAAGACGGCATGGCGACAAGCACCAGTGAACCGGATTCAATGAAGAACGATGCAAAATCTGTGGAGGTAGAGGAAAGATCAATCGTCTGGACTTTCGGCCAGTTCTGAGTGATTGCAGCGGCGACTTTTTCGGTTCCGCCAGTGGGACTAAAAAGAATCTGATAGCACTTCATTATAAACACTCCTTTGATGTAAAAAATAGAATTACAGTATTAATGTCAGTATAGCAGTCGTGAGGTGTCGTGTCAATATTTACAGCAGGAGGGTACTATGTTAATATGAAAGTGGAGGGCAAAGATTATGCATGTCAGTAACAAATGTTCGATTGCGATTCACTGTTTGATCTTTATCTATGAATATGGAGCAGAGAATAAAGTGACGAGCGAACTGCTGTCGCTTTCTACCGGCTGCAATCCGGTGACAATCAGGGGTATTCTCAGTGCGCTGAAAAAAAGCGGTGTTCTGTATGTGAAGTCCGGTACTGGCGGTGCGACTCTTGCAGCAGAACCCGAAGATATAACACTTTATCGGATTTGTACAGCAGTGGAACCGGATGCCATTGACAAAATGATCGGTATTCATTCGTCACCATCAGCGTTTTGCCCTGTGGGCAGGAAGATTCAGTCAGTGCTGGATGATACCTACGAAGAGTTGAAAACAGATGTGATTGCCAGCATGAAATCCATTACGCTGGATAAGATTCTTGCCGATTATCACGATAAACAGCAGAAAAATCAATGAAATATTTCTTTGAAGCCGGGATGGGAAGCATCCCGGTTTTTCTTTGTCAGGAACTGCCGTTAAAGCATCCGAAACGGGCGCAAGACGTCCGGTGGACGTCTGCTTTGCGCGGACCGGAGTGGAACGGAGACGCAGCAGCCCGATGCCGCAGGCAGCGTTCTATGGGGATTGGGGGCGCACGAGGTCCGGTGGACCTCGGTTTGGCGCGGATCGGAACGGAGTGGAGACTTCCCCAACAAGCAGGGCTGTCGTGTCACGAAAGCCCTGCTTGCAGAAGAAAGAAAATACGAAAAATTAGACTAAAAAGCTTTCAAATGAACGGATTATATCTTTACGACTACCATGGAAGGTAGTATAATATATTCTGCCTTATTGTAACCAAATTGTACCTGATTGGACGGGGTAGACAGGCTTATGAAAATTTCATACAATAAGCTATTCAAACGCCTTATTGATAAGAATATGAAGAAAAAAGAATTATGTGAAAAGGCTGGCATTAGTTCGAGTACGATTGTCAAAATGGGACGACAAGAACCTGTATCTGTTGAACTGATTGGTAAAATCTGTCTTGCTCTTGGTTGCACCGCAAATGACGTTCTTGAGTTTCTCCCTGATGAGGATTCAGTGAAGGCCTGATTGTTGGACAAAAAAGAAATTATAATAGAGCAATAGGAGCAGACATACGTAACTTATCGGATGCACTGATTCATAACAACTGTGGCAATATTTCAAAAATAACGAAGCGAGTACGACAAATATTCAGAGGAGGCAATGTCAATGGTTGGCAACAAGGAGAAAATCGAAGAGCTTTTTGCTACTTGGCTTGCTCAGAATGCACCATCGGCTCATCTGTCTGAGTTGTACTTTTGCTATTCGGAAATAGAGGCTTATTGTCTCAAAATAAAAGTACTTCGTAAGCCTTTGTTTGAAACAATAGATTTGGATATCATTAAGAGAGTTCAAAAAACTGTTACTGAAAGCCGCATATTTCAGCTTTCGCATAAAAAACAGATGAGGAAGATTGTTACTGCAGCACAGTATTACAAAGCTTTTGTGAAATCGCTGGTCGCCCAAGAAACAAATACGACTGAATTGAGTATTTCTCAAACTATGGGAGATACTTCTTCCGATGGCAAACCTTGCGAAGTTACTCAAAGGAAAGAAATCGCCTTGAGCGAAAATAAAAAAGAAGATAATGTGCTGATAATTGATTTTTGCCATATCAATAGTTTTGCATATACAAAGCCAGTTTCATTTTCATACTTTGGGGATGAACAGACTGGTATCTCTAATTGGACGCAATTATATGTAAAAGTTCTCGTATGCTTGTCGGAAGACTATCCAGATGAATTCCTTCGAATGTACAACACAAATATCAGTGGAGGCCGGCGGATTGACTTCGGAAGTCCAAAAGCCTCGGATAAAATGAATGCACCTAAGAAGGTCAGCGACAATTTTTATGTCGAAACGAACCTAAGCGCAACAGATATCGTGATGAAAATTCGCCTACTGCTGGACAGATGCAATGTTGATTACGAGAATCTTGAAATCCGTTATATAAAAATTGAATCGATGCAATGTACAGAGCCTTCATTAGTAGAAAACGCATCGAAACGGGCGGCATCTGCGACGAAGAATACTATGTCTGCTATGGTAACGACCGACACGGGAAACTATAAAGCAATATTCCGCAATTGGCTGCTCCATGATCAGTATATGGCAGAACGTAGCGCGCAAAGCTATTCCTCTGCTATTACCAATTGCGAACAGTTGGCAAGCAGGCTTGGGTTGAAAGAAATCCGCCTTTATGGAGCGGATCGCGTAGAAGCGCAAAGAGTCGTAGATCAGCTGAGGCAGACAACCGAATATTGGGAAGTGAACGCAAGTCAACACAACAGATATAATGCTGCAATCACGAAATATCTGCTGTATCTCCAAAGCTCAGATCGGCAAGAAACTACTGCCTGTGTTGCTTCAAAAAATAAAGAACCAGAGCAACAGGGTACCGACTTTGACAGATTCTTTGAAGATGAGAAATACGATCTGCTTTATAAGGAGTTGAAGAAAAAAGGAATTACAACGCTGGAGGAACTAAACGAGGTCAATCTGTGGTCCTTTATGAATCTTCACCAGTTGCTCAGCGAACTTTTTGATGAGTCGCTAAAGAATAGTTCTATTCGGGATGCTATACTTCATCGGTTCAATATTGTCACGTTTGATGGAGTTGCTGTTATGGCCAAATGGTCTGATTTTTCTAAGGGCAAGCAGCAGTTGCTGAGACTGTGGTATCGATTAAACCCAGACAACAGTTACCTGTGCCATTGCTTTGAAAAATATGGATTAGGAGAGATTGAGGAACATATTCTGCTGGATATATTTGATGTGATGCAGTTTCATAACGAGTGGGTCGCAGAATACCAGCAGTTGATCAAGGTATTAAATCTCAAGAAAAATGAAACCTATTTTGAAAAATTGAGTATCATACCAACTTATGAAGAAAGATTGGCATTTCTCACCGGTGATACGCGCGAAGAACGTATCTATATTCTTCGCATGGTTGGACAATGGCTCAAGCAAGACGCTGCACAGGTGTGTGCTTCCAAGATGTTAAAATTACGATATCCTCTGTTGCAAGCTTATTTAGGCCTGATGCCCGACGAATTAGGCTCAGTCTACAACGAATACATTTCTGAGTACAAGGCGCATAAGCTTGCCAATACGCTGCCAGAATCAGATGAGCGTTTCTTCAGAGGGATTGAGCCAGATTCCCTCCCATTCCGCTATTCAGTAATCAATCAGAAGATTACTGATAGCACCGTAATGCTATGGATTGACGGATTAGGCTTTGAATATTTGTCATTGCTCTTAGACAAGCTTGCTCAGAGCGAAGATGGGACGGTTGTTTCCTGTACATTAACTCAGGCGTTATTGCCTACGGAAACAGAGTTTAATGAACAATGGAAGCAAATGAGTGTGCCATATGAAAAGCTCAATAAACTAGATAAGCTGGCACATAAGGGAGTAGTGGACGAACCGGATTATTACACATGTATCGAGGAACAGATTGCCTTTTTCAACAGGGTGTCGGATAAAGCCAATGAGCTGCTAAAAAATTATCAGCGTGTAATTATTACGGGTGATCACGGAGCCAGCCGATTGGCTGCCAGGTTCTTCCATACGCGAAAGGGATTGCCTGTTTTTAAAGATGCGACACCTCTTAGTCACGGTAGGTATTGCAGCATTAAAACGAAGCCGGTTGGCGTTTATGAAGACTTGAAAGAGACAACGGATTCATCTGGGCAGCATTATCTGGTATTTACTTCATATAATCATTTTTCTCTCAGTGGATTTGCTGCTGGAAAAGACGATGATAATGTGATTTATGGTGAAGTGCATGGAGGTGCTTCTCCCGAAGAGATGATTGTTCCTGTAGTGGTTTTCGACAGCAAAGTCAGTTTGCCATTAAACGTGAAATGGTCCTATGATAAATCGGAAGCAAAATTAAAAAGAAAAGTTGCGAAAGCTGCGATAGAATTCAGTAAAGAAATTAAAACGCTTGAGGTAAAGGCAGGTACAGTTGAGGCAGAGGTTTGCGACACTGGAGACGGGAAAACATGGACTCTCTCCTTTGAAAAAATCACGCCTGGAGCCTACAACCTTATCATAGTAGCTGATGGGAAGATAGTGAACATTGATAAGCCTCTCACAGTAATACCTGCGTTAGGCGGTGGAGGAGATTTTTAATGGCGAAAAAAAAGACATGCTGTGAGTGTGGAAAGCCGTTGACAAAAGATGAGGTCGCACTCACAAGAAAACTTACGGATGTTGATACAGACGAATTCTACTGCCTTACTTGCTTTGCAGAATATCTCGGCTGTGAAACAGAAGACCTAAAAGTGAAAATCGGTGAATTCAAAGAACAAGGATGCACGCTGTTCCTCTAAGGAGTTTTGAAATGTTAGAGAATAAAATTCGTGAAGTCTTTGCGGACATGGTTGTTCTCAAAGACCCTCAAAGAAGTGAATATTTCTCCAAACTCAGCATTCCTTCGTATATGCGAGACTGGCTTGTTATGAGATTCTCTGACGAAGACGGGACGATTGATTATGATTCGGTTAAGCGATATATCAACAAATACATTCCGTCCAGAGAAGATTACGAGCAATTCAAGTTCAGAATGGTGAATGGAGAAAATGTTCAATTTCTGGCGCGAGTACGCGTTACAGTTGATATAAAGACGGGAAAAACACAATTTGAATTGCCTGACTTTGGCGGCAATCGCAGCGGAGCCGGAGGCATCGTGAATAATGATGTCGTCGAAAAATGGCAGGACACATTACTCAGGGAAAGCGAAAACTGGGGAATCATTACGTTGTCCTGGCAGATGGAGGTTTCTAGGTCGAAACCTAAGGGCTTTATTGTGATGGTTGACTACAAGCCGTTCTGCCCTTATGCCATTGATCTGGACGATTTTAAAGAGTATAGAGCCGAGTTCAATATTCATGAATGGATCGATGTAATCCTGACAGCCATTGATTATAATCCTGCCGGTTATGTGGATGAGAACGGTGAAGAGAGTGAAAAGAAGAAACTGTTTTTCCTGCGCCGCTTGCTGCCGTTCGTCGAAAAGCGCGTGAATTTGATCGAACTGGCTCCCAAAGGAACAGGTAAAAGTTATGTGTTCGAGAAAATAAGCAAACGAGGATGGCTAATCAGTGGTGGCACAGTATCACGCGCCTCACTGATCTATGATAACGCAAAGAAAACAGGGGGCTTACTGACACGTTTTGATTATGTGGGCTTTGATGAAGTGCAATCTATAACCTTCGAGCAGCCAGGGCAGATCCAGCAAGCCTTAAAACATTACATGGAATTCGGCGAAATAAAAGGCTTCGATGCTCAGACACCAGCAGATGCTGGCGTAATTGTTCTCGGCAATATTGACGCAAGCCGATTTGACATCAATTGTAACATGGTTGAGCATATCAGCAGTGTCTTTGGCGAGTCTGCTACGCTCGATAGGTTCCATGGCTTTATACCCGGATGGGAAATACCAAGAATGAATTCCTCCATGATTGCCAATGGATGGGCAATTAACACAGAGTATTTTGCGGAAGTAATGCATGCACTTAGAGAGGACTTAACTCAAAGTTCTCTTGTAGATGAATGCCTTGATGTGCCCAAAGGAGCCGATCAGCGAGATCTGACTGCAATCAAGCGTCTTTGCACAGCATTCGTAAAGCTTCTTTATCCTCATGCAAAGTCAAAAGAAGACATCGATCCGCAAGAGTTCATTGAGTATTGTCTTGAACCCGCAAAGGAAATGCGAGCAGTTATCAAGAAGCAGCTTTGTATCATTGATCCGAAAGAGTTCAATGTTCCCGGGAAAAACGCTATACCCGATATTCAGTACAACTATTGAGGTACTACCATGAAGCATTTTATCTACGCAGACAACGCAGCAACGACAAAGCTGGATATTGATGCTTTTGAGGCAATGAAGCCATTCCTGTTGGAGGATTATGGCAATGTTTCGCAGCCTTATACTCTTGCGCGTAAGCCGAAAAGAGCTCTTGCAGAAGCAAGAGCGGTGATTGCAGACTGTATTGGTGCCCTGCCGGAGGAGATTTTTTTTACCTCCGGTGGTACAGAAAGCGATAACTGGGCTATAAAAGGCGTTGTAGAGCCAGGGGAAAAGCATCTGACAATTACATCTCAAATTGAGCATCATGCGGTACTCAATACTTGTGGTACACTGGAACGCTTTGGCTATCCCGTTATTTATCTGCCTGTTAATGCATGCGGTACAGTAACTCCTGAAGTGCTTGAACGGACCATTCCACAACAAACGAGATTGGTCTCTGTGATGATCGTAAATAACGAAGTCGGTACAGTTGAGCCGATTAAAGAACTGGCTGACGTTGCTCATGCGCATGCAGCACTGTTTCATACAGATGCAGTTCAGGCAGTTGGTCATATTCCGATTGATGTAAATAAGCTAGGTGTTGATATGCTGTCAGCCTCAGCTCATAAGTTTAATGGACCTAAGGGAATTGGTTTCCTGTATGTCCGTAAGGGCACAAGCATTTCTCCTTATGTTGATGGTGGTGCGCAGGAACTCGGAATGCGTGGTGGTACGGAAAATGTTGCGAGTATCGTTGGTATGGCAACGGCACTTAAGAAGAACTGCGATGAGATGCAACAAACTACAAATAGACTATATATCTTGGAGCGTAATTTCATTGATACGCTTTGCGCGACAGGTGTTGATTTTATAAGGAATGGTGCAGAAAACCGTGCTCCGGGAAACATCAACATCTCTATTCGTGGCGCAAGCGGAGAAATGTTGCTTCATCGACTGGATTTGAAAGGAATATCTATTTCGACCGGTTCGGCATGCGACTCAGTAAAAACACAGGTTTCACATGTCATAAAGGCAATAGGTGTTCCGCAAGAATATGCGGAAGGCACCATTCGCGTTAGCTTTGGGCGAGATAACAATGTGGAAGATGCATCTGAGGTCGCGAAGGCAATCATCAGCGTGATTTCCTTAAAGTAAAGAGAATGTTAACTACTATAATCAAATCCATGAGGTAGAAGGACGGAATACGAATGGAATGGGCCGACGGAAAGAATCGTTGCGATTGGGTGAATCTGTAGAATGAACGTATATACGTTATTGCGCATATAGGCATACACATAGCTGCGAATTCTGTGGAAATGGAGGATGCAGTGGGAAGTGCAACATAGATTGACTTCACTTGCAATGTGGAGTGACACGACAAGAATTATTTACATGGATACGTCAGCAGTACGGAACAGAGCCGGAATACCCCTGGCATGACTGGAATGCTGTGCTGCGGCATAACGACAATAACAAATGGTATGGTGTGGTTCTGGAAGTATCTGCTGATAAGTTGGGATTGCC
>ENA-OOYR01001467-OOYR01001467.1-human-gut-metagenome-genome-assembly--contig:-NODE-1467-length-10049-cov-2.058635_pt1 | contig 10049 bp, 9 predicted proteins | sample MGYA00241701_ERZ501374 | MGnify/ENA primary metagenome ERZ501374 (study PRJEB25962, sample SAMEA2042655) | human gut metagenome | biome: human gut; feature: human-associated habitat; material: faeces...
CGCTTTACTGCACGCATCAGCCGTGCAGCGTCTGCGCAAAGATGATTATCAATGCAGGCATCCGCCGCGTCGTGTATCAGGAGGGCTACCCGGACTCCTTCTCGCTGGATATTTTTGAGGAAGCGAAGGTTCAATTGGAGCGCTTCGACCCGGAAACCGCGCCGGAAATCAATCCGTAAATTAACCGTAAAGGAAAACATCCCGTCTGACAAGCATCAGGCGGGATGTTTTCGCATTCACTTTTCTTCTGGATTCGGCTCTTTTCCGACGCACCAGCCACGCAGCTTGTTGACGCTGCGCTCCACCGCGTCGCGGCTGTCCTTCCACGGCTCGGCTTGAAAGCGGTAGTCGAATTTCTTGATGAACCAGCTCACGTCGCCCTGAATGCGGTCGAATGCTTCGGTTTCCAGATTGCAGATGAGGTCGGCAAAGGCGGATAATTCGCGGCTTGGCAGCTCCTGCGGCGCGAGTTTGAGCAGCTGCACCGCGTGGGGGAGGCAGACCCCCTTGCTCTGCGCAAAATGCTTGCGGAATTCCGAATCATTCTGGTAGAGGTGGAAAAATGTGTGCAGATAGCGGTTCATGTTGTCCTCAATCGCGTTGCAGACGATACACGGACATCCATCCATGTAATCTGGTCTAAATCACTTCCTCCGCTTATGAGACAGTCTTCGTCCATACATATAGAAAAATCAGTTCCTTTTTTGTAATTGTCAATAATCTCTACGAGAGCCGGATATATTTCTTCCATAATGAACCGGCGGGCGCTGGCACCGGTGTCGTACTCAAGATACTTGTATACGGCATTAAAATACCACATCGAAGCGTCCATTGTATTGTAATGAGGAACGTCAGCATCCGTATTAGGAAAAACATTAGGAAGAAGTCCGTTTTTAACATATAATGCAAAGGATTTTAAAATGCTTCTGGCATCTTCAAATCTGTGGGTACAAAGTACAAGTCCCGTAAAAGCAATCATTGTATCACGTCCCCAGTCCATGAACCATGGATATCCGGCGAGAACGGTTTTACATTTTGTGGATTCCCTTTCAACAATAAAATTATCGGCACTGTATGCCAGACGCTTTAAAAGACCATCTTTTTTAGGAACTAAGTCATATAATTCTTTTTTTCTTGTATCCATTGATTTAAGAATATCAAAACCATTGCAGGATACATCTTCCGTACTACATACAAAATAGAAGAATTTGTCCTCTCCGGCATTAATATCTATACATATATCGTAAGGCGTATAGAAACCGTCACAAGCATTAAGACCGTTTCTTACATCAAGGTCATATAATACACCTGAAAGATATATGTGTGTAGGTTCTGCCATGCTTATAGGGTAGGTAGAACGATCTATAAATTCTCCGTCAGATGCCCTGAAAAAATACTTCATATTCATTACATCGCTTGTGATGGTAATTGTACCGGATTTTTCAGCGGAATGTAAACCGAGCGCCATAGGGTCGGCAACTTCACCCAATGTCTTACATGTAAAATATGGTGTGATATACAGTTTCCTGTTGTTGCTGCCGTTTTTGACGGAATAACATATTACAGAAGTATTTTTTCCATATACCATACCTATGGATTTACGGATAATCATATCGCCAATCTGATAGGTATATTCCGGATAAGAACCAAAACTAAAGTGGGAAAGATACCTGAATCCCTCATAAGTTTCACTGATACTGTGGTAAGTAGCAAGGTTTGTGATGCCTGTATCATCTGAAATACGTTCACTTATATTGGCTAAGAGAGTATATCTGTCAGTCGGATGATTAAGGGATACATTTAAAAGACTGCTGAAACTTCTGGAGTTAGAGCCTATGACAGTAGAATTTGCGTATCCTCCGATACCATTTGAAATCAACCATTCTTTTTCAATACCCTCGTTGAAATTCCTGAAATCACCTTTGCCAAGGTTATATTTGTCCTGATATGCTGAAAAATCAACATTGCTCATGTAAGAGTCCTCCTGATACATTTAATTGATGTAATTATATCAAATCAGTATAAAAAAAGCAAAAAAAACCGGTCATCATCTGACCGGTTTTGAAAAAATTATAAAACCTTTGCAAGAAATTCTTTGAGTCTTGGATTCTTGGGATTAGTGAAAAATTCTTCAGGAGAAGAATTTTCAAGAATCTGTCCGTTATCTATAAAAATCACTTTATTGGCGACTTCTCTTGCAAAACCCATTTCGTGTGTTACTACTATCATTGTCATGCCGTCTCTGGCAAGCTGTTTCATAAGATCAAGAACTTCTCCTACCATTTCGGGATCAAGCGCACTTGTAGGCTCGTCAAAAAGGATTACATCAGGTTTCATTGCCATTGAACGGACAATCGCAACACGCTGCTTCTGACCGCCCGACAGTGTTGAAGGATATACATCCGCTTTGTCTTCAAGCCCGATCTTTTTTAATAATTCAATGGCTTCCTGCTTACATTCTTCAACAATCCTTGAATTGGTTGTTGTGATTTTGATAAGTTCTTTTTTGGAATCCTTGCTTCTGAAAAGATTGGTAAATTTTGTAATAGCATTATGGCGTTTGTCTTTTCTTAATTGCTGCTTTTTAACATAGACAGGAGCTAACATAATGTTTTTGATGACTGTCTTATTATTAAAAAGATTGAAATGCTGGAATACCATTCCCATGTGGCGCCTGTGAATATTGATATTAACTTTAGGATCCGCAATATCAACACCGTTAAAAATAATCTGACCGCCGGTTGGGTCCTCCATACAGTTAAGACATCTTAAGAATGTACTTTTACCGGAACCGGAAGGACCGATGACAACCATAATGTCACCTTTTTCTATTGTGATATTAATGCCTTTAAGGACTTTATTATTACCAAAACTTTTTTCAAGATTAATTACGTCTATCACTTCGTCTCAGGCTCCTTTCCATAAGTTTGATTGCAAAACTGATAATAAGAACCAGTACGATATAAATCAATGCCATAACAAGATAAGGAACCATAAATTCATAGTTACTGCTTCCGATAAAGCTGAAAGCAACATAGAGGTCTGTCGCACCTACGAAGCTTACTACCGAAGTATCTTTTATTAAGGCAATCAGCTCATTACCCATTGTAGGCAAAATATTTTTTACTGCCTGGGGAATAACAATTTTTAACATTGTTGTTCCAAAGCTAAGGCCAACAGCACGTCCGGCCTCCATCTGTCCGCTGTCTACCGACATAATGCCGCCACGCATAATTTCCGAAATGTATGCGGCACTGTTAAGACCGAATACCATAACGGCAACCTGGATACCTGTCATACGGCTTCCCATCAGAGGAAGCAGGACATAATAAAATACAAGAAGCTGTACCACGATAGGAGTGCCTCTGAAAAGCGCTACATAAAAAGAACATATTTTATTAAGTATTCTCGGTAAAACTTTGTATTGGGGAATAACTCTTGCCGTAGCAATAAGCGTTCCTATCACAATGCCGATTATAAGACCCAGCACAGCAATTGTAAGCGTATTTTTCAAACCTTCAAGAACCTTAACGTATCCGTTGTATTTTATGAAGGTTTCCCAGAATTTATCAAACTTGAGTGAAAAATTACCCATGAAACCACCTTTCCAGCGAACAGTAATTACTGCATTTTGTTGATTGATTCAGTAATGAACTGGGCAGGAGCAGCATCAATGATTACATACTTTAATCCGCCGTTGATAAGATCCTGTACTGCTAAAGAACCATTAGCATATCCTGTGTTCTTCATTTTGAAACCGGCAAATCCGAAGCTTTCATCACCTTCACAGTAGAACTGGCCTGTAGTTCCGTTCTGGAAACCTACTGATGCGGAAGAATCTTTTGTATTAAGGATTGCTTCTACGTCTTCTACTGTTTTACAGTTATCAAATTCAGTATTGTCAGATGCAACAACAAGTCTCTGTGATGCCTGATAATATGGATCAGAGAATGCTACATATTCTTTACGGTCCTCTTTGATTGTAAGGCCTGCGATTGCAAGGTCACATTTGTGCTGGCCTACAGATAAACATACGGCATCAAAGCTCATATTCTGGATAACAAGCTCTTTGCCTAACTTATCTGCAAGAGCCTTTGCAATTTCCATATCAATTCCTGCATAGCTGTCACCCTTTGTATATTCGAAAGGTTCAAATGCTGCGTTAGTGGCTACAACAAGCTGGTCCTTGCTTTCATCCAAATCAGCAGACTTAACCGCTACAGGTTCTCCGTCACCGAAGTATTTGTTGCAGATCTTGTCCAGTTCGCCGTTTTCTTTAATTTCCTTAATGAAAGCATTAACCTGGTCAAGAAGTTCAGGCTGGTCCTTATCAACACCAAAAGCATATTCTTCTTCCGTAAGGTTAATATCTATAACCTTGGCTGTTTTTTTAGCTGATGAATTTCCAGACTTTCCACATGCTGTAAATACTGAGAGAGCAAGTACAGCAGAAAGACCAACTGCTATTAATTTTCTTAATTTCATTATTGTTTCCTTCTTTCTATATTGTATAGAGTGTAATATAACATCATACAAGATAAATTGCAATTAAGTAATTAAAAACGTTGAGAATTTTTTTAGAGTGTGTTATTATATCTATAAGTATTTGTAAACGTTTTAGTTTTAAGAAAACATATTTTAAGGAGAAGAAAATATGAAGATAATACATTGTGCAGATGTTCATTTGGATTCCAGGATGTTAAGACATCTTTCCAAGGAACAGGCGAAAGAACGCAGAAATGAGATACTCAATACTTTCGGACAGATGGTTACATATGCTGCTAAGAATGATGTGGAAGCAATTATCATTGCCGGAGACCTTTTTGACACGAGTATGATATCGGTTACAACCAGAAATTATGTAAGGGATCTGATTGTGAATAATCCCAAGATAGAATTTTATTATCTTCAGGGAAATCACGACATTGATAATTTCCTTATTAATTTGCAGGAGATTCCGGCTAATCTTAAATTATTCGACAGAAAATGGACCGGATACAATGTTGCAGGTTCCGATAAAGTAGTTATAAGCGGTGTTGAGCTTTCAGAGAAGAATCATAAGGAAGTATATGATTCATTATCACTTGATATTAACAAGTATAATATCGTTGTATTACACGGAAAGGCTATGCCGACTAAAGCAGTTGATGATTATGAGAGCATCGGACTTGATAAGCTTAAGAATAAGTCAATTGATTACCTTGCACTCGGACATTACCACTCATACAGTGAGGAACAGCTTGACAGCAGAGGTGTGTATTGTTATTCAGGATGTCTTGAAGGCAGAGGCTTTGATGAATGTGGTGAACATGGTTTTGTCCTCATTGATGTGGATGAGAAGAAGATGACATCCCGTCGGAAATTAATTGATATAGCTGAGAGAAATATATATTCAGTAGATATAGATGCTACAGGATGTTATACCACAAGTGATGTAATCCAGAAAATTACAAAAGCACTTGATGATATGAAGATTAGCGGCAAGAGCCTTGTGCGTATTGTGATTAAGGGAGAGGTTTCTCTTAAAACAGAGATTAACATAGACTTAATTGAGAAGAATTTTGCACATTCTTTCTATGTGTTCAAGGTAGAAGATAAGACGAAGACATTAATTAATTATGAAGAATTTATGTTTGACGAGACTCTTAAAGGCGAATTTGTAAGAAATGTCTTAAAAGCTCCGGATATTGCTGAGGAAGATAAGCCAAAGATTATCCGTTATGGTATTCAGGCACTTACAGGAGAGGAGATATAGTCATATGAAACTTATTCGTTGTGAAATTCAGAACTTTGGTAAAATTAGAAAAGGAACATATGAATTCAAGGATGGATGCAACGCATTCTGTGAGCGTAACGGCTGGGGTAAATCAACACTGGCAGCATTCATCAAGATTATGCTGTATGGTTTTGAAAATGAACGTACACGTAGCGAATTCGAGAACGAAAGAAGAAGATTCAGACCTTGGCAGGGCGGTGTTTACGGAGGCAAGCTTGTATTTGAATCCAATGGAGAGACCTACGAGATTGAAAGAATTTTCGGAAGCAGGGAAAAAGATGATAAGTTCTGTGTAAGGAATTTAAGAACTAATCTTGAAGATACATCATTCCTTCCTAATGTAGGAGAAGCACTCTTTAAGATAGACAGGGAATCTTTTGACAGAACTGTATTTATATCCCAGAGTGATTGTGCAACAAGCTCAACAGACAGTATTAATGCAAAGTTAGGTAACCTTGTTGAAAATACTAACGATATTAATAATTATGATTCGGCTAATCAGGCAATGATCGACGTAATAAATAAATTAAGCCCTGATAAGAAGAATGGTTCTCTTAATGTCCTTTCCAACAGCATTGCAGAACTCAGGAATACACTTATACATAAGAAAGAGATTGATGAAGCAATCAGTGACAATGTTAAGACAATGAAGGAAAAGGAAGAGTACTTTGAAAATCTTAAAGATCGTCAGAAAGAATTGCAGGAATCACAGGAGACCACGAGCCACTTAATGGAAATCAAGACCAAGCAGGAAAAATACCAGGGTCTTGTTCATGAAGCACAGATACGAAGAGAAGCACTTGATAAAGAACAGAAGAATTTTCCGTGTGCAATTCCTGAAGAGACAGAAATTGATGAGATAATTGAGGTCGGTTCAAAGCTTACCGGACTTAACCAGTCAGTTGCCAATTATACATTGACACCTGAGGAACAGAATGAACTTGAATCATGGGATTCTAAATTTAAAGATACACCACCTGCTCCTGAGGAAGTAGATGCCGTAATTAAAGAGACAGCTAACTATTTCAGAATGTCCCAGGAATACAGTAAGACACAGCAGCCGGTTGTGGATGATTCCAAGATCAAGGAATATGAGGCGAGATTCAGCGGCAATATTCCAAGGGAAGTAGAACTGGATTCAAGGCTTGAGACATGGAATAAGAGAAATGCCAGAGCCAATGCAATTCCTGCCAAGGAAGCATCTCTTGACGCATTAAGAAATGCACCTAGTAAAGTATCGATAACACCTACAATATTCATTGGTGGGTTACTTGCCTTTGCAGGATTTATCCTTTTCCTTCTTCCAATGGTCAGCAAGTCAATAGCAGGAAGTGCCAAGGTAACAATGAATGCCGGTGGTATTCTTGCATTTATTGTAGGCGTCATTTTAGTAATAGTTGGTATTGTAAATGTAAAGAGCAATACTTCACATGTTAATCCGGAAGTTGATAAGCTTCTTGATGAAATCAAAAAGGATAAAGATTACGTTGAGGCAATTGACGGACAGATGCAGTTATTCCTTACCAAATATAAGCTGCCTTTTGATACTGAGAGAGTTACAGAATACATATTCGGACTTAAGAATATGCTTAAGGAATATGAAGAACTTGTTGGTAAGAAGGATGAAGTTGTACATGATGATGCAATAGAGAAACTTCAGGAATCAAGCAATAAGATTGAAGCGTTTATTACGAAGTATTATGGAGCTTCACAGGGAGATAATTACCTTGAACTTATTCATGATCTCCAGTATGGTTCAGAGACTTACAGATATCTGTTTGCCAAGAAACAGGCATTAGCACAGGTTGAGACCGAAAGAAACGAAGTTCTTAAGGTTATTCAGGATTTCTTTGACAGACTTAATATTAAGATGGAGAGCGATCTTTATACACAGCTTGTTAATATGAAGAGCCACCTTCAGGCGTACAGAATATGTTTACAGGAATGGGAACATGCTGATGCAGAAGTTAAGAAGTTTGAAGCAGCTGAAGATATGAATGTAATTAAGAATACACAGCTTCCTGAAAAACTTGAATCTCTTGAAACATTACATACACAGCTTGTTGAGATTGCAGAACAGATAGATGAGACACATAAATTTCTGGATGAGATTACTAAGGTTGTTAGTGATTTATATCTTAAGAAAGAAGAATTTGATGATGCTGAAGACAGCCTTAAAGATTTAAGTGAAAAATATGAAGCAGACAACAAGAAATACGACCTTGTCAGCAAGGCAAGGGATTTCCTTGAAACTGCAAGAACTAATATCATCGGTAAATATATCGGACCTATTAAGGCAGGATTTTCAAAGTATTATAATATTCTTACACATGAATCTGCAGATCGTTATCATATTGATGCCAATACACATCTTACGGTTGAAGAAGAAGGAATGCAGAGAGAAGTACATTTCTTCAGTAGCGGATATCAGGATATGATTGGTATATGTATGAGAATGTCACTTGTAGCGGCAATGTACAAAGGCGAGAAGCCATTTATCATTTTTGATGACCCATTCATCAACCTTGATATGGATAAGACAGAGGGTGCATTACAGTTCCTTGAAGAAGTATCTAAGGAATATCAGGTAATCTACTTTACATGTAATGACAGCCGTATCAGAAAATAAATCAAAAACAAGAAAAACCGGGTTTTCCCCGGTTTTTCTTAAATAATTAAGGAAAATATGGAATTATTTATAATCGGGATGATAACCGGAACAATAATAGGAATACCAAGGGATACATATTCAGAGATGTTATCGCAGAACTGTATAAAAAAAGGAATTGGACAAAGTGTGATAATCGGAATTGGAATGTCGCTCGCAGTTGCTTTTATGACAATCATTGATATGATTGTTTTATTTTTCTTGGGAAAATACATGTTAAAGGCAAGAAGTTTTTTTACATATATAATGAGTGCACTGTTAATCGTTACCAATGTAATCGGGATAATCAAATCAGACAACTCTTATGATACAGATAATACAGGAACTTCCTTTGTTAATTTTATGACTGGAATAATGGTAGGTATTTCTGAATTTACCAATATATTTCTTATACTTTTTATGTATGTATATTTTGGCATAGCAGGACTTGGATTCAGTGGGTATGCAGTTCTTTTAGGGGGAACAGTTGCAGGAACTTTCATTATATGCGTTATTATAGGAATATTATTTAAAATTTTTGATAATTTCAGAAAAATAAAAAGTACAAGAGGATATAATCTTGCGGTAAATATAATGATGATTTGTGCAGGCATTTTTATTATTTTGAAAGAGGCAGTTTAGAATGGGAAAAAAAGCATTATTTTTTGATATAGACGGAACTATATGGGATTTTCATAACAGAATCTGTGAAAGTACAGTGGAAGCAATGAAAAAATTACATGACAACGGACATCTGACTTTTATATGCAGCGGGCGCAGCAGGGCATATATCAGAAATGAAGTTCTTCTTGCACTTGGTTTTGACGGAATAATATCAGGGTGCGGTACAATGATAGAATATGATAACAAACAGGTATTTTATAAAAAACTGGATGACGAATTTGTAAGATATACAATAGACGGAGTCAGAAAATATGGTTTCAGGCCTATACTTGAAGGAAGAGAATATCTGTATATGGATGAAGAGGATTTTGCCGGTGATTTGTACGGCAACAAATTAAAAAAAGAACTGGGCAGTCACCTTATTCCCATAAAGGGGCAGAAAGAATATGATATTGCAAAACTTTCCTGTGCAGTTACAGGTAACAATGTAGATAAATGCGAGGAAGAATTCGGAAAGTATTTTGAATTTATTCTCCATAATGAACACGTTGTTGAAATGGTTCCAAAGGGATTCAGCAAAGGAACCGGCATATTAAAAGTGTGTGAAATGCTTGGAATAGATATAAATGATACTTATGCTTTTGGTGACAGCAACAATGATATTTCAATGCTTAAAACAGTGGGACATGCCATAGTAATGGGCAATGGAACAGAAGAAGCAAAAAAAGAAGCAGACTATATCACAACCACAGTTATGGAGGATGGAATATGGAATGCGTGTAGATATTTTAATCTGATTTGACAGAATTTGTGAAAAAGACTTGCATATTTTTATATTTTGTTCTATATTCTTTGTGTAATTGGAAAGTTACTATAATAGGAGGGAAAATCAATGGCAACAAAGAAAACAGAAATTAAGGAAACTGTTAAGAACGTAACTAAGGCACCGGCTAAGACAGAAGTTAAAGCTGGTGACAACGTAACAGTTGATAAAACAATTGG
>ENA-OOYR01001469-OOYR01001469.1-human-gut-metagenome-genome-assembly--contig:-NODE-1469-length-10038-cov-1.477211_pt1 | contig 10038 bp, 9 predicted proteins | sample MGYA00241701_ERZ501374 | MGnify/ENA primary metagenome ERZ501374 (study PRJEB25962, sample SAMEA2042655) | human gut metagenome | biome: human gut; feature: human-associated habitat; material: faeces...
TTCCACCGGCCGCAGATCCTCTCCAATCGTCGGCTTTTTTACCAGCTTTCCAAAATACCATGCATCCCCTGCAAGCAGGATGTCCAGCGCTCCTGCCGCCACACTTTCTGTCTGGGCGGAATTCGGGCTTGCGTGATTGTAACGGTCGCGCTTCCAGATTTGAAACGCATGCTTTGCGTTCTGCCCGCTCAGAAGCGCTGCAAACATCATCAAAAAAGCAGAAATCCGCGCCGGAATATAGTTTGCAACGTCATCCAGCTTTGCTGCCGCGCGTCCAAAGTACAGATACCGGTCATTTTTATAGCCGACCATGCTGTCCATCGTATTGATCGCTTTATAGCAAAGTCCCAACGGCGCACCTCCGATCACCAGATAAAAAAGCGGTGCTGCCACACCGTCCGAAAAATTTTCCGCCACCGTCTCAATCGCAGCCTTTGCAACTCCCGCTGCGTCCAGATTCTGCGTATCCCTTCCGACAATTCTTGCCACCGCGCTCCTGGCGCCGGGCAGATCCTGTTCTTCCAGCTTTTTTTTCACCCGCATGCTCTCTGTATACAGTCCCTTCACCGCAAGCGCCTGCCAACACCACAGCGTTTCCAGCAAAAATGCCAGCACGGGATGCACCAGACCTGCCAGATAAATTGCGGCTGCCGCCATCAGAAAGCTTCCAAGCGGCAGAATCGCTGCCAGGGCTGCTCCCGCCATCAGAAGTCCCTTTGGGGTATCCGGAAACCTCCTGCGCAGAAATTTTTCCAGCGCGCTGATTGCTTTTCCCATATAAATAACCGGGTGCGGCATCCAGTCCGGATCCCCCAGGCATAAATCCATGAAAAAGCCGCATAAAACGGCTGCTGCTATTCTCATCTTTTTCCTCTCTTTTCCTGCTGCCTGCGAAACGAAAGCTGCCCCTTTATCCAGAGCCTTTCGTTTTCCCAAACAAGCTTCCAGCCGTCCCCGGCCTGCGTCTGTCCTTCATAATAACTTCTTTTCGGTTCTCCGAATTGTTCTAACAAAGCCATCTGCGTGCCGCCGTGGGCCACAACCGGATAAACTGCCTGCGGTTCTTTCTGCTGCCATCCCTGGGTCAGCTCCAAAAAAGCTCTGCAGACGCGGCTGCAAAAAACTGCTTTGCTCTCCCCGCCCGGACAGACATCCAGGCAGCCGCTCTCCACCCAGCTCCGATAGGCGCTGTCATTTTGCATCTCTTCAAAATTTTTCCCTTCAAAACTGCCGAAATTCATTTCTTCCAGCCCCGGTACAAGGATCTGCTTTGCTCCTGGAAACAGAATCTGCGCCGTTTCCTGTGTTCTGCGTCTGTTCGTCACCCATACTTTGGAAACGGTTTCCGAAGCACGGATAAGCTCCGCTTTTCCAGCACTTCCGAGGGAGGAATCCAGCCACCCGATATAACGGTGCTGCTCATTTTCTGGCGTTTTTCCATGACGGATCAGCCAAATTTCTATCTTCTGCTCCATATTTTCCTCTCATTTCTGCCACACCTCCCCTGTTGACGTCCGGTCCAGACAGCTGTTATCGAAGGCTTTCCGGCAGGCCGCACCAGACACGAATGACTTTCTGCGCCCGTTTTGCAAGCAGAATCGACAGCCGTCCGGCTGCTTCTCTTGCCTCCCGCTCTGCAGCATCTATCGGCACGACACCGCACCCGGTTTCCGTTGCGATGACGACTTCTTTTCTGCAAAGCTGCTCCGCCAGCTTTTCCAGCTCTTCCGGCCGATTTCCGACTTTGGAAGCCAGCTGCTGTGCATCGTAAAGCACCCTGCAGCTATCCTCTGCTTTTGTCGAAAAATCTGCTTCCGTATAGCCGAAAGTTTCCCGGACATACTCCCGTTTTCCGGCCGCATATGGTCCAAAAATATAAATCATGCCTGTTTTTTCCCTTCTCCTGCAAAAACTACCCTTCGCCAGCGACATTTACAAGATCGCATCTGCGATGTTTTTTGCCGCACTACAGATACTCTGTCAGTACCACTGCTGCCAGCATGAAAAGTTCGCACATCTGGACAAACCATCCTGCCAGGTCCCCCGACAGGCCGCCGAATTTTCCAATCAGCCGGAACCGATAATACAAAAAAGTCCCGATTGCGGCAATACTTACGCCAATGCCTTTTTTCCCGCAGCAAATACAGCAAAGGACACAAAGGACTGCTGCCAGGACAGCGAGAAACGTTCGCACCTTCTTTTTATCCGCGTACTCTGCAAAAGTATATGCCAGACCACTGTTTTTCGCAAGAGGAAAGCTCGCAACTGCGAGCCCGGAAAGGCTTCTGCTGATACAATAGCCAAACGCCAGCGCCGTCAGATCTGCCTGCATTTGTGCTGCCGTCACTGCAAGAGCAAGCTGGGCGATAAAATAACAGCCCAGCCAGATCGCCGCGAACGCGCCCATATGCGGATCCTTTAAAATCTGTAGCTTTTTTTCTGTATCCTGATGACTTGCCAGCGCATCTGCCGTATCGCAGAAGCCATCCAGATGAATGCCTCCGGTCACAAGTACCGGAAGTACACAGATTCCCGCCGCCAGTATCCATTCCGAAAACTCCATCCGCAGGCACACAAAACGCCACAGGCACACCAGCGCGCCGATCACTGCGCCGATCAGCGGGAACGCGCACAACGCATAGCGCATACTTTTATTTGTCCATTCTGTCTGCGGCATCGGAATTGCCGAAAACATCGAAAATGCCACGATCACTGTCGAAATCATTGGATTTTTCCTCCCAGCTTATGCCAGATCCAACACCCTGCTGTAATTTCCGCTGCCGCATCCGCCATTTTTGCAATTTCCCGGTTGATTTTTCCGAGGATATCCAGATACCGCACCGTAGACGGATCATAATTTGTCCCGCCCTCGAACACTTCGTTGCTGACAATGATCAGATGCCTGCACTGGTTTTCCAGAGCTTTTACGCCTGCCAGAATTTCTTCGCTGCACCGATCCTCTCCGACGCCCTCCGGCGCGTAGATTTCATTCGCAGTCAGGTTACTCATACATTCCAGCAAAACGACGCTGTCTTTCGGAACGCGCACCTGTTTTAAACCGGTATAACATTCCACTGTCTGAAAATTTTTCTGTGCGCGCATCCCACGATGTTTTTCAATCCGTGCCAGACATTCGTTGTCCATCGGCTGCATCGTTGCGATGTAAATACGGTTTTCTCCGGCTTCCATCGCGCAATTTTCCGCAAAAGCGCTCTTTCCACTCGCGCTTCCGCCCACAATCAATGTCAGCATATCCTTCCTCTTTTCCGTTTTCTGCTTTCTTACAGCTGGCTGCCCTGCTCTTCATACGCCTCGATCGAAAGCTCTCCGAATGTAGAACCCTGATAGACGCTGCACGCCATATCCAGCATCGGAATCGCGCACAGCGCACCGGTTCCTTCTCCGAGACGCATGCCCGCCGTGATCATCGGTTCCAGACCGATTGCATCCAGAATCATGCATCCGGCCGGTTCCGCAGATACATGAGTTGCCAGCATTGCCTTTTTGGAAGCCGGGCAGATTTTTACCGCCAAAAGTGCCGCCACTGCAGAGATCACACCATCAATCAGCACCGGAACCTGATACAGCGCGCCGCCAAGGTAGAGGCCGACCATTCCTGCAATATCGAACCCGCCAAGCATAGAGAGCACACTGAGCGGATCTTCCGGATCCGGGTGGTGAAGCTTTATCGCTTTTTTTATTGCCTCCAGTTTACGGGAAAGCCCGCTGTCAGACAAGCCTGCACCGCGTCCCGTCACAAGCAGCGGATCACAGTCAAGCAGAACCGAAGCAACCGCGCTGGACGTCGTCGTATTGCCAATTCCCATTTCTCCGGTCACCAAAAGCTTTACCCTATCCTCTTTTGCGCACTTTACAAGCCCGATTCCCGTTTCGATACAGCGGTACAGCTCTGCCTTTGTCATCGCCGGCTTTTGTGTAATATCCGCCGTCCCGTTGGCGATCCGACAGTTTCGGACTCCAGGATTTCCCGGATAATTTAAAATTCCGAGATCGACCGCCTCTACCTGACAGTTCGCCACCTTTGCCATCCTGCAGGCGCTGCTTTTTCCGGCGGCAAAGCTGTCTGCCATCCGCGCGGTCACTTCGCTTCCGGTCTGTGTGACATTCTGTGCCACTACGCCGTTATCCGCACACATCAGATACAATCTGCGCACCGACAGATCAATGTCCGCGCTCCCAGTCAGCGCTGCAATCCGAATCAGCGCATCCTCCAAAAGCCCGAGGCTTCCCAGGGGCTTCGCCACACTGTCCCATCGTTGCTTCGCTTCCGACGCTGCCTTTTTGTCCGGCTCCGATATCTGATTCAGCTGATTTGATAACCTTTCCAAATTCACAATGCCTTCTCCCTTTGCTTTTCCTGCCATTTTGCCGCTGCCCTGGCAAACCGTTCTGCCAGCCTTGGCTCTGCCAGAAAATATAAATGCGGAAAGCCTGCATACAGACTGCTTCCTGCTACGCTTCCCTCCCAGGTTTTGTTTCCGACCGGCTTTTTCATTTCAAACGCTGTCCCGTTCTGCGTACAATCCCAGTAATGAAATTCATGCACCGGAATGCTTTCCCCTTTTTCAAACAGCATGGAATTTTCTTTTGCTGTCATGACCGCGTATCCAAAGCGCTGCAGACGGTTCGTCCGAAATCCGCTTCCATCCAAAACGCCTGTCATCTCCCAGACCTGTCCCTCAGCGTCTTCCAGTTCCTTTTGCAGATACAGGAAACCGCCGCATTCCGCAATCGTCGGCATTCCATGACGGACCGCCTCAAAAATTGCATGACGCATCCCACTGTTTTCAGAAAGCTTCCCGGCGTGCAGCTCCGGGTATCCGCCGCCCAGATACAATCCGCAGATGCCTTCCGGCAGCTTTTTATCTTCCATCGGCGAAAATTCCACAAGCTCCAATCCCTGTTGCCGCAGCGCCCTTTTGTTTTCTTCATAATAAAAACAAAACGCTGTGTCCTGTGCAATACCGATTCGAAGGCACTCTTTATCCAGGGCAGGAAACTGTGGAGAATCCGGACAATCCGGGCTTTTTAACGCTGCTTCGCTTTTTATTGTCTCTGACACGCTGTCCGCTGTCGCTGCGATCCGCAGCACTTGCTCCAGATCAACATGTTGTAAAAAAGCATCTGCCAGCCTGTCCACCTTTTCCGACAGCGCTCCGACCTCCTGCGCTGTCACAAGCCCTAGATGTCTGCTTTCAAAAGAAGCATCTTCCACATAGGGCAAAAAACCAACAACCGGCAGTCCGGTCTGTTCCTCCAGCATCGGTGCAAGCAGCCGCGCCATCCCTTCCGAACAGCCATTGAGCAAAATGCCTGCAAGCTGGTTTCTTTTCCGGAAAGAAAGCATTCCCTGAACTTGTGCGGCAATCGTCAGGCTCGCACCTTTCGGACGCACAACAAGAATTACCGGAGTATTTGTTGCACACGCAACATCCCATGTAGAGTCCCGGTCCGACACGCCGCCCAGACCGTCATAATATCCCATCACGCCCTCCAGCACTGCAATTTTACACCGCTGTTCATAGCAGGCAATCTGGCGCTGCAGTGTTTTTGCATCTGCAAAAAACAGATCCAGATTTTCTCCCGGAATGCCGAGCACACGCTGATGGAACATCGGATCGATATAGTCCGGTCCGCACTTAAACGAAGCCGCAGAGATTCCTTTTTTCTGCAGCGCCCGCAGGCACGCACAGGTAACAGCCGTCTTCCCGCTTCCGCTGGACAGACCTGCAAATAAAATCCTATTCATCTGCACATCCTCCGGCACTGATTAAAAAGATCGGATTATTGGCGCAAAGCATATGACCTTTTCCTGCCTTTTTCGACCGCGAAACCTGAAGCTGCATGATTTCTGCCGGCTTTAAGGTAAACGCTTCCAGACTTTCACATGCCTGCAGTGCTGTTTCCAGCAAAATTGCGGTCACAACGATCCGGACGGACGGATTTTTTTCAAAAAGGATGGATAAAATTTCCGGCAGATTTCCCTTCGTCCCGCCAATAAACACAGCGTCCGGCGCAGGAAGGGAGTCTAATGCCTGCGGCGCTTTTCCAAAAACCACATGCAAATTCCCGCAGCCAAACCGCTCCCGGTTCTCCCCAATCAATTCTACTGCTTTTTCCTCACACTCAATCGCATACACGTCTGCCTGTCCTGCCATCAGCGAAAGTTCGACAGAAACAGAACCGGTTCCTGCACCGACATCATAAAGGACTTTCGCGCCTGCCGCCCCGAGCTTTGCAAGCGCAGCTGCACGCACCTCCTGTTTTGTCATTGGAACCTCTCCCCGGACAAACCAGTCATCCAAAAGTCCGGGACCATGTGTTTTTGCACGCTCCCGCCAGCAAGATCCCGTAACAGAATTCTCAGAATTCTTTTTCGCCGATACCGTATCGTTTCCGATATCGTCTGCCGTTTTCTCCCGCTTCACCACCAGCACCGCCAGTGGCGCAAATATCTTTTCTGCTATTTCCCGAACTGTTCCGGACACAATCCGTTCTTCCGGATAGGAAAGCTTTTCTCCGACATACGCCCGACATCCGCCAAATCCCGCCTGCATCAGCTGTCTGCAAAGTTCCTGCGCCGTATTGTCCGGTCCGGTCAAAAAAAATACTTCCGGATTTTCTGTAACTGCCGCAACAGGATCACAGGCTCTTCCGTGGGCACTCACCACTTTCCAGTCCTGCCACGGCAGCTGCAGTTTCGCAGCCAAATAGGACATACTTCCGATCCCGGGCAGAATGGAGAGCTCTCCGTCCCAGTATTTTCCAAGCCCGGTACAAAGGCTGTAACAGCCGGTGTCCCCGGTACATACCACACAAGGAAAGCTGCTGTCAGAACCATACACTGCATCACAGACCGCCTGGGCGGAAACCGCTATTTTCCGATTCTTCGAGCATTCCTCCGGAAGTGTTTCAAGCAGGCGCCCTGCCCCGACAATCAGGTCTGCTTTGCGTAACGCTTCCAACGCTTCCAGTGTCAGGCAGGACTGGCTGCCGGGTCCCATTCCAACGACTGTCAGTTTTCTCATTCCATAGCACCTCCTTTCGTGTCGTAGACGCACAGTTCCTGCTCTACAGCTGTGGACAGCTTCGCACGTCCGGATGCTGCATTATCCTCGACCTGCGCGTATCCGCCAGCGTCTCCTTTTGCATACAGGCTCTCCAGTACAAGGTTCCAGGCTTCTTCTACAGAATACCCTTCTTCCTGCGTCGGTCTGCCAATCACGACAAGCGCGGCCTTCTGCAGGCGCGCAGCCTCCTGTTTTTCCAGAAAGCCGCCCTTTTTGCCGCCATCCTTCGTCACGAGGATGCCGATATGGTACTGCTCCATCAGCGCAATATTTAACGCAGTTGTGAAGGGTCCCTGCAGCGCAAGAATGTGGCTGTGCGGAATCTGAGCCTTTTCGCACAGATCAAGCGCTTCTTTGGAGGGAAGCACCCGCACATAGAGCCGCTCTTTTTCCACGCCTTCAAACGCTGCAAGCTCCTTGCTGCCCGTCGTCAGCAGGACATTTCCAGAAAGCGTCTGCAACAGTCCTGCCGCCTCCTTCGCATCCTGCACCCAGTAACAGTCACTGCCGACCTTTGAAGCTCTGCGGCAAACCCGAAGCAGACGGATTTGTTCCTGCTGCGCCGCCTGACGGATATTTTCGCTCACCTCTGCCGCATAGGGATGGGTCGCATCAATCACAAGATCATAGCCTTTTTCCATCTCCTGCTCCATCTGTGTCCGATCCATCCGCCCTGCCAGAATCGTTGCCTGCGGCAGCAGTTCCTCTCCATATGGAGTTGCTACACTGACTTTAAAAATGACTGGAAGAGTCAACAGACGTTGTGCCAGCTCTCTGCCCTCCGTTGTTCCGCCAAACAGCAGGATTCTGAGCTTTTCCTTTCCGCCTGCCCGATTGACCGCCACCCGCTTTTCATAGCCGCGCTTTGTTACCAACAGACCGTTTTGGAAGCTTGTCCTGCTGCTGCCGATAAAGACCGTCGTAAACATATCCACCTGCTCTTTGGTAAGCTCCTGCAGCGTGCAGGTTTTCTTCTCTTCATCCTGTCTTCCGATCATCCGCACCCAGCCACAGGGCGTATCCGGTGCATAATACTCGGATACAATCCGGCACGCCCAGCTTAAATAGTCCGCCCGCTTTTTGCTCGACGGATTGTACAGACAAATGGAAAAATCTCCCGCTGCCGCCGCACGGAGCCGCTTCTCGATCACGTCCTTTGGCGTCAGAAGGTCGGACAGGGAAATCACGGCAAAATCGTTCATCAGCGGTGCGCCCAGCCGAGCTGCCCCGGAAAGCGCTGCTGTCACGCCCGCAACGATCACAACCTCCGTCTCCGGATACTTTTCTGCCAACGACAGTACAAGCCCTGCCATTCCGTACACGCCTGCATCCCCGCTGCAGATCATCGCCGTCGTTTTTCCGTCCTGCGCTGCCAAAAGCGCCATATGACAGCGTTCGACTTCTTTTGTCATACCGCTGACCAGATATTCCTTCTCCGGATAATCTTCCCGGATTAAATCCGCATAGGCGGTATAGCCACAGATTACTTCTGACTGTTCCAGCGCTTTTTTTGCCTCCAGCGTCATACCATCCCTGCCGCCAGGCCCAAGCCCTACTACAAAAAGACGTTTCATCGTTTTTCTCTCCGTCAATCGATATTTCACTGCATACAACTATCCTGAAATTTCTTCCTACAAAATAGAATTTTCAGGATACCATTCGCTTTAGAAGGAAATTTTGACCTCATCCAGTACAAAGGCTGCCGTCACGCCGTTTTTCGCCATTTTGGAAATCAGAATTTTCCCATTTTGGCTGCCCGCCATGGCACTCCGTTCGCAGACATTGTCCACACCCGTCACCTGACTGACAAATGCCGATGCGGTAAACTCCCCGTCCAGGTTTCGGAGCGTTTCCGCATCGTAGGTTTCCAGCAAAATACCATGTTCTGCACAAAATAAAAGCAGCCCCGGTTCCTCTTTTTTTAAATCGATGCTGCATATTTTCTGAACCGCCTGCTGCCAGACATTGTTCTGCTCCAGCACTTCCTCAAACAGCGCATCCAGCTGTTCCCGCCGTGCACCTTTCCGGCATCCGATTCCTGCGATCAGCGCTGCAGGAATCAGATAAAGAGGCTCCTGCTTTCGGTTTGTCAGCCTGTGGATTCCGATATAAATATCGCAGGACGCTGCATCGGAAAAAACAAGCCCCTCCGGCAGCTTCCCGGAAATGGGAAATTCGCTGAACAGCTTTTTGGTCTGTCCCTGCAAAAGCCCTGCAGAAATTTCTTTAATTCCGGAAGGATTTGCAACCGTCAGCCCTTCCTGTTTCGCCCAGCTGTCCACCGCCCAGACGCCCCGCACATCTGTTGCCGTCGTAATCGCCGCCTGCGCGCCTGTCATTTTCGCAAGTTTATTGGCAAGAAGATTTGCTCCGCCGAGATGCCCGGACAAAATCGGGATGCACCAGTTTGCCTTTTCATCCATCACGACCACAGCCGGATCGCTTTGTTTTTCCCGGACATAAGGCGCGATCGCACGTACGGCGATTCCTGCCGCACCGATAAAAAGCAGATTGTTGCCCGGCTGAAAAACCCGCTTTGTCCAGTCCGACAGACTTTCGTGATCTACTCCGAAACACTGTGTAAGCTCCCAGTCTGCAGCTAAGACATCCTCCACCGCCAGAATCCTCTGCCCGAGCGTTGCGCCGCTTGGGCTGAAACAAATGATATGATTACTCATTTGCGTTTCCTTCCGTATCCGTGCCCTGCCGGTACTTTGTCGTAAACGCCGGGTCATACAGACACGATCTGTCATAAACATCCCCGAGGAAATTTCCGACCATTACAAGCGCCGTTTGGGAAATGCCGGCTTCTTTCCCGCACCGGGCAAGATTTCCGAGCGGACAGCGCAGCGTGCGCTCTTCCGGCCAGCTTGCCTTGTATACAATTGCTGCCGGTGTCTGCTCCGTGTAAGCGCCCTTTAACAGTTCGCGCTGTAGTCCCTCTAAC
>ENA-OOYR01001475-OOYR01001475.1-human-gut-metagenome-genome-assembly--contig:-NODE-1475-length-10017-cov-1.547079_pt1 | contig 10017 bp, 20 predicted proteins | sample MGYA00241701_ERZ501374 | MGnify/ENA primary metagenome ERZ501374 (study PRJEB25962, sample SAMEA2042655) | human gut metagenome | biome: human gut; feature: human-associated habitat; material: faeces...
CAAACTTCCTGTTAAATGTAAGTTTGTAAAGAAAGAAGAAGAGGGAGGCGAGCAATAATGAAAGCATCAGAAATCAAGGCTCTTTCAGCAGAACAGAGAACAAAGAAGCTTGCAGAATTAAAAGAAGAGCTCTTCAACCTTCATTTCCAGCAGGCAATCAATCAGCTCGACAACCCTATGAGAATTAAAGCTGTCAAGAAAGATATCGCTCGCATCAAGACTGTTGAGCGTCAAATCGAACTTGAGAGCGCTAATTCTTAATAAAGGAGGTAACTGTTAAATGGAAAGAAACCTCAGAAAGACAAGAGTAGGTATCGTAACAAGCGACAAGATGGATAAGACAGTTGTTGTAACAATCAAGAACAGAGTTCGTCATCCACTTTACAACAAGATTGTAAACGATACAGTTAAGTACAAGGCACACGACGAAAACAACGAATGCGGTGTTGGCGATAAGGTTCTTATTATGGAATGTCGTCCATACAGCAAGGATAAGAGATGGCGTGTGGTTGAAATCATTGAGAAGGCTAAATAATCGTTACGATTTACAGCTTTTTTAAATAATTTAGTCAATAAAATAATAACTGCAACATAGCAAAGTGTTATTTTGCAGTACGAAGGAGGAAAATGCTGTGATACAACAGGAAAGTCGTCTTAAAGTAGCAGACAACACAGGCGCTAAAGAGCTTCTTTGCATCAGAGTATTAGGCGGTTCAGGCAGAAGATATGCAAATATCGGCGATGTAATCGTTGCTAGTGTAAAGAAAGCAGCACCGGGTGGCGTTGTTAAAAAGGGCGAAGTTGTTAAGGCAGTCATCGTTCGTACAACTAAAGGTGTACGTCGTGACGACGGTCAGTATATTCGTTTTGATGAAAATGCTGCCGTAATTATCAGAGAGGATAAAACCCCTCGTGGCACCCGTATTTTTGGACCAGTAGCTCGTGAGCTTCGTGAAAAGGATTATATGAAAATCCTTTCTCTCGCTCCGGAAGTTCTTTAATGGAGGTGCGCTAATATGAGTAAAATGTTTGTTAAGTCCGGTGATACTGTAGTAGTACTCAGCGGTAAGTCAAAGGGCGTTAAGGGCGAAGTTGTCGCTGTAAGTCCTGCTGAAGGCAAGGTTATCGTTAAGAAGGTAAACGTTGTTACAAAGCACGTTAAGCCTAAGAAGATGGGCGAGCCGGGCGGTCTTATTGAAGTAGAATCAGCTCTTTATGCATCAAAAGTACAGCTCGTATGTCCTAAGTGCGGCGAAGCTACACGTGTAGGTCATAAAAAGGGCGGTATCCGTGTTTGTAAGAAATGCGGTAACGAATTTTAAGTAAGGGAGGAACATAACAATGTCTGTTTTAAAAGAAACATATAAGAGCGAAATCGCTCCTGCATTGATGAAGAAATTCGGATACAAGTCTGTTATGCAAATCCCAAAGCTTGACAAGATTGTAATCAATGTTGGTTGCGGTGAAGCCCGTGAAAATTCAAAGGTAGTAGACGCTATCATTAATGACCTTCAAATCATTACAGGTCAAAAGCCGGTTATCTGCCGTGCTTTCTGCCACTTGTCCATAGAATAGACTTTCTTCCGTTCTTTTGGAGCCTCCGGATGGGGAGCCTGCGGCAGGGGCTGGGACAAAATACTTCAAGCTTCGTGAAGGTATGCCAATCGGTGTTAAAGTTACTCTTCGTGGTGACAGAATGTATGAATTCCTTGAGAGATTCTTCAATTTGGCACTTCCGAGAGTTCGTGACTTCAGAGGTATCAACCCTAACTCATTCGATGGCCGTGGCAACTATGCTATGGGTATTAAAGAGCAGTTGATTTTCCCTGAAATCGAGTATGACAAGATTGATGCTGTTCGTGGTATGGACATCATGGTAACAACTGCAAACACAGATGAAGAGGGCAGAGAGCTCCTTAAGCTCCTCGGCGCTCCATTCTCAGAGTAAGGAGGGATTATCGTGGCAAAAACATCTATGAAAGTCAAGGCTGCAAAGCCTGCAAAGTATTCAACAAGACAGTACAACAGATGCAAAATCTGCGGTAGACCTCATGCTTATCTTCGTAAGTACGGTGTATGCAGAATTTGCTTCAGAGAGCTCGCTCATAAGGGCGAAATCCCTGGTGTAAAGAAGTCATCTTGGTAAGAACTGAGAATTGCTAATTAAATAAGGAGGAATTATCAATGCATATTACAGATCCAATCGCTGATATGCTTACAAGAATTCGTAATGCAAATTCAGCAAAGCACGATACAGTAGATATTCCTGCGTCAAACATGAAGAAGGCAATTGCTCAGATTCTTGTTGATGAAGGTTATATCAAAAATTATAAATTAATTGAAGACGGCAAGCAGGGTGTTATTCGTGTAACACTTAAGTACGGCGAAGGTAAGAGCCAGGTTATCACTGGTCTTCGCAGAGTTTCAAAGCCGGGTCTTCGTATTTATTCAAACGTTGAAGAAATGCCTAAGGTTATGAAGGGTCTCGGTGTTGCAATCGTTTCAACTTCAAAGGGCATTATGACAGACAGAGAAGCTCGCAAGCAGAATGTCGGCGGCGAAGTTTTAGCATTCATTTGGTAAGGAGGTACAGTCAGGATGTCACGTATCGGTTTAAAACCTATTACAATTCCTGCCGGTGTTGATGTAAATGTCAACGGTGCAACTGTTACCGTAAAGGGACCTAACGGTACTCTTTCAATGGATGCACATCCAAATATGACAGTCAGCGTTGAGGGCAGTGAAATTATCGTTAGCAGACCTAACGATGCAAAAGAAAACAGATCACTTCACGGTTTAACCCGTACACTTATCCACAATATGGTTGTAGGTGTTACAGAGGGATTCAAGAAAAACCTTGAAGTTAACGGTGTTGGTTACCGTGTTCAGATGCAGGGCAACAAGCTTGTAATGAACCTTGGTTTCTCACATCAGGTTACAATGGAAGCTCCAGAAGGTATTAAGGTAGAATGTCCTTCAGCAAACGCTATCGTAATTAGCGGTGCTGATAAGCAGATGGTAGGTCAGTTCGCAGCTCAGGTTCGTGAAAAGAGACCACCGGAGCCATACAAGGGCAAGGGTATCAAGTATGCCGAAGAGCATATCCGTCGTAAAGAAGGAAAAGCAGGTAAGAAATAAGGGAAGGAGTGAAATACAATGGTTTCAAGACAAGACGCCAATAAGGCAAGACAAAAGCGCCACACAAGAGTTCGTGGTAAAATCAGCGGTACTGCTGAATGTCCAAGACTTAACGTATATCGCTCTCTCAGCAATATTTACGTGCAGTTAATCGACGATGTTGCAGGTGTAACAATTGCATCAGCTTCAACTGTTGAAAAGGAATTCACACAATACGGCGGTAACGTAGAAGCAGCTAAGGCTGTTGGTAAGACATTAGCAGAAAGAGCTAAGGCAAAGGGCATTGAAGAATGTGTATTTGACCGTGGCGGTTACGTATATCACGGACGTGTTGCTGCAGTAGCAGACGGCGCTCGTGAAGGCGGACTTAAGTTCTAACGAAGGAGGTAAATTTTTATGGCAAAGATTGACGTATCTTCAATGGAACTTGAAGAAAGAGTTGTTACTATCAACCGTGTATCAAAGACTGTAAAGGGTGGTAGAATTTTCAAATTCGCAGCACTTGTAGTTGTCGGTGACGGTAACGGTCTTGTAGGCTTCGGTATCGGTAAGTCAGGCGAAGTTCCTGATGCAATCCGTAAGGGTATCGAGGATGCAAAGAAAAATGTAATTAAGGTTGCTCTTAAGGGAACAACAATTCCTCATGAGATTAAGGGTAAGTTCGGCGCAGGTGAGGTTCTCCTTATGCCTGCTCCAAAGGGTACCGGTGTTATCGCCGGCGGTCCTGTTCGTGCTGTTGTTGAAACAGTAGGTATCAAGGATATCAGAACAAAGGCTATCCGTTCAAATAACCCTTGCAATGTAGTAAGAGCTACTATTAATGGTTTAAGCCAGCTTCGTACAGCTGATGAAGTTGCAGCAGTACGTGGCAAAGCAACAAAAGAAATTTTAGGTTAAGGAGGGTGGAATAATGGCAGACATTAAAATCAAGCTTACAAAGAGCTTAATCGGCAGTAAGAAAGACCAGATTGCCACAGCCCACTCTCTCGGTCTTCGCAAAATCGGCAACGTAACAGTTCAGCCTGATAATGCACAGACACAGGGTAAGCTTGCAAAGATTGCTCACCTTGTAACTATCGTAGAAGAATAAGGGGAGGTGCAGATAATATGAAATTACATGAACTTTCTCCTGCTGAGGGCTCTAAGAAGAGCGTAAAGAGAATTGGCAGAGGTACTGCTTCAGGTCAAGGCAAGACAGCCGGCAAAGGACAGAAGGGCCAGAAATCACGTTCAGGCTACAGCAGACGTCCTGGTTTTGAAGGCGGTCAGATGCCACTTCAAAGAAGAGTTCCTAAGAGAGGATTTAACAACATCTTCGCTACTGAATATGCAGTCGTAAATCTTTCAACACTTAATGACAGATTTGAGGACGGCGCTACAGTTGATGCTCAGAGTCTTAAGGACGCAGGTGTTATTAAAAAGGCACTTGACGGTGTTAAGGTTCTTGGAAAAGGCGAAATCACTAAGGCAATCACAGTAAAAGTTGCTGCAATCAGTGAGTCGGCTAAGGCAAAGATTGAAGCTGCAGGTGGCAAGGTGGAGGTGCTCTAATGATTAAAACCATGATTAATGCGTGGAAAGTGCCTGACATTCGCAAAAAGCTTTTGTTCACAGCATTTATCATCCTCGTTTTCAGAATAGGTTCAGTCATTCCCGTACCTTTCCTTAACATTGTTGATGAAATCAATGTCGGTAAGGGCAACACAATTCTCACTTATTTGAGCTTGATGACAGGTAGTGCATTCACATACGGTACTATTTTCGCTATGTCAATCACTCCGTACATCAACTCTTCAATCATCATTCAACTTCTCGCAGTGGCAATCCCGTCACTCGAGAGATTACAGAAGGAAGGCGAAGAAGGCAGAAAGAAGCTTGCTTCTATTACTCGTTTCGTAACAGTTGCACTCGGTATTCTTCAGTCTATCGCTTATTACTTCTATCTTCGTACAAACAACTACCTTATGACTGATTCAAACGGTGCTCAGTTCACAGGTTTTGACGCAGTTTTCCAGGCACTTGTTATTGTACTTGTTTTAACAGCAGGCACAGCAGTTATTATGTGGCTCGGTGAGCAGATTACTATCAGCGGTATCGGTAACGGTATTTCCATTATCCTTTTCGCAGGTATTGTATCTCGTTTCCCAACCCTCATTAAGCAGCTCTTCCAGTATCTCGATACAGGCAGACTTGTTTATAAAATCCTTGTTCCTGTAGTTATCGTATGCTTCTTGCTTATGATTGCATACATCGTATTTATGGATAATTCTGAGAGAAGACTTCCGATTTCTTACGCAAAACGTGTAGTCGGCAGAAAGATGATGGGCGGTCAGTCAACTCATATGCCTATTAAGGTTAATATGAGCGGCGTACTTCCTGTAATCTTCGCTTCATCAATTCTCTCTCTTCCTGGAACAGTTCAAATGTTCCTTTCGGCTGATAAGTATGAAGGCACTTTCTGGGAAAAGTTCTTTAAGGCATTCCAGGGTGACTCTTGGTGGTACGCAGCAATGTACTTCCTTCTTATCATCTTCTTTGCTTATTTCTACAGTACAATTCAGTACAACCCAATTGAAATGGCAAACAACTTGCGTAAAAACAACGGCGCAATTCCGGGTATTAGACCGGGTAAGCCGACCTCTGATTACATTCTCAGAGTTCTTTCAAGGCTTACACTTATCGGTGCTTTGATGCTTTCGGTTATCGCACTCTTCCCAATCGTTTACTCACTTATCTGTGATGCGGCTATCAAGCCACTTGCAGAAGGCGGCAAAGATGGCGGAATGACAATCTCTCTCGGCGGTACATCACTTATCATTATGTGCGGTGTTGCACTTGAGACAGTTCGTCAGTTAGAGTCGCAGATGATGATGCGCCACTACAAAGGCTTCCTTGACTAATAACTAATAGGAGTATTAAATATGAAACTTATTCTTCTCGGTGCTCCGGGTGCCGGCAAAGGTACTCAGGCAGAAAAGATTGTTGAAAAATACGGTATTCCGGCAATTTCAACAGGTAATATTCTTCGTGCAGCCGTAAAAGACGGCACAGAAATGGGACTTAAGGCTAAATCGTTTATGGACGCAGGACAGCTTGTTCCCGACGAGGTTGTTATCGGTATTATCAAGGACAGACTTAAAGAAAAAGATTGCGAAAACGGCTTCATTCTCGATGGCTTCCCAAGAACAATTCCTCAAGCTCAGGCTCTTTTAGATTCAGGTGTTGATATTGATAAGGTGCTTGATATTGAGGTTCCTGACGAAGCAATCACTAAGAGAATGAGCGGCCGCCGTGTTTGCTCAAAATGCGCTAATTCTTATCACGTTGAGTATAAGAAGCCTAAGGTTGAAGGCGTATGCGATGCTTGCGGCGGAGAACTTATTCAGCGTAAGGACGATGCTCCTGAAACTGTTCTTGCTCGTTTGGCTGAATATCACCAAATGACAGAACCGCTTAAAGATTTCTACAAAAAGCTTGGTAAGCTTACAGTTGTAGAAGGACAGGAAGAAGTTGCAGATACAACTGCACTCGTTTACGCTGCGTTGGAGGATTAACATGATAGTGCTAAAAAGCAGCCGTGAGCTTGAACTTATGAAAGAAGCTTGTCAAATTTCGGCTGAAGCATTAATGGTAGCAGGCGAGGCAGTAAAGCCGGGCGCTTCTACCAAGGAAATTGATGAGATTGCATACAAGTTTATCAAAAAACACGGTGCAACTCCTAACTTTTTAAACTACGGTGGATTTCCTGCTACCGCATGTATATCTATAAATGATGAAGTTATCCACGGCATCCCAAGGGCTGACAGAATTCTCAAAGAGGGTGACATTGTCAGCATCGATTTGGGTGCGGCTAAAAACGGATACAACGGCGACAATGCTGCTACATTTGCTTGCGGAACTGTAAGTGACGAGGCAAAGCGGCTGATGGATACTACTCGTGAAAGCCTTTATAAAGGTATTGAGCAAGCAGTTCCAGGCAACAGAATCGGCGATATCGGTCACGCAGTACAGGAGTATTGCGAAGCACGTGGGTACGGCGTTGTACGTGACTTTGTCGGTCACGGCGTCGGTACTAAACTTCATGAAGAACCAAGCGTACCAAACTTCGGTCACGCAGGCCGTGGTATCAGACTGTTACCCGGAATGACATTGGCAATTGAACCAATGATTAATCTGGGAACCTACAAGGTTAAACAGCTTTCAGACGGTTGGACCGTCAAAACCGCTGACGGCAAACTTGCTGCTCATTTTGAGCACTCAATTGCGATTACGCCAAACGGTCCTGTTATATTAACAAAAGTCTGAGGCTTTAATCAATTGCTGGCGATTACGCCGTAATGTGATTCCAGATAAGAGCGAACATCAATTCAAGATCCTATCCATAAGAGAGGTAAACGATGTCAAAGTCAGATATGATAGAAGTTGAGGGTACCGTGGTTGAAGTGTTACCTAATACAACTTTTAAAGTAACATTACAAAATGACCACATCATTATAGCCCACATCAGCGGGAAGCTGAGAATGAATAATATTCGTATTCTTCCCGGTGACAAGGTAACGATTGATCTTACTAAGGGTCGTATAATATGGCGCTCAAAGTAATAATTAGGAGGATATTCAGAATGAAAGTAAGACCTTCTGTAAAGAAAATTTGCGAAAAGTGCAAAGTAATAAAGCGCAATGGAAAAGTAATGGTTATCTGTGAAAATCCAAAGCACAAACAGCGTCAGGGCTAATCCTGAATTAATAATCGGAGGTAAACTGTAAAATGGCACGTATTTCAGGTGTTGACTTACCTAATGACAAGAGAGTTGAAATCGGCCTTACCTATATTTACGGTATCGGTCGCACAACCTCTAATGAAATCATCAAAGCAACAGGCATCAATCCTGACACCCGTTGCAGAGATTTAACAGAAGATGATGTTAAAAAGCTCAGCGATTATATCACTCACAACCTCACAGTTGAAGGTGACCTTCGCAGAAATACAGCATTTGACATTAAGAGACTTATAGAAATCGGTTGCTATCGTGGCGTAAGACATAGAAAGGGTCTCCCTGTAAGAGGTCAGACTTCTAAGAACAATGCACGTACACGTAAGGGTCCTAAGAAGACTATAGCAAACAAGAAGAAATAGTAGGAGGAACAAATAAGTATGGCTACTAAGAAGACCACAGGCTCACGTAAGCGTCGTGAGAAGAAGAACATCGAGCGTGGTGCTGCCCATATCCAATCAACCTTCAACAACACAATCGTAACTATTACCGATATGAACGGTAACGCTGTTTCTTGGGCTTCTGCCGGAGAAATGGGCTTCCGTGGTTCAAGAAAATCAACTCCGTTTGCTGCTGCTACTGCTGCTGAAACTGCTGCAAAGGCTGCTATGGAGCATGGTATGAAATATGTTGAAGTATACGTTAAGGGACCTGGCTCAGGTAGAGAATCTGCTATCAGAGCTCTTCAAACAGCCGGCTTAGAAGTAAGTCTTATCAAAGATGTTACTCCTATCCCACATAACGGCTGTCGTCCACCAAAAAGACGTCGTGTATAGTTTATTGGAGGTGTAGTAAAGATATGGCAAAGAATTCAGAACCTATTGCAAAGCGTTGCAAAGCACTCGGTATTTCACCGGCTGTTATGGGTTATACAAATAAGGATACATTCAGAAATTCTTATAGTAAGAATCGCCGTAAGAAGAGCGAATATGCTATGCAGCTCAATGAGAAGCAGAAAGTTAAGTTCATCTACGGTATTCTTGAAAAGCAGTTCCACACCTATTATGAGAAGGCTGCAAAGGCTCAGGGACAGACAGGTGCAGTTCTTCTTACAATGATTGAAACCCGCCTTGATAACGTTGCTTTCAGAACAGGCTTTTGTAAGACTCGTCGTGAAGCAAGACAGGCAGTTTCTCACGGTCATTTCACCGTAAACGGCAAGAAAGTAAACATTCCATCTTATCTCGTTAAGGCAGGAGATGTTATCGCAGTCGTTGACAAGAGCAAGGATAACGGCAGATTTAAGCTTGTTAAGGAAGAGGGCGCTTACGGCACCGCTCCTAAGTGGCTTGAAGTAAACCCGGCTGAACTCACAGCAAAGGTTGTTGCATTACCTCAGCGTGATGACATTGATTATCCTGTTGAAGAGCATTTAATCGTTGAGTTCTACTCTAAATAATAGTGTTTGGCTGTTATTTAGCGAAAACAAAATACAACATTTTATTAGGAGGCTTTTAAATGATCGAAATTGATAAGCCTAAAATCGAGATTGTAGACGTTTCTACTGTCGGAAGCCGCAGCACGGGTAGATTTGTTGTTGAACCTCTTGAAAGAGGTTTTGGCACAACTCTCGGTAACGGAATGAGAAGAGTTCTTCTTTCTTCTCTTCCGGGATATGCTATCACTTCCGTTAAGATTGATGGTGTTTTACACGAATTTTCAACAATTCCGCACGTTAAGGAAGATGTTACTGAGATCGTTCTTAACCTCAAAAATGTTATCTTAAAGATACATGATGAGATGCCCAAGACTCTTTATATTGAGGCTTCGGGTGAGGGCGAAATTACTGCTGCTGATATTAAGCATGACGCAGACGTTGAAATTCTTAATCCTGACCTTCACATTGCTTATCTTGATGAAGGTGCAAGTGTAAATATGGAACTTACTGCTAATCACGGCAGAGGATATGTTCCTTGCGACCGCAATAAGCAGCTTATGGATTTACCAATCGGCACTATTGCTATTGATTCAATCTATACTCCTGTTTTAAAGGTTAATTACACAGTAGAAAACACACGTGTAGGTCAGCAAACTGACCTTGATAAGCTCATTCTCGACGTTGAGACAGACGGTACTATTCCGGCTGACGAGGCAGCTTCACTTGC